>Ga0210410_10000090_pt1 | contig 151651 bp, 132 predicted proteins | sample IncBWC4MmetaG_FD_161058 | JGI IMG/M metagenome (GOLD analysis project Ga0210410, IMG submission 161058) | Forest soil microbial communities from Barre Woods Harvard Forest LTER site, Petersham, Massachusetts, United States - Inc-BW-C-4-M | ecosystem: Environmental > Terrestrial > Soil >...
CGGCATGGAGTTATAGCGCACGTCTTGCGCGGCTAACGTCCCCGCTGTTACCAACATAAGCGCTACGACCAGTGCCGACGAAAGCAGTTTCCCGTTTTGTTGAATTCGCATTTGTGTCTCCTTAAGCATCATCTTTCCTGTTACTCGCAAGAGCTATTGTTGTACTTTTCTTGGAGCTCGCGGTCCGCCTGCAACCACTCATCCAAGTAGTTGTCCAGGTCGCAAACGTGACCGCCACGTTCGTTGTGAATCTCTCGCGCCCGCCGATGGATTTCGTCTAGAGTTGGGACGTTCTTACCCATTTCTTCCGGAACGCCCGACCCGACACCTCTCGGCCGCGTGTTCTGAGCATTCATGGCCAGATTTTGCGCGTTCATGTTCTTTTCTCCTTTCCAAAGTGTTCTTTGACCTCGACCGGCCGGCTCCGGTCACCAAATCCCAAGTCGGGACAATCGGGACCCCTCCCGGTGGGCGGTCTCGCCGTTTTAGAAACCAATGACAATGCTGGCGGAGAGCTGAGCGCGTCGTCGCACCGGAACATAGAGTTGCTAATCCCAAACTCAGCTCCCTCGTGACTTCTACTTCTGTTTGGGCGGATAGTTCTTCAGTAATTTCGACATGGCCTTGTCCAGGTTTTTCATGTGCTTTTCGTGGTTTGAGCCGGGGTCAATTGTCTTGGTCGCGCGTCCGGTCCAGACGAGCTGTTTCGTTTCGGGGTCATAGATGTCAAGAACTAGAGTGCCGACACTGATCGTGGAACTAGTCCACGATCCCGTGGCCATCCCGAAGGCTCGTGAGCCCCAGGTATCCCATTGTGTTTCCTGATTGACGGCGGTTTGGTAGCCAATATAAAGATCAGCCTTGTCGCTATCGGTTTTGGTCAGCCCTTTCGACACCAGTTGTGAGTCCACAGCCTGCTTGATTTCCGCGTCCATAATCTGGTCCGGGTGACCACCACGGATGTCCACCCATTTATACGTTCGATATTTCGAGAAATCTGTTCTCGGCATAAAGTTGTACCGCACGTCTTGCGCGGCCAACGTCCCCGCTGCTACCAATAACAATGCTACGACCAGTGCCGATGAAAAGTGTTTCCCGTTGTGTTGTACTCGCATTTGTGCCTCCTTCAGCTCCGTCTTACTGTGCAGAGTACTTGTTGTACCTTTCCCGGAGCTCGCGTTCCGCCTGCAGCCAGTCTTCTAGCTCACAACCGTGTATTCCGCCACGTTCCATATAGATCTCGAATGCCCGTTGCCGGATTTCCTCTGTGGATGGCGAGCTCCTTCTTCCCCGTTCTACGTTGTCTGATTGGAATATGATGCTCGGCCTAGACTCAGCATTCCCTACTGCAGCCCGCTTCATTGCTTCGTTCCTCCTTGAAAACATTCTCCTTCGATTTCTGCAACTTCCCGGCCAAAGCCTTGGACCAAGTGCGCTGTCGCGCCGGAATGCAGAGACCCCTCCAAAGCTGCGCTGCGAAAACGCGATTCAGTGACGATACTTGGTGCCTATGAAACCGTCTGGGCCGCTGAAGCAGAGAAAACCCAGAATCGCCAATGTTGCGATCAACAGAAACGTGTTCATCACTTCCTCCTTTTGGCGGCCGGCCCAACCTCATGCGCTGCACGCCAAGGGATCTTATGAATTCAGGTTGAAGTGCACCTGCACTTGCAACTCAATTGAAACCGGCTGACCGTTCAAAGTAGTCGGCTCATACTTCCGCTGCAGCACGGCCTTCAGCGCCGCATCGATCAGCAGAGGATGTCCGCTCAGCACGCGTGCTTGGACGACATTCCCGTGTTCATCAATCACCGCATCGACAACCACCGTGCCCCCAATGTGCGCGTCTCGCGCGAGCGGCGGATACGCTGGATTCACGGAATACGTCAGGCGCGGCGCTTTGACATTTCCGCCGACAGGCACGACTTTCTGCACCGGCCGCGCCGCCGGAGGTGGTGTCGGCACTACCGTTCCCGTTCCTCCCAAGACGCCGCTAACTACTCCGCCAATCACTCCGCCCGGAACACCTCCAGGGACGCCTCCCAAATCAGGAACTGCTTCGGCGACGTCGTCCGATCCTGAGGGGACGTTCTTCGGAATCGCGGTGGGTGCTGCCAGTTCTTGCAACGTGTAGTTCAACTTTGCTTTTGGGCGCGTAATATGTGGAGCGACTGGACCCGCAGGCGCCGGGGGTGGCGGTGGAGCAACCAGTGGGATTTCGTGATATTCGTTCAGGTGAATTGTCCCCGTGGTGTAAAGCGGCACGATGATCAGCGCCGCGACAATCACAATGTGAAATCCCATGGCGCTGAGCCACTTCAGAGGGCTCCTGCGCGTCTGCTGTGTAGTGGGCATCTCCAACAAAGCATTCAGAAAAACGTCGTTCTTGACGGTCGGAGCGGGACGGAGCGATCCTGCAGCCTTTCTAGCCGGTGCGTCTTGCATGGAGCCAAAAATCGAAATCCTATGAACCGCCATAACTTCCTCCTAAAAACCGCGCGAGTCGCTTCGCAAATTTGCTCTTGGATTGCGAACTGACCTCTTGCACATATGAATCTCGGTGCCTCGCTCGTCGAACGAGACCTCGTCCATCGCCAACTTCATGAAATGAATGCCGCGTCCGTGATCCTTTTCGAGATTTTCGGCAGCCACGGGATCGGGAACGGTGCGCGGATCAAACCCTTGACCCTGGTCTGAAACGATCAGCGAGATTCCCTCCCCAACCTTGCAACGGCAGCGGACGTGAACTAACTTGTGAGCATCCAGCCGATTGCCATGAACGACTGCGTTGTTCAGAGCTTCCCGGAGCGCCAGTTCTACAGCGCTTTCCTCGCCCGTGATGCAATGCGACCCTTCGATGAGCCGCATCAGCCGTTCCACCAGCGGCGAAATCGCCTTGATTTCGCTCTGTATCCAAGCGTTGATTTCGAGTAAAGAACCTCTACCTCGGCTGGCAAACGCTGACCGAAGATTTGCTCTTACATTCACTGCGCGTGCGTTATTCATGACAGCACCTTCCGGTCAGGTATGCGCCAGCCAAAGGCCATAGCGCACGGAATCCAACAGTCCAAATCCCTTGCGATACAGCAGAACGCGGTACCACTTGTTCCACTTGCGGATGAACATGAGAACCGGTGACATAGCGCCCCCTCTCTTCTGCATTACGTTCTTACACGCGCGGAAAGGGCAAGACCCGCGCCAAACTGACAAGGTCGTAAGTCGCTGAATTTTCAGGAGAAGACGCAACAAAGTCGAAAATGTCGAAGTTGAAGACGTCGAAAGAGTGGAAAGTGTTGACGTGATTCGGATGGTTATGAAAAAGGGGAAGCGCGACCCAGGTGTGTCGCTTCGCATAGATGCAGAGCTGTCTGTATTCGTCGCCAAAATTGCAGGGCGCAAACGGCGTCGGACCAATCGATACCTAATACTGCTAATCATCTCTCTGGCTCCTGAACATTTCTGCGAATCTTGCAAGCGAGCCGTTTCATGACGTGTTTTGTGAACACGCCCGAGGAGCGGAACCTGACCCCTTCTTGCATCAGCTCAAGCAGTACCTTTTGTCCGTCTTCGCTGATGCAGGTCACGTTCCTCAGTTCAATCACGAGTTCACGACCACGTAGGTCCGCCGCAGCCCCCCGGCACTCTTTCCTTAACTCAGCCGCCCACGGTGCGACCAGCTTGCCCTCCAGCACCAACCGTCGCCGATTGGGAGTATCGAGAATGGTGATCTTCAACATTCGGTTTTGCTCGCAACGCTGGTAAGTGCAAAGTCCGTTCCAAACCAGCCGTCCCGTAAGTCGCTGAATTTTCAGGAGAAGATTGCCAGAAGTCGAAAACGTCGAGGTTGAAGAAGTTGAAAGGGTCGAAACTGTCGAAGCTATTGCCTGAGGGCAACCGACAAAGAGGTGGGGTGCAACTTAAGCGTATTGCTTCGGGTAGATGCCGAATTTTTTCATTCGGGAGAGGAGAGTCGTGCGGTTCATTCCCAGGCGCGCCGCAGCACCATCGGAACCACCCACGCGCCCCTTGCATGCAGTAAGTGCCTGTATGATCTGATCGCGCTGCTTTCTTTCATATTCGTCAGCAGCGCTACTTTTGTCATTTGGCAAATTTGCTCTTTCTCCAGCGACTTGTTTAACTTCATGCAGGTGGGTATGCACGAACCCTTCCGTATTGGTTTTTCGGAGTTCTGCGAGCGGCGCCTCAAGGGACTTACCCCGCGTCACGATCACCGAGCGCTCAATGAAATTCTCAAGTTCACGAATGTTCCCCGGCCAGTCCCACACCGTCAGCCCCTTCATTACCGCCGTAGGAATCGCTTCGATGGGTTTTTGCATCTCCTTGGCGAACTTTTGGACGAAATGGCTGACGAGCAGGGGAATGTCCTCCCTGCGGTCTCTTAGGGGCGGAATGCGGATCGGAAACACGTTCAGCCGATAGTACAGGTCGCTGCGAAATTCTCGATCCGCAATCATCTTTTCGAGATCGCGGTTCGTAGCCGCGACCAGGCGCACATTCACCTTTCGCGTGTGGGTGCTGCCAAGACGCTCAAATTCACGCTCCTGTATGGCGCGCAGCAGCTTCGGCTGAATCTCAATGGGGATGTCACCCACTTCATCTAAAAACAGAGTGCCTTGATCAGCGAGCTCCAGCCGTCCAATTTTTTGGCTGATCGCGCCCGTAAACGCTCCCTTTTCGTGGCCAAACAATTCGCTTTCCAGCAACCCGGTTGGTATGGCGGCGCAGTTCAGCTTCACGAGGGTCCGCTGTTTGCGGCGGCTTCGGTCGTGAATCGCCCGCGCAATTAACTCTTTTCCCGTGCCAGTTTCGCCAAGCAACAGGACAGTAGAATCACTAGGCGCAACTGTCTCCACCTGTTGTAAAACGTGTTTTAGTGCCGTGCTGCTCCCAATGATCTGCTCGAAACCCATCTCGCTGCGAAATTCCTCTTCCAGGTAGAGTTTTTCCTGGGCGAGCTTGTCCTTGAGTTCGGAAATTTTCCGGTACGCCAATGCGTTTTCAATGGCGATGGCTATCTGCCCTGAGGCCCGGCTGAGGAAATCGACGTCTTCCGGCGAAAACGGAGTCTCCGTCGTGCGTAAAATTGACAGAATTCCGAGGGCCCGGCCGCGATTCACAAGGGGAATATTCCAAACGACTCTTAGGCCTTCCGCAGCCGCGACGTCGTATGTCTCAGGCGCGAGTTTCTCGCGTTCGCGCATGTCAAGGACTACCGGTTTCAAGGTGTCCATCGCTTCCTTGACGGCGGCGCTCGGCGTAACAAACAACTCTTCCTTGATCACTCCCTTGCCGTGCGGAAAATCCACGACAAATACCCTAAACTTTCCCGAAACTGCATCGGGCAACGCAACGTCTACGCCATCAGCGTGTATGACTTCGCGTATGTTCGCTGCGACCGCCCGCAAGACCTCTCGCAGGTCGAGGCTCGACGTGATTTTGGCGGTCAGATTCAGGAGCAGCTCAAACCGCTCGTTTTGACGCTGAAGTTTCGTTTCAGTGCTCATGGCTATTCAAGCCCGCGGATTAGATCGCGTACTCACAACCCGCGATTCATTGATTGCGTCCATTGAGACGCTGCCTTTTGATGATTATGAAACTTATCCAGACAAACTGACATGTCAAGTTTTTCTTTATAGATACCAGCGCTTTGGTTGAATCCTATTGGAGCATGAGCCTCAAAAAACTATTCACGTCGGAATCGGGGGTGCGAATAACCAATGAAGCCGGGCGAAGTGTCGCAAGTTCCGGGATCAGCGCTCTTTTCGGCCGTTCTGATTCGCTGCCAACTTACTCCATGGGATAGAAAGCTAAACGATGACTGTCAGTGTGAAACAGATTAATCTCGTGCGCGTTTTGCGCATCTAAGTGATATGCACGAGATCGTAGTCTTGCTGAGTCTAGGACTCTTGGTGCTTTGGACCATCGGTCCATTCGCGGTTTTTATCGTTTATCACGTTCCACCACTCCGCAGATTTCTCGGACGCGATGATCCCATTAAGTGACCCTGGGATCTCAGTATCCGGAATGAATGGGACCGGGGAATTTTGATTGCAAATAGCTAAAAAGATTGGCTCCCCCCCAAAGGATTCGACTCCCGATATGCTGGGCCATGAGTCGCGGCTTACCTTCCTACTTATAGTAGCCATTCCGAGTCGCTTCGCCATCTTCGACAATTTCAACAGTTTCAACATCGCTTGGCTTCGACACTTTCGACTTCCGCTCAATCTTCTCCTGAAAACTCAGCGACTTACGGTTTTGTAGGTTTGGTGCGGGTCTTGCCTTTATTCCGCGTGTAGCGGAAAGGCAGTGTCCAAGACTTCTGGGCTCGCCTTTCGCTGCCACATAGCTAATCAGGAGGTTCGCTATGAACCACAAAGCAGAACCAACTATGGCTTGCCTGACTGATGCTGCACCGGAACAAATGCTCGTCGTTGCCGCCAAGAACGGAGACGAACAGGCGTTTGAAACTCTCTTCAAACGTCACCGGCAAAAGACCCTTCGTGTTGTACTGCGATACGCACGCGTCCGGGAGGACGCGGAAGACATTGTCCAGCAAAGCTTCCAAAAGGCTTTCGTCCATTTGCACAAGTTCGAAGGGAAATCCTCCTTCTCCACCTGGTTAACGCGGATCGCTATCAACGAATCCCTGATGTTACTGCGCCATGGCCGCGCGCTGCGGGAGATACCCGTCGACGATTCACACGGCCAAGGAGACGCTGCGTCAGCAATGGAGATAGCCGATGCAAGTCCGGACCCCGAAACCAGTTACTTGCGGCGGGAGAGAGTGCAAATCCTGTCAGAGACGCTTGGGAATTTGCGACCGGGAATGCGGAAAGCCATCGAGCTGCGGGACCTTGGGGAGTTATCCACTGAGGAGACCGCCCGGCGCATGGGTGTCTCGGTCGCCTCCGTCAAAGCACGGCTCTTCCATGCGAGAAAGAAATTACGGGAAGGATTGAGCCGTTATCTGAAGTCCAATTCGAAGCGTGGGAAAGACACTACAGGTATACGCGATACCGCCGAGCACATTCCGCAACGTCAGCTCTGCAACGCTTCTGGTCTGTGAGGAAAACAACATGTTGAAGATCAGCTTTAGTGAAATACCCACGGAAGAGAAATGGATTCTAGAGGGCCGCCTCACTGAGCCCTGGGTTCGAGAACTGAGGACAAGTTGGAAGAGGAATCATCGGACAGCTAAGGAGCGTGCTTGCATCGTGGATCTGAAGGAAATCACGTTCGTCGACAAGAGCGGCAAGCGGCTTCTGCGCGCCATGGTGAGGCAAGGAGCACAATGCATCGCCGCTGGTGTCTTCATCAAACGTGTTCTTGAACAATTGACCACCAAAGGTAAAGGCTCGGTCCTCAAACGGCTCGCCGGATTTTTCCTTGCGGCGGCGATAGCAGCACTCGCCGTCCGCTTTGGAGCGCAATGTATTGCCATTGGTACTTACATCAAATACGGCCTTAAGCAATTAACCATCAAAGGCAAAGGCTCGGTCCTCAACCGGCTTACCGGATTTCTCTTTGCGGCTGTGGTAGCCGTATTCGCCGTACTCATTGGCGGCGCAACCGCCAAAGCGCAGAACACTGCGGTCACCGGAAGCGTGCCGAGCGGGCTTGCCAGCGATCAAGTTCTCCACTTGGCTCTCCGCGACGCTATAAATATGGCGTTGCGATACAACCTCGGAGCGATCGAAAGCGGACAAAACGCTCAGATCGCTCGCGGTCAGCGGCTACTAGCGCTTAGCAATCTGCTGCCGCAGGTAAGCGCAGGCGCTTCGGAGAACGTCCAGCAGGTGAACCTCGCGACCTTCGGGCTCAACGGGCTAAAAACAGGAATTCCCACCGTTGTTGGACCATTCAGCTACAGCTCTGTGGACGCGAGCATCAACCAAACACTCTTCAGCTATGAATCCATCCAGCGGTTTCGCTCAGCGCGCACTGCTGAACAGGCCGCGCAACTCAGTTATCAGGACATCCTGGATGTGGTCACGCTCACGGTAGGCAACGCCTATTTGCGGATCATCGAGACAGACTCTCGAATTAAAGCGCAAGAAGCCCAGGTGCAGAATGCGAGAGCTCTTTACGATCGCGCGGTCGATCAAGTGCAGGCGGGTACCGCTCCACGAATCGACGCAACACGCACCGAAGTTCAGTTGCACACGGAGGAGTACAACCTAAGCATAGCCCGCAACAACTTCGCCGTCGCAAAACTAGCGCTTGGACGCGCGATCGGACTGCCGCTAGGGCAGGAGTTTGAGCTGGCCGACACACTCCCCTATTCCGACATCACTCCCCTGAGCGTCGACGACGCCCTGCAAGTTGCGTTCAAATCGCGCAGCGATTTCCGTTCAGCGCTCGCCTCCCAAAAGGCCGCCGCGCAGACGCTTTCGGCTACTAAAGGCGAACAATATCCCGTCGTAGCCATGAACGGAGACTACGGCGATATTGGGCCAGCACTTGGCCACTCGCACGGAGATTTCACATTTCAGGTTGGAATCAGGGTTCCGCTTTTCACCGGGGGACGGATCAAGGGGGACATCACGCAAGCGGAAGCTGAATTACGCCAGCGGAAGGCCGAAGCGGAAAACATTCGCGGGCAGATTGACTATGACGTGCGAACGGCCTTTCTCAATCTCAATGCGGCCAAAGAACAAGTCGCGGTTGCGAAACAGAACGTCGAACTTGCCAATGAGAGCCTTGCTCGGTCGAAGGATCGCTTCACTTCTGGAGTAACTGACAGCGTTGAAGTCGTCCAGGCCGAGCAGGTTCTCGCCAGCGCCAACGATCAATACATAACCAGCCTCTACAACCACAACTTCTCAAAACTTTCGCTGGCTCGTGCACTCGGAGTAGCACCACGAATTACGAACAATATCTAGGAGCAAAGTAATGCCGAACAAGAATGGCACGCAAACCATGGAACCTGATGAAAAGCTAACAATTAATCTTGCGGACGATAAAGCCGGCTCACCGTCGAAAGAGAAAACCGACAAATCCTCAACAAACCGGCGCAAGAAAGTCCTCGTGATTTCAGCTGTGGTCGTGGTTGCCATGGTAGCCGCCTATTTCGCATGGAATGCTTTTCGCTACGAAGACACCGACGATGCGCAGATAGACGGGCACATCATGCCCTTGAGCGCACGCATCAGCGGCCAAGTTCTCAAAGTGAATTTCGTCGAGGGCCAGTTGGTTCATGAGGGCGACGTGCTCGTGATCATCGATCCCGAAGATTACAAGATTGCCGTGATTCAGGCCCAGGCAGCGCTGGAGGACGCGAGAGCCAGCTCCACGAGCTCCCACTGGAACGTTCCCATCACCTCAGTGACGACCCAAAGCAATCTCGATTCGGCGCAGACCGCCGTGGTCAACGCAGAGGCGGGGCTCCGGGCGGCCGAGCAAAACTATGAGTCGGCTAAGGCTGCCCTGACGCAGGCCGAAGCTAATGCTGTCAAGAGTGATGCAGACCTCGAACGCGCCAAACAACTCGTGGCGAAAGAAGATATCTCCCACCAGCAATACGATCAGGCGGTCGCGACAGCAACGGCAAACCGCGCCGGAGTCACTTCAGCGGCCGCCGCCGTGCTGGCCGCCGAACAGGCCGTGCGTCAGGCCGAAGGGAAACTCTTGCAGTCCAAGGCTGATCTGCGCAGCGCGCAAACCGCGCCGCAACAGGTATCCCTGAGGCGCGCCCAGGCAGACGCCGCGGATGCGCAGGTCGACCAACGCCGCGCTCAATTGGCCCAAGCGCAGTTGAATTTCAGCTACACCATCATTCGCTCGCCGGTGACGGGAATCATTGGAAAGAAGAGCGCTGAAGTCGGTCAGAACGTGAGTGTCGGCCAAGAGATGCTGGAAGTTGCGCCGCTCGATGACGTCTGGGTTACCGCCAATTTCAAGGAAACGCAGCTCGAGCATATGCGACCTGGGCAGCGCGTGAAAATCAAGGTAGATGCCTACGGGCGTACGTGGTACGGACGCGTGTCCAACATGGGCGGCGGCACGGGGTCGGTTTTTAGTCTGCTGCCTCCGGAGAACGCGACAGGTAATTACGTGAAGGTCGTACAGAGAGTTCCAGTGCGGATCGATTTCGATCGTACAGTAGGACAGGATTTCAATGCAGAGGCACTGTTGAAGCCAGGCTTGTCGGTCGAACCGGATGTGAGGGTGCGATGAGCGCGTCCGGTTCTGTTACCGGCGATGAAGCCATATACCAGCCCAAGGTCAATCCGTGGATCATCGGCGTAGCGGTTTCACTGGCTGCGTTCATGGAGGCGCTCGATACCAGCATAGCGAACGTGGCACTTCCACACATTGCGGGCAGCATGGGTGCGAGCAATGACGAGAGCACGTGGGTCTTGACAAGCTATCTGGTGTCAAACGCTGTCGTGCTTCCTATCAGCGGCTTCCTCGTTAGCTGGCTGGGGCGTAAGCGTTTCTTCCTGACGTGCGTCGCCTTTTTTACGGTTAGCTCGTTTTTGTGCGGCGTCGCGCCGAGCCTCGGACTGCTGCTTCTTTTCCGAGTGCTGCAAGGGGCCTTCGGTGGCGGACTGCAGCCAATGACGCAGGCAATCCTGGCGGATACTTTCCCACCGGAGAAACGCGGGTTGGCCTTCGCATTGTATGGAATCACGGTCATCTGTGGCCCCGCCATTGGTCCCACACTGGGCGGCTGGATTACGGATAACTATTCCTGGCGCTGGATTTTTTATATCAACGTTCCCGTGGGGATTCTGGCCGTCTTGCTAGTTTCGCAGCTAATCGAAGATCCACCCTACTTGTCCCGTCTGAAAGCTACCCTGGCGAGGTTCGATTACATTGGGTTTGGCCTGCTCGCCGTCGGTGTTGGCGCTCTCCAGGTGGCGTTGGACAAAGGACAAGAAGACGACTGGTTAGGGTCGCGGTTCATTACCACACTGATCATTCTTGCCGGCGTGGGTTTGGTTTCCCTCGTGATCTGGGAATGGCGGCACAAGGAACCCATCGTGGATGTCCGTCTGTTCAAAATGTTTAATTTTGCAAGCTGCAACCTGATGATGTTCGTGCTCGGCGCCGTTCTGTTCAGTTCAACCGTCCTTCTTCCCCAGTTTTTGCAAACGCTCATGGGTTACACGGCGCAAAAGGCCGGCATGGTCATCTCGATGGCGGCTATTCTTCTGCTCTTTCTTTTACCGTTGGTCGGGCGCCTCGCTGGACACTTTCAGGCCCGGCACCTTCTCGCTTTCGGCTGGATCGCACTCGCTGTGGCCATGTATTTCTCATGCAAACACATCGATCTACTCATCAGCTTTCGTTCTGCCGCGTGGATGCGCATTTGGCAGTACCTGCCGGTTGGATTTTTATTCGTTCCGCTCACGATGGCTGCCTATGTCGGCCTGCCGGAGTCAAAAAGCAACGCTGCGGCCGGTTTGATAAATTTCACGCGCAATATCGGGCAGAGCGTAGGAACCTCGGCTGTGACCACGTTGCTTGCACGCCGAAGTCAATACCACCAGTCCGTCCTCGCCGAGTACACGCGGTCTTATCGATTCGATGAGGCCGTCGCAGGGTTGACCACCCGTCTGGCACATGTCGGTCTAACCATGCACTCAGCCCACCAACAGGCGCTGGCCAGGATGTACAGCGTGGTGATGGCACAGGCTCAAGCCCTCTCCTACGTCGATATCTACTGGCTGCTGGCTGCGATTTCCGCGCTGATGTTTTTGTTGTGCTTCCTGCTTGCCAAGAACGAGCCCGGTAAGGGCGGCGACGTTGCCGTGGCCTGAGCAGGCCTATGCCTGACACAAACATCCAAACTCCGCAATGGCTCTCGCAAATGGAAAATATTTTGGAAGAACTCAACGAAGGTGTAGCCATCGCAGACGACCACCTGCGGGTGATTTTCGCCAACGAAGCCTTGGTGCGGCTCTGGCAGTATGATCGTGCAGAAATCCTGGGCCGCACTCCCGACGCGATCTTCCCGGCGGAAGATCTTCCGTTCATCGTGCGACAGCACGAATGGGATCTGCGCTACGGGCATCATCGTTATGAGTTTTATCTCCCACGCAAGGATGGCAGAAAGATTCCCGCGATCTTCAGCGGACGTGTTATTGAGGGTCGCGACGGACACAAATATCACCTGGTTATCGTGACCGACATCACCGCGCAGAAGCGCGTCGAGCAACAACTTCGTGAAACCAACTCGCTCTTGGTGGACCGCCAACAGGAAATTGACGCCGAATTGGCTCTCGCCTCGCGCATACAACAATCACTCGCACCACGAAGCTTGGTTTGGAACGATCTCTTCGTCGACGCCTACTATAGCCCTGCGCGTGCCATAGGGGGTGACTTCGGCATTGTGCGTCCGAACAGCCATGACGTGCTCAATATCACGGTTTGCGACGTTACCGGCAATGGTATCGGCCCCGCCCTTGTGGCCAGCCGCATCTACTCGGAAATCTTGCACGAGCTCGAACGCGTATCTGGTCCCGGCAGTTTGCTGCGGCATATTCATGACTTCGTGTACACCCAGATCGCAAGTGACGGTTTTTATCTCACTATGGCTGCGGGACGTTTCAGTCAGCGCGGGCGTCGCCTGACTTTTGCCTCCGGCGGCCACCCGCCGGCAATGCTCGTCTCGAAACGCGGTCTTCGCTTACTCGAATCCCAGAACGGCATACTCGGCTGCCTTTCAGAGATCGCTCCGTCCGAGGCCGCGGAGGAAATCGAGCTCGATTCCGGCGACAGGCTCGTTCTCTACACCGACGGTCTGGTGGAAGTATTCAACGCCGCCGACGATATGCTCGGCGTGGACGGCCTTGCAAACTTAGTCCTCCAAGCCGCAAAGCTGCCACTCCCGGAAATGCGAAAAGCGATCGTCGATGGCGTTCGCGCGTGGAGGGATGGACCCTTAGCCGACGACGTTTCTCTCGTCATCGCGGAAGTTCGCTAATGCGCTGATGCACTATTTGTGGTTCACATTCTTTGACTCGTCTGGTCAACGAAAACTAAACCGGCGACAGCGGCCCAGTTGGGTTCACTCTGCGGTTGTTTGAACGATGACCTTGTTTCGTGAAATCGGCACAGCGGTCCTTCTGCTAATACTTACGCTCTGGCTGCAGTGTGCTGGGCTCGCGGTGCTCATACAGTGGGTCCGTAGCCGGTGATCTACACAAACTTGGGATGTCTCGCTCCGCCACGTTGCTCGTACAATTCACAGCCGCGGTAATCGTTCTACACGGAGTATTAATTCTGTTGTGGGCTGTCTGCTATCGCCTGATCAAAAACTTTTCTCATGAAGATGTCTCCGGTGGCCGCGACGCATCACGCGGGGGGCTTCGCTCTTCTATGCTCGAAGAGGGCCGCCTTTTCATGCGGGCACGCAAACGAGTCAGCGCTCCTGTATGAATCTGGGAAACACGTGATTCACCGATGTTCAAGAACATCCCTACTTCCTTCATGGTCAGCTCTTCGAGGTAATAGAGAGCGAGCACCTGGCGTTCCTTCGCATCAAGTTGCGAGATTGCACCGGCCAGGAGGACACGGACTTCCGCGCGCAAGGTGAGATGGAAGGGATCGTCCTCGGCCCGGCTCGTGGGACCATCGAAATCCTCCTCGAGCCCGTCGACTGAGCGGACTTGCAGGTTGCCCAAATCCAGGCCGCGAAGCTCGCCGAGAAGGTGCTGAAATTCGTTGAGCGGCATCCCCAATCGCCCAGCAACCTCGGACTCCAGAGCTGCCCGTCCGAGCTCCGACGCCAGTTCACGATGCGCCTCCTCAACGTTTCTGGCTTGCCGGCGAAGATTTCGGGGACCCCAATCCAATTGGCGCATACTATCGATAATCGCGCCACGAATTCGAAAGCGCGCATACGACTTGAGAGGCACATTTTTCCGAGGGTCGAATTTATTCACCGCGTCAATGAGACCGATGATGCCGGCGTGGACGAGGTCATCAAAGAGGACATGTGCGGGGAGCCGGTCGTGAAGGCGGCGGGCAATATAACGAACCTCCGGGATATTCTCCATGAGCAGCTTCTCGCGCTCGGCCGCGTCCAGAGCGGAGGCAAAGGATCCTGGTTTGTCAGAAGTAGTCAGCATCGCTCAAGACTTAGAGGTGCGAAAGGTATATCCGGCGACTCTTTCCTCGCACCATTGGCAGCCATAGACGCCCTCGTGGCCAAGAGCTCAATCAAGAATTACAAAGCTCTCATCTGCGGTAAAACTAGCGGACAGCTTTTCCGGTCCGCGCGCACCTTGACCACTGCGGTTTCCATACCAAAGTTGATTGGAGAGATCGATTGGAAACAAACGAGTTTAATGAAAACGAATGTAGCGGCGGAGCTCCAAGTCGGGAAGATGACCCGATAAGGAACAGATGTCGTTGGATGGAAAAACTCCGCTGTTTCTAGTTCACACCTTAAGTGTCGTTCGCCCCAGTAGTGCTTGCTGCTAGTTTTGCCTTCGAATCCAAAACTATGGGGCGAGACTCACGCCAGGATCGTTCGGCCGCAAGCGAAACGGCAAGAGCGCGAAGGCCTTCCAGTCCGCTGACTCGGGGGGACTTCCCCGCCAGAACTGTGTCCACAAAATCCCGAAGTTCGTTCAGATAGGCATCTGCAAACCGCACGAGCCAGTGATCTACGACATCGTAAGAAGCAGCAGTTCCGGTCAGTACCAGTTGCGCCGTTTGCTGCAGATATCCCACCTGAAGCGCGCCCTTCGAGCCAACAATTTCCGTGCGAATGTCATAACCGTAGCTTGCTTTGCGAAGGGATTCGACGTTGCCTATACCACCGCGCCCAAATCGCAGGTTTACAACTGCAGAATCCATGTCACCGAACTCGGCCAATTCGGGGCAGGCGCGCACTCCGCCAAACGCGTGAACTTCGACGACGTCGTCGTTCATCAACCATCTTGCCAGGTCGAATTCATGAATGGTGGAGTCCAAAAACAGCGTCCCATTTATGCCGTCTTGGAAGAAGCTTCGCGGTGGCGGCTGGCGGTCGCGTCCCAGGGATTTGAATAAGAGTGGTTCTCCAATTTCGCCGGCTTCAATTTGCCGCTTCGCCTTAGCATAGGCTGGGTCGTATCGGCGCATGAAACCTATCTGGAATAGAACGCCGGCTTTGGACGCCGCGGCGTTAGCCGCTTCGGCTTCCGCCAAAGAAAGCGCCGGGGGCTTTTCACAGAAGACATGCTTGCCGGCCGCAGCCGCGTCTTTAGTGGCCGCCGCATGGAATCTTGATGGCGCCGCGATTACGACTGCCTGAATGTCCTTTCGCTCCAGCAGAGGCTCCCAACGGGCGTAATGATGCTCCAGTTCGAGCTCCGCGGCTACTTGCTTCGCGCGCGCTGCATCGGAATCGGCAACCGCGATAAGTTGCGCCGAAGGAATCGCGCGCCGCAGATTCTCAGCATGACGCCGGCCGAGGGTCCCTACACCAATCACGCCAACGCCAAGTTTGTTCATGGCAATCTTCAGGGAGATGGGATAGATTCTAAGCGGTTAGAAACGTGCCATTTCGCGCCTGCCTTGTCAAGCTTTGATTGACGATGAAACTGAACTGAAGTATGAAGCTATCCCAATTGCACGGCGATTGCCGCAAATATGCCAGGTGGTTAGGGAGAGATTCCGATGCCTGAGCGCAAAGAAAATGGGCAGACACAAAAGTGGTGGACGCCGATCCTGAAAGACGTTCACTTCTGGGTGCCACTGATCATCCTGATCGCTGGCCTGGTTGTACTTCGATGGATTCGCTAGCGTGAGGTATCGAGGGGAATGAGCTCAAAAGCCGATGCGCCGACAGTGGAGGCATCGCGCCTGCGAAGCCTGCAGGCTTTGGGTATTCTTTGCGGGTTCGCCGCTGGAGCTTGGCTTGGCGCCGCGGAGGCACCGACGAAGTTGGTAACCGTAGGTGTCTCTCCTCTGGTGATTTCTCTCATCATGGTCGTGGGAGTTTTCTTAGCTCGATGGAGCGTGCCAGCGCTCATCCGGGGTACATCGCACATTCTCGCCGATGTACAACAGGCGCCGCACTTGATTGTCTGGGCGGTGCTTGCGGGTTGCATCTGTGCGGTTGCCAACACGATGACGATTTTTGCAATTCGCGACATTGGCTTGAGTATCGCTTTTCCGCTGTGGAACACCAACAGCCTGCTCGGTATTTTCTGGGGGTTCCTTCTCTTCAACGAACTCCATGAGGCGGGATGGCTCCGCTGGTTGGGCGTACTGGGTGGCGCGCTTGCCATGTTTGCGGGCGCGACCTTGCTCGCCATCGCTTCTTCCACTCAAGGCCCTGCGGTGCACGCGGCGCGCGGGATCTCTGCGGCGTTGGGCGCAGGAATACTTTGGGGAACGATGTATATCCCCTACCGAAAAGCATACCTGACAGGGATGAACCCTCTTTCCTTCATCGCCTTTTTCACCATCGGGGAACTCGGCATGATGACCACATTGGCCGTAAGCTACACGGGTGGCCCATCGCGCTTGTGGCATGAGCTCGCAGGCGCAAAAGACGTGCTCTTCTGGCTGATGCTGGGCGGATTCATTTGGGTGATCGGGGATTTATTCCAGCAGTATGCCGCAAAATATGTGGGCATCAGCCGGGGCGTTCCCCTTTCCAATACAAATCAATTGTGGGGTTTGGTGTGGGGGATTTTAGTTTTCGGCGAGTTACACGGCCTGAGTTCATCCACCTACGCCTATGTCATTGGTGGGTCAGCGATGATGGCAGTAGGGGCGGGCGCGATTGCGCTCTCGTCAGCAAGCGAAAAAGAACACGGGCGGTGGCAGGAAGCGGCGGAGCGCGAAGGCCGGCGTTATGGCATCGATGCCAGCTATGTTCAAGCGGGTCTGGAGGGCCGGCAAGGCGTGGAGGGAAAGCACGGGCGTACTTGGTTCGATTGGCTGCTCGTAACGGCAGTGACGGGCATCTTCGTCGCCTTCGCTGCCTTGGGGCGCGCCCCCCACATGGCGCTGAACTGGAATGCCGTGGTGGGACTTGTGATCGCGATGCTGCTGCTTTTTTCAGTTTGCTGCATCGCCCTCTGGCGAACGACGCGATTCAATTGACCTCGGGCGCACCTGATCCTTCCGTGTCAGGGCGAGTTTCGGTCGTCTGCAAATCAAGGAGATCGCGACTCACCGCGATCCGCTTAACGAAGCTGTCCGGCTTTCCTCATCCGAGCCCCCTGCGAGGCTGACACTCGTTGGGGCCTGCCCGCGACGCATCGACGTTCGGCCGCGCAGTAGTTTGAGAAAGTTTAACCGCCAAGCTAGGCGGCTTTTGCTCGCGCGCGCAGCCTCTGCCCACAACATGCAGAGTGAGCGAGGCCATGCGCGAACTTGACCCTCAGGGCCTGGCCGCAGAATGGGCAAGTAGATGACCATTCACTTCGGCAGGCGGGACACCTCTTCAGGATCGGCTGCGGGCCGGCGAGCGATCTTCCGTTCACGCGGCGGTCAAGAACAAAACGACAGCTGGAGTTTTCACATACTAGGTAATTGTCCATGCTGAGTAACCTCCTTGAGGGAAGGCTTCGAGATTACTCGGCCTGCTGCGACCGTCAATACGGTAGATATACGTAGACGCACGCTCAGTTCGGGTTCTTACCAATAGCGGTGTGCTTTTCGAGGATGCGGTCAGTAGGGCGTCTAGGCTTCGACGATGTTGTTTCGAATGGCATAGCGCACAAGGGCTGCTGTCGAATGAAGGTCAAGTTTAAGCATGATGCGAGCCCTATAAAATTCAACGGTCCTGGTACTGATCGCGAGAACCGTGCCAATCTCCTTATTGGATTTGCCATCAGCCAAGAGATAGAGAATCTGGCGTTCTCGCGGAGTCGGGCCGCCGGCGGGCAGTTCGCTTTCCTTGGGTGTTTCTTGTTGCAAGGCGCGGGCCGCCTCGGCCCCTCCGCGCGGCAAAGCCAGGCGCAATGTCAGCTTTTGAGTCCGAGTTCCCCTCAAAAACAACGCCTGGCGCATCAATCCATTCTCTATTCGCGATTCAGATACGTGGCATCGCAAAGACATGGAAAATTTGAGGAGCTCCACTGAGCGCCTGACTAAATCAAGGGTTCGAACAGAGCGCTCCGTAAATTCCTCACTTAGAAGGTCGGACTTGCCGGAAACATCCGGCCGGAACTTATTCGTGAGGCGGGAAAGATGCGATTCCAAGCTACTTCTTTTAGTCACTTCGGAGAATGTCATGGCAACAAGTCGGACCCGGCCTGGCTCGTCTTTTATGGGATAGAGGTTCACAAGCCAGCGAGCTTCTTCCGTCGCGGCAAGAGGTTGTGCGGTCAATGGGAAATTTGAGAAAGGGTTTCCCGTTTCCCACACTCGCCGAAAGATTGGCTCCACTTCAAGGGTTTGGTGCCCGAAAATCTGACGGATCGTCTTTCCTACACAGGCTGACGTTCCTTGCATTCTGGCTAAGGCAGCGTTGACTGCCTGGCACCGTAATGCCTCGTCGTACAGGGCGACCCCCACGGTGGAACTGTTTAGGCGCCTGGTAAACTCCATGAGTGTCTCGGCAAACGGCGCCCGCATTCTGCCGGAGTCATCCACGCCGAAAGATTCATCCGCGCTCGGCTCTAGTTGGTCAATTTTCGGGAAAGGATACGTCACGCACTCATTCAAGCTTGGCATAAACTTGCTTTGCCACCTCTCACGCGAATTATTCCCCGGCCTGCTCCTCAGAGTCGGATGAATCACTATTTCCAGGGGAGCCGGCCCAGCATTCTCCGACCGTGACAAACGAGCCTTGTTGTTGCGAAAAAGATCCCTGCGAGACCGCACGCAGCCGATTGCGAGGAACCTCCGGAGACTCGGGATCCCGCCAGACCTCACCGGTGCAAAGTATTGCGCTGGTGACAATTTGGCGTGCTTCAGCCGGATCGAGTTTCAAGTCTTCGTTCAGTCGTCTGGCAAAAGCCTGCGCTTGGGTCCAGGTCTCGAATCGTCCAAATGCCAGATCCGCAATGGGTCCGGGCCGATCCTCGATTGCCCGGCAAACCACAGCCGCGTCGCCCAAGAAGTTTGCGGTGAATGCCAATCGTTCCTTCATAAGCCTCGCAGTCCTTGGCGGGGCGTAACGCCGTATATAGCTAACGTTCTTATACATGACTACACCTGCATCGTCAAGTAGTTTATGGGCAGGTACACACGCTAGGGGCAGCGGTTATGCTGGCGGGGAATCTCGACTGCGCTCCTGGAAGGCGCGCCGCAGTTTGCGGTTAATCCGCGCTTGCAGGGTGCGCCCCTGCCTTGCCGGGAGCGATATCAACGATAGTGATCACCGCCCCGTCAATTTTGTTATCCATAGTTCGATAAGGCAGAATCTTGAGTTGATAGTGCACTCCCGTTCGATCCGTCAGCTCTTTTTCCAGCGTCCGGAAATCCGACACTACCTGTAGAACCATCCCCTGCAGATCCGTAATTTCGATGGTTGGATTGATGTTCGAGAGCGGACGGCCGACGTCGCCGGGAATCAACCCCAAAAACTTCTGCGCTTTCGGGGTGAAACGCCGGACGGTGAGATCGCTGCCAATCATGATGACCGCGATATCGATGCTGGAGAGCAAATTCATCAAATCATTGTTGATTTGCGTAATCTCGAGATTGCGGCTTCGAAGTTCGTCGTTAACGGTGGTCAACTCCTCATTGGCGGACTGCAACTCTTCCTTGGCAGTCTCCATTTCTTCGTTTGTGCTCTGCAACTCCTCGTTGCTGGAAAGGATCTCTTCATTCGCGGACTGCAACTCTTCATTGGTAGCTTCCTGTGTTTCGATGACGGACTCGAGATATTCCTTCGTGGCGGTCAGCTCCTGTTCGAGCTTCGCGGTGCGTCTTGAGGCCGCTTGGGCTTCCTCACTTGGCCGGGCCCGACGTGGCGCGCTTTCCCGGGGCGGCTCCAACGGCGTCTCTTGGAACACAATCATGAAATAGCGCTCTTGCTCATTTCCCAGTGTGACCGGAATTACCTCAAAACTTACCGACCGCGTCGAATCGGCCGCCGTGGATTCCTCGCCTTTTCCGTCTGCGTCCCTGATTTTGAGATTACGCTTTCCGACGACGATGTTCTCTTTCCTGGCTCGCGTAACCGCGTTCCGCAGCTCAAAGAGGAGCCCCTCCCGAGCCATCTTCGTCAGGCTCAGGCTCGCGCGTCCTGGCGCAAGCTTGAGAAAACGGTCTACACTTCCCCGGGTATGAATGATTTCCATGTCGCCGCTAATAAACACGGTCGCGGGGGCGTATTGCGTAAGAAGACGGCGGTCGAATTCCTTCTGGGCCTCGGCATAATTCAAGTTTGCTTCCAACGGTGGCACAGGAATCCGTACGGGGCCATACTCCTTAAGCCCCACCTGGGAATTGAGTGAAAATGCGACCGCCTGGCGCGCAGCTCCGGCTCTCTTCGAAAATACCTTATGCGTACGGTCTTCCACCGCGAATAGAGTTGATGCGGCGCCGAGCCCCTCGGAAGTTCCCAGGACCAAAAAGCCGGTGGGCCGCAAAGCATAGTGGAACAAGGAAATGACTTTGCTCTGGAGAATCGGCTCAAGATAAATGAGCAGATTACGGCAGCAAATGAGGTCCATCTGGGAAAAGGGGGGGTCGTTCAAGACATTGTGCTGCGCAAAAATGCACGCATCCCGAATGGTCTTACTGACCCGGTAACCGCCGTCAACCTTGGTGAAAAACCTGCGAAGCCGCTCCGGAGATACATCGCCTTGAATATTCTCCGGGTAAACGCCATTGCGGGCTCTCGCGATACTCGACTCGCTCACATCTGTCCCGAAGAACTGAATCGGAATTTGCGAAGCTCTGTCACCCAAGGTTTCGAGAAGCGCGATAGCTACCGAATAGGTTTCCTCGCCCGAGGCGCACCCCGGAGTCCAGACGCGAATGCCGCGTTCGCGCACCAGGTTCTTTTGGATGACGGGGAATACGCTTGATTTTAAGGCGCCGAAAACCTGCGGATTGCGGAAGAAACTGGTCACATTGATCAGCATGTCCTGATACAACGCCTTGATCTCGGCGGGATTGCTCTGAACATACTTGACGTAGTCTTTGATTTTATCGATTTTGTGAACGACCATGCGACGCTGGATGCGGCGCAAAATGGTACTCTGCCGGTAATGCGTGAAATCCACTCCCGTGGTCCTTCGCAAAACCTGGAAAATGGTGTTCAGCCCCGAGGCGGGGGCTGGTCCAATTTCGGCCGCGCCGGACAAACTATTGCGAGCGACGTAGGGATGCCGTGCAATTCGCGAAAGTTCCTTGGCGATTCCCTTGGGAGGGAGCACGTAGTCCACGCAGCCGGCGATGACAGCGCTTCGCGGCATACCGTCATACTTAGCGGTAGCTTCGTCCTGCGCAAAGGTCACGCCCCCATGGGCTTGGATTTCCGCCATCCCTAGCGTCCCGTCCGAGCCAGAGCCGGACAAAATGACGCCAATGGCGCGATTCCCGTGTTGTTCAGCGAGGGCACGCATGAAGTGGTCGACGGACATGTGCAGCCCGCGCGCTTCCTCGCGCGGCCCGATATGGAGTATGTGGTCGGAAATGGACATTGAGGCGTTAGGAGGGATGACGTAGACGTGATTGGGCTCGACTTGCACGCCATCCGAGACTTCCGTCACGTTCATCGTGGTCTTCCTGGCAAGCAGTTCGGTGAGAATGCTGTGATGTTTCGGGTCAAGATGTTGCACAAGAACGAACGCCATGCCGGTGTCCACGGGGAGGTAACTCATCAGATCTGTGAGAGCTTCGATGCCGCCGGCCGAAGCTCCGATTGCTACAACGGTGATGTTTTTCTCATCCGCAGGAGGCACTTCAGGGTACACTTTTGGGGGAGGAGTTCGATTTCTTCTCGCCTCTGACTTCGGCCTCATGAGGCTCCTTCGGTTTTCGTCTCCGAACGCAGTGGCCTTTGACAAAATCGCGCAGTCATCACAAATTCTACAATGGGCAGGAAGCGGACCGCTTCGTCCCCCTTCCATTGGATTTGCGAGGAGGGCTGCATATTCATTGATTTTAGTCCACGCAGATTGCCTTAGGCAATATCTCCTTTCTTATAAATAAACAGTTAAGGAAATATAGAAATTCGGGCTTCCCCGGGCAACCGGTATCCATCCCGAAGCGCCGCGGCGCGCGATTTGGGCTCCTTCCCAGCAGGAAGATCCCTGACACCGAAAACGTCTATTTCCTGTGATTGAGCTGCCAGATTGTGACGGTGGACTATTCTCGGGAGGAAGCCATCCTACGCAAATGAGGCCACCGCTAGCTGAGGGTCCTGGAAAACCTCGAAAAGGCTGAGGACACGAACCAGTTTTAGTGTCTGGAGGGCGAATTTCGAGGGATTGAGCAGCTTGAGCGAGCCGCCATTCTGCTTGGCGGCCGTGAGATACCGCACAAGAAGTCCGATTCCGCTGGAATCGATCATCGGGACCTCTTCGAGGTCAAGTACGAAACAGTTGTCACCTGCATTCAGCAAGTCCGTGAGTGTGGCGTTCAGCTTATCAATGGGAGCTCCGAGTCCCAACTTGCCCCGGAGTTTGAGAATCTTCACCTGAGACTGGGTGCGAACTTCAATGTCCAAGGAATGCTCCTTCTTACGAGTTCCTTCCGACAGATGAGGCCTCTTGCATTCATACTACCCGGTCTGTTACAGTCGCGCACAAGTTAGAGGAACGGCAGTAATTTTGCAAGAGGAGAACCAGTCCTAGCCGTTCTGTCCCCACGGTGCGGTGGCCCCTGGGGCCCCTATGGCAAGCCAAAGCTTCGACTTGAGAACTGACCCTCTGGACCTTTCCGCCCGGCTCCTTACGGTCCAAGAGGTCGTACCCAGGGCTCGGATCGTGGCTAAGTTTGTGGCCGACCGCTTTTCTGGCGTCGCTGTAAACATATACATTCTTTCAACTTTGGATGGTGAAGAAGTCTGGCTTCCCAAGGCTTCCCTCGGAGAAGTTTCGGTGCATGAAGGAAGCGTTCCCGCAGACCTGGGTACGCTGGGCGAATTGAAATCGCATCAGAACCCAATACTCTTCTCCGGCAAAGAATTAGTGCGAGAAAACTACTCCCACCTGGACATCCGGCGCACACTCCTCTCGCTCTCCTACCTACCGCTGGTAAAAGCCGGAGAGATCGTCGGCGCCATCGAGATTTTAAGTTTTGACGCAGAGATATCACAAAATCACCTCCGTTCGCTTGGACCCATCGCCGAAGTCACCGCCGCAGCGCTGGCAGCCGCCCAAGCTTACGAGAACGAGCGACACGACGCGCTGACTTCGATCAGCCGCCTCACGCAGCTCTACGACCTGGAGAAAGTGTTCGCCTCCACGCTGGAAATGGACGAATTGCTTCCCATTATCGGGTCCAAGTTCCGCGAGGTCATGGAATGTGAAGCGATAAACCTGTGGCTATTGATGCCCGACGAGAGCCTGAAGCTAATGCAGCAGGCAGGAATTGATGGAACGACCCCGGCCGAGAGCACGCAGAAGCCGGGCGATGGAATCCCGGGCGACGTCTCCGACAGCGGAGAGGCTATTTTGATCGACCAGGCGGATGATCCTCGGCTGGCTAAACGAAACGAAGGGATTACGGAAGGCCCCATTCTTTCGCTTCTAGTTGTTCCCATTATGGACAAAGAATCGCTTGTTGGGGTCGTTGAAGCGGTAAACAAGGAAGACGGCAGTCCCTTTGACGACGACGATCTCTTCGCTCTGACGAGTCTGGCGGAAACGGCATCGAGTGCGCTGCATAATGCCAGCTTGCTGATGGCCGAGCGCAAGGTGGAAATCCTGGAAACGCTGGTTACCGTCAGCCATGAGATTACTTCCACGCTGAATCTGGAGCGGATGCTGCAAACCATTGTAAACGCTCCACAAGCGGTGATTCCCTATGAGCGCGCGGCCATTGCGCTGGAGCAGCGCGGGCGTTTCAAATTGAGCGCCGTTACGGGCGTGACGCAAGTAAACGCGGACGCGCCTGATCTTGCGCCACTAAATGAAATCCTGCAGTGGGTAGCGCTGTCCGAGGAAGTTGTCCACGTACGGCAGAACGGCGAGGAGATCGACGCTCCGCGCGAAGAGACGCGTGCCAAGTTCCGGCAATATTTCCAGACGACTGGAATGCGCGGTTTTTATGCGATGCCGCTCAGCGACGATACCGGGCGCGTCGGTGTCCTCAGCATGGAAAGCAGCGACTCGGATTTTCTGGGGCCCGCACACCTTGAAATCCTGCAGGTGCTTGCAGGCCAGGCCACGGTGGCCCTGCGCAATGCCCAAATGTACAAGGAAGTTCCGTTTATCTCCGTGCTCGAGCCGGTGCTGCAGAGAAAACGCAAGTTCATGGCCATGGAAAAACACCGGCGCCGGGCCATTGTCGGGGTTTCCGTCGCCGCCGTAATTTTCCTGGCTATTTGCCCTCTACCCATGCGCGTGGCGGGCGACGCGCTAGTTGCGCCTGTCCACCGAGCGCAAGTCCAACCGGAGTTTGAGGGAGTGGTGGGAAAGGTTTTCGTGCATGAGGGCGAGCCGGTGAAGCGCGGACAAGTCTTGGCGGAGATGGACGCATGGAACTACCAGTCGGCGCTTGCAGAAGCGGAGGCGAAATACCAAACCGCAGTCCTGCAGATGAACCGTTCGCTTGCTGCGAATGACGGGAGTGAGGCGGGAATCCAGCGCGTGCAAGCGGATTATTGGAAAGCCGAGGTGGATCGCTCGCGAGAGCTAGTGGACAAAGCACAGTTGCGCTCGCCGATCGACGGTGTGGTCGCGACGCCCCATGTGGAAAACTTCGCGGGACGTCGCCTGCAATTCGGAGACAGTTTCGCGGAAGTGGTCGATGCATCGAGCGCGGTGGTGGACGTAGGCATCGATGACACAGAGGCGAGTCTGCTCAAGAGCGGTTCGAAGGCGGCGGTGAAATTAAACAGCTACCCGATGCGCACCTTTCGCGGCACGGTTGTGATAGTCAGTCCCAAGGGCCAGCAAGAGGGAGAATCGCGGGTATTCTTCGCGCGAGTGCTGGTGCCAAATGAAGATGGCGCCATTCGAACGGGCATGGAAGGCCGGGGCAAAGTTTCCGTTGGTTGGCACGCGGCAGGGTACGTGTTGTTCCGCCAGCCAGTCATTTGGCTCTATTCGAAGATCTGGTCCTGGTTCGGATGGTGAGGGTGAGTAATATGGAAACAAAACAGAAATTCACATTGTTGGCGTTGTCGGGAACTTTCCTGCTGGCAGTAGGCTGCGGCGAGAAGAAACTCGAAACGGTCTCGGCCGCTCCCGCACCGGCTCCTTCGGAAGGGCTAGCAGCAGTCCAGCCCAAAGCGGAAGAGATGCTGACTGTGACCGGCCCGCTCATTGTCGAGCATCAGGTGGACGTCACTGCGCAGCGCGATGGTGTTGTGTCGAGCATCTCGTCGGAGACTGGCACACGAGTGAAAGCAGGCACGGAGCTTGCCCATCTCGACGATCGCCAACTTTCCGCAAATCTTGAGGCCGCCCGCGCGAAAACTCGCAGTGTCGCCGCCGATTTGAAAAACTGGCAAGCTGAAGCCGAAGTGCTCAAGGCAGATTACGGCCGCGCGCAACGACTTTGGGATTTAGGCTTGATCTCCCAGGAGCAACTTGAGCACGCCAAGTACAAAGCGGAGTCGGACCAGTGGGACATCAAGCGCGTCTCCGAAACTTTGAATACCACGCATGAGGAAGAACATGCCCTCGAGTTGGAAGCGGAAAAGACAAAGATCATGGCCCCGTTTAACGGAGTGATTGCTCGTCGCTACGTGCGTGCTGGCCAGGCAGTCGCCAAAGGGGACCGTCTTTTCTGGGTAACCGCAGAAGGACCGCTACGGATGCGCTTCACCCTTCCTGAGAAATTTGTTGGGCATCTGAAAAAGGGCCAGGAACTCCCCCTGACGTCTCCCGACGTGCCGCAAGAGAAACATGCTGTCAAAATCATGGAAATAAGCCCCGTGGTGGATCCCGCGAGCGGAACGATCGAAATTCTGGCGGAACTCGTTGGCCCGGCTGGAAATTTGCGCCCCGGTATGACCGCAAGCGTACGCATCGATAATCCCCGATGAACATTACCCGAGCTCTTAGCGTAGCCCTGCCGGAAATACCGGCGCGCACCTTTGCACAACGCCCTCCTCGCATGCCGCCGGATATCGTTTTTAAGGAACACCTGGAGAATGGAGAGGCCGTTGTTCGGGTTCTTGTTCCGAGCCAGGAGGCGATGTATAGGTTTCCACCGCAGAATTGGGCGCTAATTCAACTGTTTGACGGGCGTCAATCGTTCGACGAGATCGCCGAGGTCTATTCTGGACAAACGGGCCATGAATACAACGCTGATGAAATTCGCGAATTTGCCGCAACTCTTGAAGCGCTGGATTTCTGGTACAAGACACCCCAGGAAAAGAACATCCAATTGATGCAAATGAGCGCCGAGGAGAGGCGCAAGCTCCTGAAATCCAGGAAAAGCAGGTTTGGTGATCTCTCGGAGGTTGCCTTTCCAGCGATCAATCCGGACAAATTCGTGACCTGGCTCTACAACTGCACCAGCTTCATTTACACATGGTGGTTCACTCTTCTCTCGCTGGCGGCGTTTGGTCTCATGGTTGCCATTAGCTTCATCCATTGGAGCGAAATTGGCCGCGACACACTCCAATTCTTTAACTTCACGGAAAAGTCTTGGACTGATGTTGGGGTATTCTACGTCCTGGCTCTCGCAACAATGTGCGTTCATGAGCTTGCCCATGCCCACGCATGTAAGCATTTCGGAGGCCACGTGCGCTCTATGGGCTTCATGCTCATTTACCTAACGCCAGCCTTTTTCACTGATACCAGCGAAGGATTCGTCAAGGCCTCACGCTCCGAGCGGCTAGTCATCGCCATGGCCGGCGCTTGGGCCGAACTCATCATCTGCGCCGTTGCGACTCCGATCTGGTGGGCGACCCCGCCTGATACGATGGCACACGAAGTCGCCTACCTCTTGATGCTGATGACAGGCATCGCATCGCTCATGATCAATTGGAATCCGCTCATGAAATTGGACGGATACTACATGCTGTGCGAGATCATCGGCATTGCGGACCTGAAAGAGGCATCGACCGCGTACGTGTCAGGATGGGTCAAACGTCACGTCTGGGGTTTGCCAGTTGATGTGCCCTACGTACCGAAGAGACGCCGGGTTGGCTACGTGGCATATGCTCTTCTCTCTGGCTTGTACAGCTACACGGTGTTGTATGTCGTCGCGCGGTTTGTGGGTAACGTATTCCGAAATTTCAATCCCGAATGGTCATTTATCCCGGAGTTGGCCACAGCAGCTCTGATCTTCCGATCTCGAATCCGCACCTTGGTGAACTTTATGAAATTCGTCTATTTGGACAAGAAAGATCGTTTGCGTGCTTGGCTTGGTTCTCGCCAGGCCTTAATCGCCGTTGGAGCACTGGTGGTATTCCTGGCGTTGCCCCTGTGGCACGAATCCGTGACAGGACGATTTGCACTCGAACCTGTTCAGCAAGCGGTCGTTCGAGCGCTCGTCCCTGGCACTGTTACGGACATCTATGCCTATGAAGGCATGGCGGTAGAATCCGGCGCGCCGCTCGTACGGCTACGCAACTTGCGGCTACTATCAAAAGTGGCAGGAACGGCGGCAGATTATTCGGTCGCCTCCATGCGGGCAACTTCTGCCTCACTCCACTATGCAAATTTTGGCCCAGCCATTGAGGAACGCAACCAACTTGCCCAGCGGGTTAGGCAACTGCAGTCTCAGGACAGCGAGCTGGAGCTTATTGCTCCCATTTCTGGAACCGTTTTAACCCCCCGGTTGACTGACCAACTAGGTGCTTTCATTCCAGAGGGGTCAAAACTCGTTGAGATTGGGGATTTGACTCAAATGCGTGCTCGCATTTATGTCTCGGAGCACGACCTGTACAAAATACGGGTTGGCGCATCCACTCGCCTGCTTGTTGAAGGAATTGCTACGAGGTGGTATGCGCAGGCGTTGGCGATCGCACCAGCTTCTTCTGAGCTCGAACTGGGGCTCGCCGGCTCGAATAAGTACCAAGGCTTGCATCCACCTGGGTTCTATTTAGTTGATGTGCTGATTCTCAATTCTGACGGCATTCTCAAGCCGGGGATGGTGGGCACCGCGAAGATTTATGGTCAGCGAAGAAGTCTTGCGGGTCTGATAGGGAGAGAGAGCGTGCGTTTCTTCGCCCGCAAAACTTGGTAGCAAAGAAAGAGGCTGCCATTTGGCAGCCCCTTTCTCAACTCTTGTTGAATTTCTTCTGAGAGAGCTAAAACTTGCTCGTGGCCAGCTTGCGCGTGGCCAGCTTGCGCGTGGCCAGCTTGCGCGTGGCCAGCTTGCGCGTGGCCAGCTTGTGCGTGGCCAGCTTACGCGTGGCCAGCTTGCCGCTTGCTGGCGCTACTTCAACAGTGCCCTTGGCAGCATTGGCCTTCTTGGCGGTCTTGAGAGTGCTGATCAACGACTTTTTCTGGATCGACATGATTTATCTCCTCGTCTCTTAAATTTGTTTTCCCGTTTTCCCTCGGACGCACCCCTATAGTGCAAGCGGGGTACCAAACCGTGGGGTTGGTTGTGAACGGACCCAGGCTCCGCAAAATCAATAACTTAGGAAAACAAAACAACGAGAACTCGGGGCGGTAGGTCTGAAAAACTCACCTTAGGTTGAATTTTAACCTTGCAAGGGTTAATTTTTAACCATTTCACAGCTTGAATTTGCGGCACAGGTACTTCATCCGCTGCGAATCGAGGTGGAGCAAGCCTGCAGCCGCCGATTTCTTTCCTCCCGTGCGACGAAGCGCGGCGCTGAGGTAGGCAAGCTCGATTCGTTGCATCTCAGCGTCAAAATCCACGCCATCCTCGGGGATTAAAATGGCCTCCTGGCTGGCGGCGCTGCAAGATAGAAGGGTTTGAGGAAGCTGCTCCGCCGTGATCACCGGACCGTCGTTCATCACCACAAGACGCTGAACGATATTCTCCAGTTCGCGCACATTTCCGGGCCAGAGATAGTCTTCGAGAATCCCCATTACATCTGGCTGAACCCGCTTGACGGGCTTCTTGGCCGACGCGCAGTAGATGCGCAAAAAGTGATCCACAAGAAGAGGCAGGTCGCCATTTCGCTCGCGCAACGGGGGAACAAGGATGGGTACGACATTGATGCGGTAGTAGAGGTCTTCCCGAAAACGGCCTTTCCGCACCACGTCTTCCAGATCGTCATTGGTGGCGCAGATGAGCCGGAAATCGATTTTTTTTGTGGACCTGCTGCCGAGCCGCTGTACGCTGTGCTCTTGCAGCACGCGCAGAAGCTTGCTCTGCAAACTGGGGTTGAGTGTCGTAATTTCGTCCAGAAACAAGGTCCCGGTGTGCGCTGTCTCAATGAGGCCTGCCCGCGGCTGGTCAGCCCCCGTGAAAGCGCCTTTCTCATACCCAAACAATTCGGACTCGATGAGCGTTTCGGGCAAGGCAGAACAATTCAAGCAAACGTAGGGATTTTCCGCGCGGCTTCCCGACTGCACGATGGCCTGGGCGATCAGTTCCTTGCCGGTTCCGCTCTCGCCCCGCAAGACCACGCTGGTGGCGCTGTCTGCAACCGCTAGAATGGCTTGATACACCTTCTGCATCGCGGGGCTTCCACCGATGAGCGAACCGAACGCGGCTTTACTCTCGATCTGCTCGACCAGCCTGCGTCCTTCCAGCTCGAGAGCGCGCTTCTCGATCGCCCGGGTGATGACGACGTGAAGCTCGGCATAATTCACCGGGGCCAGAAAAAACTCGTCGCCGCCCGCCCGGCTGGCTCGAAGCGGAATCGTGCGGTCCGTGGACTTGGACATCGCGACCAGGACGACATCTTCCCGAAGGGCGCGGATTTCCTTCAGCACATCGACGCCGTCGTTCGCGCCATTACCGATGCTATCCAGATCAAACAGGATGGCGTGAATCGCCTGGTCTTCCACCACGGACTTTATCTGTTCTTCCGTGCTCGCGAGCGTGGTTTTGAACGTGGGCGCCAGAAACCGGCGCATCTCGGGAAATGCAGATTCTTCGACGGAAATGATCGCGAGCGCGTACTGTTCCTGGGGAATCGGGCTTAATGCGGGCGTCATCTTCCGACCTAAGTGATTGGGATTATAGGAGAAGGAAGCTCTGCGGTAAAGCCTCTCCCGTGCCGGCCAGAAGCTTTGGCTGATCCCGGAACAAAAGGAGTTCTGAGCCGTGTCAAGCGCGACATGCAACGGTTCGCGAGCTAACGGAGTGTCGATTAAAAAGAAAATCGCAGCGAAACTTGGCCGATTCTCGGGTCAAAGGTTGAAGTGACCTGGCCGAGTTGCGGAGAAAACACGCTAGCCGGGCCTGTCGGAGGATTCTGCCACTCCGTGTGATTCAGAATGTTAAAAAATTCGCCTCGTAGAGTCATTTCCACGCGTTCACCGAAGAATTTCGTTTTTTTCTCAAGCGACAGATCAAAATTGACCCTTCCGGGCCCACGGAAAAAGTTCCTTCCCAAAGTGCCGTAGGTGAATGCCGGGCAAGCAACAGCAGCTGTAAGGAAGCATTGAGGCATTGCCAAGCTGCTTGGATTGAAGGCGAAGTGCCCCGTGACTTGCTCGGGAGGACATGAACTAGGGTTTGGCTTTCCGCAAGGGCTGGGCACACCCGGAATGGTAATTGTTTGAACTTGATGTGGATCCATCGTCTGAGGCGTGTCGCCAGCCCAATTGGGCTTTACAAGATTCGCATCACCCGCTCCGGAGGGATCCGTTGCGCCGAACACCGATAGGCCACCGGTGACATCCATGGGAAGGCCAGACTGTACGAACAAGATGGGATACAAACTCCAGCCCTTCGTGAGCGACTTGGGACCATTCGAGAACAGGAGAGCAAACGGCAGTTCCCAGCCTCCGCTGAGGACCAATCGGTTGCGAACATCCGAGTCACCGGAGGAATAGAATTGATGATGGTTGTATGCAGGCACTTGCTGGGTATTTCGAAACTGCCCGCTCGAATCATCTAACTCATGGGACCATGTATAAGCGAGAGTGAAGAATGTCTGGCCGATCGAATGCCAGTCGCCCATGCGCTTCATCAGACTCGCGAGCATGCCATTGTAATTTGCGTTAGCGCCGTTGCCAGTTCCCACTGCAAATCCCCAAGCGCCCGGGATATTCAGGTTTGGCTGCTCATTCAAGACCCGCACCCCGGTTTTCAAGTCTATGGGATCGTGATCAATCACCGTGGTCAATTTGTGGGACGAGCTTCCTACATAGCCAATTTCCGCGACCAACCCACTTCCTAACTGCCGCTGCACGCTGAGGTTGTACTGATAGATATAGGGAGTAACCACATGAGGATCATTGAGAACGCTAGACGGGCCAAAGGGCAAAAATCCTTCCATGCCAAAATCGAGTTTCTGCGGTGAAGGTAATGCGCTAGACGGAAACGGATTATTTATGCCGAATAAAGGATTTCCGAACTGGTCGAAGTTGAACACGAAGGCCTTCTGGTATGGTTGCGACATGAGAAGACTTGGCCCATTTGGTGGAAGCTCGGAAGAGAGAAAATTGAAGAAAGTCGCGGCGAAGAAGGGAGGGGTGCCGTTCTGGAATTGATTGTCCAGACCCAGGAGCACGTCGTAGAAGATGCCGAAGCCGCCGCGAACGCTGGTTTTTCCATTGCCAAGCGGGTCCCACGCAAAGCCGATGCGCGGAGCCCAATTGTTCTTATCAGGAAACGGAATGCCGCTGGGTGTCCCGGGATCACCCGTAAAGACGAGCCCAGTCGGTGCAGTGGGATACCTCACCGATTGCTCGCCGGGGATGATCATGTACTGACGTTTCTGCGGGTCGGACTTTGGAGTGTTGTACTCGTATCGGACTCCAAGCGTCAGAACCAGGCGCGAGGTCACTTTCCATTCATCCTGCGCAAATACGGAGTACTGGTGGCTACGAATCGCGCTGAATCCTCTCGGAAATTGTTCGAAAAAGTCGGGCGCTCCCAATAAGAAGTCGGCTCGATCATTTCCGCTGCCGATGCCGGCGGGACCGTCGAAACCGAATATGCCGTCCAAAGCAAAATCAAAAAAGGCGTTGTTTTGCACGATACCTACTCCGCCGCCGAATTTCCAGGTGTGTCGTCCTCTAGTCCAGCTTAGGGTGTCCGCATAAACGTAAGTGGTATCGGCGTAATAAGCGGGCCCATTGATATTGAAGCCGAGCTGAGGTCCGCTGACGTTCAAAAGAATCTGGGGAGGACCGGTTACCTGATCGGGTGTGACACCGACGGCGCCCAAGGTGGCAGGTCCCGGAAGCTGCCGTGCTGGAAAATTCAGTGAATTCCCCGCTCGCTGCGCTGTCACGTGGAATTCATTCAGCATCGTCTGGCTGATGGTCTTTGTATAGTTGAGATTTCCGAAATAGTTATCGAACTGATTCTTCCCTGGATAGCCGGGAACGTTCGGCGCCTGACTCAGGAGAAAGGGGTACGCAACCGGATTGTGAAATTTGGTGAGAGTAAGACTAATCCGGTCATTCTGCGTGGCATTGAAATCGAATTTGCCCGTGTACTCGTCGCGGTTGTCTTTGCCAGAGCCATTCGGAGTAAGGCCCCCACTGGGAGAGGATGGAACAAGACCGGCCGCGATATAAGCTTGCGCAACGGGATTGATTTTTGCCGGATCAATGATGCCGTTCGCTGCGCTCCCGCCTGAGGGAACGAAAAAGGGATGGCTTGTGAGAAAACCGACGACACCCAGATCCGGGCTTCCGTTAGGACCTGAGTGCGAAAAGTCACCTTTCAATTCCGCTGGCGTATAGACGGTAAGTGCATTTCCAACGGTAACGCTCGTCTGTCTCTGGCCCTGGTACCCGAAGAAGAAGAAGAAGCGATCCTTACCGTTGATGAGATTCGGTATGGTGATCGGGCCTCCGACGGTTCCCCCAAACTGATTGCGTTTCAGGACAGGTCGCGGCTGGACGGTGCCGTTTGATTTGTTGAAGAAGTTGTTGGCGTTGAAAGCGTCATTTCGCAGGTAATCGAAAACACTGCCGTGGTATTGATTGGTGCCCGACTTGGTCACCACACTGACGACGCCACCGGCGCTACGACCGAACTCAGACGTGTAGTTATTCGTTAAAATGCGGAATTCCGCGACCGTGTCCGGGTTGGGGCTCACGACGGGCGCACCATAGGTCAGAGAGGTGTTGTCGCCGCCATCGAGCAGATAGGTCACGGCATCGTCACGGCCCCCGGCGATGCTCAGACCGCCGGTGGGAACGCCAGAACCGCCGATTGGCAGCGGAGGCGCCTGGGTTACGCCAGGCATCGTAAGAGCCAAATCGAGCGTATTACGGCCATTGAGAGGAAGATTTTGCACCGTCGCGCCCGTCACAGTCCCTCCCACTGTGGGGTTGACGGTTTCCACTTGCACAGCCGCGGCCTCAACCTTGACGACCTCCGACACAGAGCCGACCTTCATATGAATGTCGATGCGCAACGATTGGTTAATCTCGAGCGGCAGCGCGGCGGTAATTACCTTTGTGAACCCTTCGTGCTCGGCGGTCACCGAGTAGGAGCCGATGGGGAGCTCAAGAACTTGATACCCGCCATCGCTGCCGCTCATGGTTTCCCAGTGCGCGTTCGTGGCGGTATTCGTGACGGTCAGCTTTGCGCTGGCAATCGCGGCGCCTTGGGCATCCATCACCGTTCCCACGATTCGTCCCGTATTAGTTTGCGCTTCCGTGGAGGCACTGCAGAGTAGGACAAAGCAAAACAGGAGAAGCGGCATACTCGTTATTCTGAGGTTTCCACGCATAGACTCTCCCCGTTTGGAAAGGCTGATCGCCCCTCTCAAACCCCTTTTAATTGAAGCAACCTTATTCCTGCTGATGAGCCCGGTCAAGAATTTCTCTTTGGCCGAACATTAATTCTGCAAATGCCTCAGTGCGCATTCTTGTTATCGGTGGCTGCGGCGCTCCACACCACACGCCCCGCAACCATCGTCCAGAGAATCTTGGTGTCTCTCATTTCTTCGGCCGGAACTGTCAGCACATCGCGATCCACCAAAGTCAGATCCGCCTGCTTTCCTGACGCGATCGAACCGATCCTGTCACTCTGATTCATCGCGCGCGCCGAGTTGCGTGTGTAGGCGTAGAGCATCGCTTCCCGCGGCATCCGCTGAGATGCGTCCAACACTCCCTCGGGTCCCTTTCGCGTCTCCGCTTCGTAAATCGCCAGGAAAACGTTGGGACTGGAAACAAACCAGTCACTCGCACCCGAAATCGTGGCCCCGGCGTCCAGCATTGACCGAGCCGGATATTGCCACTGATACAACGCAGGATCGATGTACGGCTTGACGAGTTCGATGGTGTCTTCACCCGCCTGGGCCCACAACAACTGCAATGCGGCGACGGCGCCAAGCTGCCGGAATCTCGGGATATCCTCGGGATCGGCAAGCTGGACATGAGTAAGAGTGTGGGGCAGCCCGCTATTCCCATTGGCCTTCCGTGCGGCTTCGATGGCGTTGAGCGTCTCCTTCACGGCCCGGTCGCCTAGCGCGTGCACGTGTACGATCAAACCTTGCTTGTCTGCGGCGGTTACCAACACGGAAAAGCGCGCCGGATCAAACAACAAATCGCCCGACCTTCCGGTGTTGCTATAAGGTTTGGTAAGAGCCGCAGTCTGCGAGGGGTACTCCACCACGCCGTCGGCGAACACTTTGAATCCCGGAACAGTAAGATTTGGCACACCTTCGAACTCTTTCCGCAGCTTCTGTATGGCAGCGATTTCCTGCACGGGATCATTGCGGGGATTCACTTGAGGGAATGCGGCAACCGTTGCAGTGAGTTCGCCTCGCTGGGCGAGATCTCGATACGTTGCTAAAACAGGCCGATCCGCCAAGGGATCCAGCCAGGATGTAATTCCCAAGCTGTGCAGGTATTGGACGGCGGCGCGTCCGCCCTCTAACCGCTGTTCCTTGGTGGGTTCTGGCAGAACTGCCTGGATTTTGCGCAATCCATCGTCCACGGCGAAGCCATTGGGTCCCATATCGGGGCCCACTCCGTAGTAAGCCCGCTGCGATTCCGAAAGTTTGTTCAGAAACTCTTTGGTGATCCCGGCTCTGTGCAGCAAGTTGCGGTTGGCCCACCCAGTGTGGCCATCGCTCCCCGCGAGAAATACAGGAGCTTCTGCATAAATTCCCGCGCTGAATTTTGCGTTGAGCTGGTCGGTCTTGGACCATAGCGCCAGAGGCATCCCGCTGATGTAAAGAATATCGCCGCGCATGCCCCGGCCGCTCTTCTTCGCCTCGGCGGCAAACGCCACAAGCTCGTCAACCGATACATTGCGATCGCCGACATCCGCGCCGGCCAAAGATAGACCACCCATGATGGTGTGAATGTGACTGTCAATAAGACCGGGAAGAAGTGTTTTCCCTTGCAGGTCAACACTCTCTTCGCTTTCCCCAACTTGGGAAGTGACTTCTGGATGGCTGCCGACAGCGAGGATCTTATCGCCGCGGATAGCCACGGAGTCGGCGTATGGCCGATTGGACTCACCAGTGAAGATCTTCGCGTTATAGAAAACGCGGATCGGGGCAGGCTTCTCTTGAGCCCGCGCGACACTTGCAAGACAGACTAGAGCAAAAAAAACAAAAGACACGTATCTGCTCGGCAACCGAACCATGAACCCCTCCCTTGCCCACTGTCAGGAAATCGTTGCTCGGTCCTCTGCCGCTCTCGGGCAGGCGGACATTCCTCTCAACTTGTCTCACACCTTACTTAAATTCAGCAATCTGTCCATTAAATGGTTGGTGGGGTCTTTATACCTTCTGGGTATAAGAAGGATTTATGGAACTTTGACCTCTTCGCGAGACTCGTTCCCCAATCACTTCTTCTCCAGTTTGAGGAATGTTCCCTTCTGAAGCTCGCTGAATGCCTCGCGTAGCTGCTCCTGCGTATTCATGACAATTGGCCCGTACCAAGCCACCGGCTCTTGTAACGGCTTGCCCGTAACGAGCAGGAAGCGGATCCCGTCGTCTCCCGCTTGCACCACGACTTCGTCGCCACTATCGAAGAGCACAAGGGAACGGTCCTCAGCATCTTTCGGCGGCGCTGTGTCCAGCCATTGGACTGATTCGGTCGGCACCTGGAGAGGACCGGATGCATTGCAAAACTTGCCCGCACCGGCAAATACATAGGCAAACGCATGCCGCGTCGTCTCGACGGGGAGCGCCCTTCGCCTGCCCGGAGGGACCGACACGTCAATGTAGACCGGATCGGCGGCTATCCCTTCGATCGGGCCCCTCTTCCCCCAAAAAGTTCCGCAGACGATGCGGGCGCGCGTGCCGTCGTCCTCCGTAACTTCCGGAATTTCCGGCGCTTTCACTTCCTGGTAACGCGGCGCCGTCATTTTGAGCGACGCCGGGAGATTTGCCCACAATTGGAAGCCGTGCATCCGGCCTTCCCGGTCGCCTTTGGGCATTTCCTGATGGATGATACCGCGGCCCGCGGTCATCCATTGAATGTCTCCGGCGGCGATGGCGCCGCGGTTGCCGATGCTGTCCCCGTGCTCCACGGTCCCAGCGAGGACATACGTGATGGTCTCGATGCCGCGATGCGGATGCCAGGGGAAGCCCGCAAGATAATCCGCCGGAATATCGTTGCGGAAATCGTCCAGCAGCAGGAACGGGTCAAAATCTGATGTATTGCCAAAGCCGAATGCGCGGCGCAGATGAACTCCAGCACCCTCGATGGTCGGCTTGGACTTAATGAGTCGCTTGACGGGTCTTATGGACATTGTGGCCTCCGATGAGAAGGGTCTTAGCTGTTACCAAATACCGGCACAGCTGCGCCATGAATAACTTTCGCATCACCGCTGCAGAGGAACACGATGACACGTGCGATGTCCTCGGGCTTGGGCCACTTCGCGAAATCTGCCTTGGGCATAGCCCTCCGATTTGCCTCCGTGTCAATGATGCTGGGGAGAACGGAGTTCACCCGAACTCCTGTGCCCTTCAGGTCTTGGGCAAGCGAATCCATCATGGCTACTGCTGCCGCCTTTGAAGCGGCATAAGCGGCTGCTCCCGCGCCGTGGTCAATGGCAGCCTTGGCCGCAACATTTATAATCGCTCCGCTTCGCTGCCTGAGCATGACTCTCACGGCCGAGCGTGATAACGCATAGCCCGAGCGAAGGTTCAATGCCAGCATCTGGTCGAAGATCTTTGTATCCAACTCCCACAGCTTCACACCACCCGCGTAACCTCCCACCGTGTTCACCAGGGCGTCCAGTCGTCCGTGCCGCTGGACGACTCCTTCGATGAACTTGCCCACCGCCACTTCGTCTGTTACGTCCACATTGTAGCCCTCGAGCCTCGAGCCATTCCCGCCAGCTAGCTTCTTAAGGACATCGAACTCTTCCTCTTTCCTGTAAGTGACACTCACCTGGTCATCTTCGTTCAGAAATGCCAGACCCACGGCGCGTCCCAGTCCGCCCGTGCCACCGGCTACAACCACCACCTTGCTGCTTTTGATCGTCTCATTTGGTGCGCTGGACATTCTTACGGCCCTTTCGCTGAACGGCCCGGATTAGTCCGCGGCCGCGGATGCCAAAGTTTCCACCACGGCGATGTTTTGCAGCAACTCCGGCGGCAAGCCATGCCGCTCCTGCAAGTACTTCGGGCTGTTATAGGAAACCCAGACTTTTCCTTGATTGTCCTCCCAGATCAAGATTTTAAGAGGAAGGTCAATCGCGCTGCCGGGAGCCGCAAGCATAAGGGGCGTTCCTGTCTTGGGGTTGCCGAAAATGGCGAGCTTGGTGGGACGCATCTTCAATCCCACCCTTTCCGCTTCGCCGGAATGGTCCGCTATCGTGAATAAGGCCACTCCCTTCGCTTGTAAAATACGCTTGAGCTTTTCCAGGGTCTCCTCGACCGAGTGATTGCTGGGCTTGCTGAGAATCCCATTGTTTGTACTGGGGGACATGGATATCTCCTCGCTAGTTCCAAGACGCGCATGCGCGGAATCGCGCACCGAAATCAGATAAATCGCCATTGCGATCCCGACCAACGCCAAGAACAAAGATGTGGCGACGGCCAGACTTGCAGAATGCGCGCGCACGCTCTCGCCACGAGCCATGCCTCGGACGAGCCGAGCATGGTGCAATCCGGAAACTATATTCACTGCTATGCCGGCTCCGATGAGCGCGGTTCCAAACCACAGTGACAGGCCGTAAGAGTGTACGGATGGAGAGTGTTCGACAATTTGTATTTGTTGCAGGAAAAGCCCGAAGCGAGCTACAACGAAGCCAAATCCCATCAGAGCCAACCCGGTGCGAATCCACGCAAGCAGGGTCCGTTCTGCAGCAAGATGGTCACTGCGGGTGACCCCCTGTCCAGTTGCTGCTGAGGCGTCCATTTTCCGTCCCCCCGAGGTAAGCTTGTTATCGTTCCATACGCCGTGCGGCGCGAATGAGACCCACTCCGAGGCTTAGAACGGCGGCAGCGAGAAGCGGTGCGCCGATGGTTGAGAGATTCATCAAGCCATTCGGCCGCGTCGCCGTCGGAGAAGCGATCGACAGGAAGAACGCAGTGGGGATCAGTTTCTCGGTACTGATCCGACCGACGAACCTCAACCTCCGGTTTCCGTGACTCGCTCGCAATCGGCGTCAAACCCCCCGGAAAACGTCTCCGATGAAGTCTTTAGGGCTCCTAAAGCCGTTGCCCCACTTTGCGTCTGTGGCGGCCGTAGGCTTTGCGGCCACAATTTCGTCGAGCGATTTGCCTTGTTTCTTGAGGGCGGCCACTCTCTCGCGAGTGCCAAGCAGCAGGTCGCGGTAGAAGGCGAGTTGGGATTTGTCGGCAACCGCGCCATGCCCTGGGATGACAATCATCTTGTCCGTGACCTTCGCCAAGTTGCCTTGGGTAGCGCGGATCATGCCGTCGATGCTGCCGCCCGTTGAATAGTCGATGAAGGGATAGTAGCCATTCCAGAAGGTGTCAGCGACGTGGAAAATATCGGCCTCTGTAAAATGAACGGAGATGTCGCCGTCGGTGTGGGCGGGGGCATAGTGCTGGAGGGCAATGGTTGTCCCGTTGAGTCGCATAGTCCGCTCATCTTCAAAGACTTCCGCAGGAATTGCTCCAGGCCGCGAGGGCGGAAAGGTGAAGTTCCAGCCCTCAACTCGCGTCGTAGTGGAGAGGTGCTTTCGCGTGTTCGCGTGAGCGAGAATAACTGCACCCGCGGAGTGCAGCCATTCGTTGCCATCGGTGTGGTCAAAGTGCCAATGCGTGTTGATGAGGTGCTTGATCGGATCGGAGCTGATTGATGCAAGCGCGTCGGAGATCTTTGAATGGGCGCCGGCAAAGCCAGCATCGATAAGGAGCTGACCGTCGCGACCGGGAAGGACGGCGATGTTTCCTCCAGCGCCCATCAGGACGCTCACGTTGCCGCGGAGTTTCTGGACGGTGATAGTAGCGGCTGCAGCTGTTTTCCGGGCTGTCTGCACAAGCCCATCATCTTGAGCGAATAAATCGCGAGGAGCGAGCACACCAGCGGTAGCAGCGATGCTGGTGGTTATCAGAAAACGACGGCGGGAAATACCGGAATCTAATTTTTTGCTCATAGTCGCCCTCTCTGTTCTACTGCGCTAACGCTGCGCCGCTTGGTTGCTATGAAGTTACCCGGCCTTTGCGGGAAATCCGAAAGGCCGGACAAACCAGGCACTACGCTGCCGCCTTGAATACACCTTTCAGGAATGCGAGCAGGTCGGCATTAATCGTGTCGGCCTCGGTTGTGGGCATGCCATGCGGAAAGCCCTTGTAGATTTTCAAGGTGCTATTCCTCAGCAACTTTGCCGACAGCGGTCCAGCATCGGCATAAGGCACGATCTGGTCGTCATCGCCATGCATGACCAGGACCGGCACGGTGATCTTCTTCAGGTCTTCGGTGAAGTCTGTCTGGGAGAAGGCGACGATGCCGTCATAGTGCGCCTTGGCGCCTCCCATCATGCCTTGGCGCCACCAATTCCAGATCACCGCCTGAGAGGGTTTCGCGCCAGGCCGGTTGTAACCATAGAACGGTCCAGCCGACACATCGTAATAGAACTGCGCTCGGTTAGCGGCGAGCTGCGCCTGCAACCCGTCAAATACCTCTTTGGGCAGCCCGCCCGGATTGTCCGGAGTCTTCACCATCAACGGCGGTACTGCGCTCAGGATTGCCGCCTTTGCCACGCGGCTTTCGCCGTGGCGCGCTAGGTAGTGCACCACTTCGCCGCCCCCGGTCGAGTGGCCGACATGCACCGCTTCCTTGAGGTCGAGGTGTGTGGTCAGCGCCGCTAGGTCGTCGGCGTAATGATCCATGTCATGGCCGTCACCGGTCTGGGAGGAACGGCCATGTCCGCGCCGGTCGTGGGCGATGACGCGATAGCCGTGCTTGAGGAAGAACAGCATCTGCGTATCCCAATCATCGGCCGACAGCGGCCAGCCGTGGCTGAAAACTATCGGTTGTCCTTTGCCCCAGTCCTTGTAATAAATTTGCGTGCCGTCTTTCGTCGTAATCGTTGCCATAAAATGTTCTCCTTTACTCTGCTGCTCCTTCAAGCTTCATCTGCACTTTCCTTCTCCCGCACCTGCTGTGTCTCTCACCCAAGATAATCGGTTTGCCCGAATCCGTTTACTCCGGGCGAATCGCCGAAACGCGCCTGAACAAATCGAATATGGCACCATTACGCCGCCTGGAGCTGCTCGCCTCGGAACTTCTTCGCCGCTGCAATTGTAAGCGCTACGAAAACTATAAGAACGACGAGCTGTGACACCTTAAATGGCGGCTCGGATTGTGTCGGCGCCAACGCCTTCAGGGCTGGCACCTTCATGAAAAGCTGCGCGATCAACACAAAAACGTTCAGATACAACGCAATCATGGCAGTGATGACATAAGTACGTCGCCAGCCGCTAGCAAGGTGAAACACGTAACGCGCGGGGATCGCAATCGCCAGCACGATCATCGATACGATGCCGACCACAATCCCCGGCGTAACACCATGGAATGGAAAGAGAAAACCGGTCACGCTCGTCAAGACCGTGCTCGCCAGGAAGATCGCCGTCCAGCCATCGAGTCGTTTAGCGGTAAGCAGCCCCAGCACCACGACGAATCCTGAGAAGATCCCGATCAGGCTCAACCCCAGATGCACGAAGGTGAACGTTGTCATGCCGAAGATCATGATGCGCCTTCCTCCTTCTCCTGACGTCTATACGATTTGTGCTGCCGCCCCCCGTCCTGCCTTGGAATCCTGCGACAGTTTTCCCGCGCTATAGGCCGCCGACCACTTCTGACAAGAACCACGTCCTGCGTTCCGTCTCGTCAATCCAAGTCTCGATCAGGCTGGCAGTGGCGACATCGTTATGCTTTTCGCAGATCTCGTGCGCTGAGCGCAAAAATCTGGTCAGTTCCCGGTTGTCGTTGCGTACCTCCTCCAGCATCTCTTTCGGACTCAAAGATTCCTCGTCGCTGTCCTTTAGGCGTTGGTGCCTCAAGATATCGCTGACGGAACGTAGCGTCGTTCCGCCTATCTTGCGCGCTCGTTCCGCGATATCATCCGTCATCGCGAAGATTTGTTCGGCGTGCTCGTCCAGAAGCAGATGGTAATCCCGAAAGTGTCGTCCGCTCATGTGCCAATGGAAATTCTTCGTTTTCACATACAAGGCGAACACGTCAGCAAGCAAGTGACGAAGCGCAGTTGAGATCTCGGCTACGCCCTCGCGGCTTAGATCGGTGGTCACTTCGGAAACGGTCTTTTCCTGTTCCTTTGCCCGAGTTGCTGCAGTCTTTGCCATCGTTGGTCTCCTTTAGTTTTTCATTTGAAGGTCATGGAATACTTAGAGTGATGAGCGTTCTGAGAACCATTTCGTGCAAATATTCTGGCTTATAAGAGTGTGTGCGTCTGAAATAAAATCCGAGTCCAAGCAGTGACCCCGTGACTTTGAAAGTCCGGCGGCCTACCGTAGGAGGTGTGGTGGCTGCTGCACAGGGCGTCATGGGCTCACCCTCGGTTGAGAGCGCTTCTCCACGCAGCTTCTCGTCTAGCCCCTGCATGCTTTCTAGGGTTGTAGTAGTACGCGGGGGCGGGGGCGACCATTCTTAGGCACCAATTCGACACTGTCAAGTGCCCCCGTGCGGTGACGCTGCCAGTGATACTGGTTCACACGCAAGAACCGCTCGGTCCCGGTACAGCTCGGACTCTCGAGAACATTTCTTGAAGGTCCATGGGGCTGTTTTTTATGTGGGCCGGTAAACGAGTGCTCATCTCCCTACAGAGAGTCACCAGCCAATTCAAGAATGTCTGTTCGCATATAAAATGCTTTAGAATAAAGCTAATCCGTAACGCGCCCGTAGCTCAGTTGGATAGAGCGTCTGCCTTCTAAGCAGAGGGTCGGGAGTTCGAATCTCCCCGGGCGCGCCACCCTCTTGAATGTAATTGATCCGACGCCGCTGGGGTGAACAGATCTTCAACTCTGTCCGTCTGCTTTTTGACAGATGGGCAGGGCGGACAAGATAACATCTATTTTCCCTCTTCTTCTGTTGATTCAACTGTTTGGTCAACCAAGGTTCATGCTGCGTCCGCTTACATTTTTGCCGGGTCATAGAAACGTAATACCCGCGAAGCTCCGCGCATAGCCAAGGACACAGCTCGCGGGTGGCTTCCCTGCCGTCACGTCCATGAAAGTTCTCCAAACTAAGCCCTCAGACAAACTTTGCCGAAGTGCCGAGCCTCTCTCAGGTAGTTGAGTGCCTCTCGCAGCAGCTCGGAGAAACCAAAGACCCGATCCACCACTGGACGCATCGCGTGAAATTCAATCGCCTTGTTCATCGCTTCGAACATCTCTCGCGAGCCGACGTCAACCGCTTCGACGCGAGCGCACTTACCCATGAAGGCAACGAGGTCGACTTGCGAAGTCATACCGATGAGCAATCCCACGAACGCCACCGTGCCTCCCAACCGCACAGCTGCAATGGCTTCCTTCAGCCCTCCCACTGTATCCACAACGTGGTCCGCTCCGAGACCATCCGTTAACTCCACGACAGCCTTTGCCCAGTCAGGTTTCGCCTTGTAGTTAATCACTGCAGCGGCGCCCAGTTCCTTTGCGCGCGTGAGCTTTTGATCGCTGCTCGACGTTACGATGACGCGGGCTCCGAGAAACCTCGCAAACTGAAGGGCGAACATCGAGACACCTCCGGTCCCCAGCACCACAACAGAATCGCCTGGTGCAATATCTCCGAGCGGGATAACAGCGTTCCACGCGGTTACGCCGGCGCAGGGCAGTGTAGCTGCTTCCTCGTCGGTCAAATGTGCGGGTGTATGTACCAGGCTGGCCTCATCAAAGAGCGTGTATTCGGCGAGGACACCATCAGCGGCTGCGCCGCCCAGGGCCTGTCCCATCTTCTCGGTTGCAACTCGGCCGTCCAACCACTTCGGATAGAAAATGGGAGCGACTCGATCCCCAACCTTTACTCGGGATATGCCGTTACCCGTGGCGGCAACGATACCCACGCCATCAGATAAGGGAACCCGCCCGAGGGGCGGCTTCCAGCGCCCGACGCCGTTGACAACGAGAAGGTCTCGATAGTTGACAGAGAATGCCTTCATCTTAAGCAGGACTTGTCCCGGTCCCGCGGAGGGGTCGGGCCGCTCGACAAGCTTCAGGGAATCCACACCGAACGAATCGCGAATTTCGAAAGCCTTCATTACGGTATTCAGTTTTAGTCTGTTCGCAGTACTGCTAGTGAATCCATTTTCGCGGCACGGTGAGCAGGAACAATGACGGCCACGAGCGACACGCTGCAGAACAGCACCGTCACCGAAATCAACGCCGCCGGGTCTGATGCGCTCACTGCAAAAAGCAAGCTGGCTACCGCTCTCGTGAGAGCAAAGACACTCAGGATTCCCAGCGCTAATCCCACCAGGACCGGCTTCAATCCGTCCAAGATAACCATCCGCAACACGTCGCTTGGCTGAGCACCAAGCGCCATCCGAACACCGATCTCGTGGGTCCGCTGGTTCACGGAATACGATATGACCCCATAAATTCCAGCTAACGCCAAAGCAAGAGCGGCAATCGCAAAAATCGACAGCAGCTGCAAATTGAACCGCCGAGGCGCTATCGTGAGTGAAAGATATTGATCCATCGAACGGACATTCGAAGCGGCTACATCGCTGTTCACCCTGCGGACCTGCTCCCGAAAAGCGTTGGCGAGAACCAGTGGTTCGCCATCGGTTCGGACTACCCAATATTGGTTGTTCTGGAGCCAGATGACTTCGTCTTCGTGGGTTTGGCGAAGAGGTATGTAGATGTCAAAACTCGGCGCGGCTTCGAGCCCCGTGTCTTTGACATCATGAATTATTCCGACGATCTCGGCCTCGCGCGGTTTAAGGTTGTTGTCATCGAGCATCACGTGAGCGCCGACGGCGTCTCCCTTGGGCCAAAAGCGCTTGGCCAAAGTCTCATCGATGTGGCAGACAAGTGGCGTACGATCCGTGTCACCCTCGTTGAATTGCCTGCCCGCCAGGAGCGAAATTCGCATGGCCTGCAAATACGTTGGGTTGGCGATGCGATATTGCGCTTGGGGAATCTCCTCCTTTGAAAATGCGCGACCGACGATGGTAAAGGGAATCGTCGAGACTTGGCCGCTTAGTGGGAGCATATTGATTACACCGACGGCCGATACTCCAGGAAGGGTTCGGACACGGGGAAGCAGCGCCTCATAGAACTGGGTTACGTCTGCCAGATGAGGATAACGGGCTTTTGGAAGCGATAGCCGAACCGCGAGAACCCCGTGTGGATCAAACCCGGTATCTACCGTCTGCAATTTGGAAAAACTCCTGAACAATACTCCCGCGCCCGCCAAAAGAATAAGCGAGAGGGCCACCTCAACAGCCACGAGACCGGTTCGCAAAGCCTTTCCTCGACGCCCTTCAGTTGAACCCCGTGCTCCTTCGTTTAGCTGTTGAGCCAAATCGCCATGCGCGCTCGCTAACGCAGGTGCCAGGCCGCTGGCAATGGCCGCCACAAGCGAAACCAGGACAGTAAACGTAAGCACCGTGGTATCTAGCCCGATCTCTCCGGCGCGAGGGATATTGGAAGGACTCAACGCGACCAATCCGCGTATACCAATGGGCGCTAGTAATGCACCCAAAGTCCCTCCCCCAGTCGCTAGTAAGGCGCTCTCCAACAGAAGTTGTTTGACGACCTGCGACCGCGTTGCACCCAGCGCGGAACGGATCGACATTTCTCTCCGCCGCTCGGCGGCGCGTACTAGATTCAGATTCGCCAGATTGGCGCACCCGATCAAGAGCACGAACCCCACCGCTCCGAGGAGCACCCAGAGCGCGCGCCGGTAGCCACCGGTTATTTGGTCGCGCATAGGTGTCAATTTCACTCCCATCTTTCGCGCGTTCGGCTCAGGAAATTGTTCGCGGAGTTTTCGGGCCAGCGCATTCATCTCCGCTTCCGCGCGCTCGGATGCAAGGCCTTGTCGAGTGCGCCCCACCAACCTCAGAAAATTCACTGTGTTTCGGTTCTGACGCCAGGGATCCGCATCAGGTACAAGAGGGACTGCCAGTTCCACCTCTGGGATCGGGAAGAAAAAGTTCGGAGGCAGAATGCCAACCAAGGTGTAACTCGCACTATTCAGTTCCAGCGGCTGACCGACCAGGCTAGTGTCACTGCCGAATCGCCGTTGCCAAAGCCCATACGTCATAACCACAACGCTTGGGGCTCCCGGACGATCATCTTCCGGTTCGAGAGTGCGGCCAACAGCCGCGTTCACCCCGAGCGTCTCAAACAGGTTTGCTGAAACACGCACGCCAGTCAGTCGTTCCGCGTCACCTCGGCCCGTTAGGTTCCCGCTCCAACTTCCAACGGCAGAGATGGAGTCAAGGGACTCCGTGTGGTCACGGTAATCGAGGAAATCTGGAAGCGAGAATGGAGCATCATTTCGGTCTGGCCGTACCCCCGTAATCCAGACGGTGCGATCCGCATGCGCGAAGGGAAGCTGCCGCAAGAGGACCGCGTTGACCACACTGAATAATGCCGTGTTTGCGCCAATTCCCAACGCCAGCGTAAGAACAGCCACGGCCAGAAAAGCCGGCCGTTTCATTAAGCCGCGTAGGCTCCGGCGAATCTCTTTCCAGAATTGGCTCACTGGTCCGACCCCCGCCACTCGAATGCCATATCGCAACCTCAAGAGCGGTCGAAGCAAACCCGTGACCAGCTCGCGGGTTACTTACTCGAGAGGGTTTTTTCTATTTGGTGCAGGTGATTGATGTCGTGCCCCGCAGCCATGCGGACAATATGCTGAATCGTTTCCTGCCCGCGTTCGGAATGCACGCCGTAGTGCTTCCACTGTTCGGGTGTCAGCGACTCGAGCAAGGCAAGGTTGGCTTCGCGGAGCACGCGAAACTGCTCGACCGACTTACGCGGATCGCGCTGCTCATAGTGCCCGCTGGTCATCCACGAATCCTGATCGTAGGCCGCGATAGGAGCCCCCGGCGCGCCCAGAATCAGCCTCATGCGAAATCCAGTCACAATTTCCGCATCGCCAAGGTGCGCCACGATCTCACTAACCGACCACTTGCCAGCAGCCGGGCGCTCGCGCAATTTGGTCGCTGGCACGCCCTTGATCAGCCGCTCAAGTTTCTCTGCCGTAGAGGCTTGAACTTCCAGAGGCTGCTTGCCTACCATATAGCCAAGAATGCGCTCAGTATATTGCTGCGGGGTTTCCTTCATTTTCGTCCCGCTCGCGGACCATAGTGCATTGAAGTCCTCGGCCTAGCGCGCCGGCTCCGGCGCGACGTTAACCAACATGTCCGGCCGTAGGTTCAAGGTCTCGACGGTCATTTTCGAGATTAAGCCGTTCACCTTGTCAGGAAGCGCCTGATCAGCGTGCTCGTCTAGAATGCTTGCCAAGCTTGCGCGCGGGCGAAGGCGGAGGTACCGCGGCGCATTTCCTCCCTCGACAAGGCGGTACCAGAGCGTCTCGCCTTGCAGCTTGGATTGCTCACCAGCAAGCGCAGCCTCGAAGGCCTTTCCCGCACCGTAGTTGAGTTCCACTGTCGTGTACTCCGCCAGCGGAGTCGGAGTGGGCACACCATTTCCGCGCGAAAGGCCCGGCAGGAACTCGTATATCCCACTGCCTGTGAATTGGATATGCGGCAGTAGGTTGATCGACGCGTCCCGCCAGTCTTCGGCCGGTGATACCGGATTGCTCAGTTCAGCAGCGGTATGCCCGAAGGTCGCGTAAATGATCCACCGCTGTCGTTCAGTGGACGCTGAGATTGAATAGCTGTACCAGCCGAATGGATCCTTGACCTGGCGGTGCCACTCGAGGTGGCGGACATACCCGGCCTCCAAGTCAACGCTATGACGCTCGTCGAGCGCGCGCATAACCCCAATAAGTGCGTACGGACCTGGGGTCTGAGTGCTATGTGTTGTTTGCGAAATGAGCAGCGTCGGGAGCAAAGTCCCGACGAGAATTCCCACGCGAACAATCCTGGCCCAGCGATTCACCATTTTTCCTCCAGCCAGTGCCGTTTCCGTCCTACTGGCGGAGGCAATCCTAGCGAAGCAGGACGGGCAATTTGCGACATAGATACATCGAAATACGCCAGCCGCATTGTTCATCCTTGCGAAATGCTTCAACGTGGCAGCATAGTAGCTAAACGCATGGCTGCTATACACAAGAACTCTGGCCGGCGTCTCCATAACGCCGGCCGACGGATCGTCGTCCTCGCTGTGCCTCCGGTCGATGAATTTGATCTGGTGTGTCCAATTCAGGTTTTTGGCGCTGCGAATCGACTGGCGGGCAAACCCGTCTACAGCGTTGAAGTCGTAACGAACGGCAAAGACGTAAAGGTACAAGGCGAGGGAGGCGTGCTGTCGTTTGTTGCAGAAACAACCTACAAGGCTCTTAATGAGAATTTCGATTCGCTGTTGCTCGTTTGCGGCCTTGGCACGCGCAACGCTCGTGACCCGGCACTGTTTGCCTGGCTAAGACGCATCGCTCCGGCGATGCGCCGCTTAGGGTCAGTTTGCGTCGGCTCGTTTCTGCTCGCGGAAGCTGGCTTGCTGAACGGAAGAAGAGCAACTTCCCACTGGAGATTCAGTAAAGAACTAGCCCTCCGATATCCCAAGGTGAAGGTCGAGTCCGAACTGGTGTGGGTCAAAGATGGAAACATCTACACTTCGGCGGGTATCTCCGCAGGGATCGATCTAGCTCTTGCCTGGGTCGAAGAGGATTGCGGAGCCGCCGTTGCCCAGGAAGTAGCACGCGAGCTTGTACTTTTCCTTCGAAGATCAGGCGGACAGAAACAATTGAGCGTCTCTCTATCTGCTCAGGCGTCCGAGATGAAGGCGATCCAGGAGCTTCAGGTCTGGATCACGGACAACTTACGCAAGAAATTGTCAATGCAGGTTCTAGCGGATCGCGTCGCAATGAGCGTTCGCAATTTCGAGCGCGTGTTCACGCGCGAGTTGGGAAAAACACCATCCCAGTACGTTTTGCAAATGCGAGCCGAGGCTGCGCGGCGGAAGTTGGAGAGTACGGACCAAGGCCTCAAGCAAATCGCTGCCGCCTGCGGATTCGGCGGTGCGGATTCGATGCGACGTGCGTTCCTGCGATCCGTGGGAACCACGCCCCACCAGTATCGTCGTCAGATCAACGGTCCTGAAAAATGCGCTCTATTGCCCTAAGATTCCGCTCGGGAACTTCAATTCCGATGGATTTTGCTTCCCATCTTTAACTTAATGAACACCAGCAACCCAGATGAGCTGTCGCTCAGCAGAGGGTCGGGAGTTCAAGTCTCCCCGGCCGCGCCACTCTGGTTCTTCAAAATCGTTGCTTTGACGAGGCAGTAAAACTCAACCCAATTCAAGCAGTGCAAGAAAAATGCTCGAAGAACTTTCGCTTGTCACTATACTATGCAATTCGGATTTACAAATTACACGGAGGATCGCATGTCGTCATGCTCGTGCAGGTGCAAGATTCAGAAAATTGTTTTGCTTACCGCAAGCTTTGCCGCTGCCGCGCCTGGCATCGCGCAGCAAGCTGGTGGCAAATCTTCGCGAGTATTCACTGACGCTGATTACGCGCGCGCCGAACGGTTCATGCCTTACAAGGTTGCCCCGCTCGTTTTCCATGCCGGCGTGAGGCCGACCTGGTTGTCCGATGGCCGATTTTGGTATCGGAACACGACTCCGGACGGAAGAGAGTTCGTCTTATTTGATCCCGCTCGCGGCACCCGTAGCCCCGTTTTCGATCAAGCCAAGCTCGCGACCGCTTTGTCCACCGCAACCGGCAAAACGTACCGCGCCTTGCATCTGCCCTTCAAAGAGTTTGATCTCTCCAACGACGGACACTCGATATCGTTCCCCTTGAAAGAACACCGCTGGAGCTGCAACTTGCAGGCCAACCAGTGCAAGGACGAGGGCGCCCCCCATCGGAACGAAGTTCTCTCCCCCGACGGCAAGCGTGCCGTCTTCATCCGCGATTTTAATCTTTGGGTGCGCGACGTTGCCTCAAACCAGGAATCACAACTCACAACCGATGGTGTGAAAGATTTCGGTTACGCGACCGACAACGCGGGCTGGATCCACAGCGATCGTCCCATCGTCCTCTGGTCGCCGGACTCGAAAAAGATCGCCACCTTCCAGCAGGATCAGCGCGGCGTCGGCGAGATGTATCTTGTGGAATCTAAGGTTGGCCACCCCGCTCTGCAAGCGTGGAAATATCCGCTCCCAGGCGACGATGTCATCACCACCATCCAGCGCGTTGTCATCGATCTCGACGGGCCGCGTGTTATTCGCTTGCAAATGCCCCCCGATCAGCACCGTTCCTCCACCTGCGATCACGTCGCCTGCCGCGGCACTGAATTTACCGATGTGCAATGGGGCCCGGATGCGAGTCACCTCGCTTTTCTCTCCACTTCTCGCGATCACAAGCACGAACAACTTCGCGTCGCCGATGCCGCTACAGGCGCTATCCGCGATGTTCTCGAGGAATCAGTCCCGACCGAATTCGAATCGGGATACGATTTTCCCAATTGGCGCTACCTCCCTGCGTCGAATGAAATCCTTTGGTTCTCTGAGCGTGACAACTGGGGGCATCTCTATCTCTATGATCTCCAGACGGGCAAGCTCAAGAATCAAATTACGACGGGCGAAGGAAACGTCGCTCAAGTTCTACGCGTCGACGAAAAGAATCGCCTGCTTTATTTCCTCGGCGTAGGCCGCGAAAAAGGCCGCGATCCTTATTTCGTCCATCTGTATCGGATTGGTTTCGACGGAAACAATCTCGCCCTTCTTACCCCGGAAGACGCCACACATGAAATCACACTGTCTCCCTCGGGACGGTATTTCGTCGACAGTTATTCGAAGCCCGATGTTCCGCCCGTCGCCGTTCTGCGCGATTCGAATGGCAAGCTCTTATCTACGCTCGAAAAAGCCGACATCTCTCACCTTCTCGCCACAGGTTGGAAGCCACTGGTTCCGATAACCGTCAAAGCCCGCGACGCCGCGACCGATCTTTACGGTTTGTTGTTCAAGCCCACGAATTTCGATGCCACAAAAAAATATCCCATCATCAACCGCATCTATCCCGGACCGCAGGTCGGAAGCGTCGGAAGCCGCAATTTCTCGGCTGCGCGTGGAGATACTCAGGCTCTCGCGGAACTCGGCTTCATCGTCGTGGAAATCGACGGCATGGGGACAACGTTGCGCTCCAAGAAATTCTGGGACGCCTATTACGGCGACATGGGCGACAATACTTTGCCCGATCAGGTCACGGGCATGAAACAACTAGCGCAGCGATTTTCCTGGATCGATCTTGATCGCGCGGGAATCTACGGTCACTCGGGCGGGGGTTTCGCCACCGCCGATGCCATGTTTCGCTATCCCGACTTTTTCAAGGTAGGCATTTCCGAAGCCGGGAACCACGACAATCGCGAATACGAGGATGACTGGGGAGAGAAATGGCAAGGCCTGCTCGAACGAAAATCTGACGCCAAGACCAATTACGACGATCAGGCTAACCAAAATATTGCGAAGAACCTCAAAGGCCACCTGCTTCTAGCGCATGGCACCGCGGATGACAACGTACCCCCTTACAACACCATGCTCGTGGTCGATGAATTGATCAAAGCCAACAAGGATTTCGACTTGCTCATGCTACCGAACCGCAGGCATGGCTTCGGAAACGAACCCTACATGGTTCGCCGACGCTGGGATTATTTTGTTCGCTATCTGCTCGGCGCCGAGCCGCCTCACGAATATAAGCTCCAACCGCCGAAGGAACCTAATGTCGCAGATGAAGACGACTGACCCAAAACAAATGGCGATCTGAAATGGGGAAATTACGCAGACGTGAAACGCGTGTCACTCTCGGCCGAGGAATTCGGCGAGCAATGTGTGGAAATGGTGCACACCGTTCTCGCGCTTGACGGAGTATCGTCCGCGATCGTAGGTGGCAGATCGCAATCCGCGTTGTACGTGCTCGCAGAGGGCGATGTCTTCTTTCTGGACTTCTTCGCTGAACGCGATGGAGCGATTGATCTTCTCGCGATTCTTCTCGGATGCGGCGTCATGAAAAAACCATTCAAAAATAGTGAGCGTCTTTTCGTGTGACAACGGCACAATGAGATTGGTCTGAACGTTGTCGGGATAGATGTTCAGCATCAAGTTGGGAAAAACCCAGAAATAAAGCGCCTCTCCGATTCCCGTGCCGGGTGCGTAGAGTCGATCATGCCCATCCTCCTGTTTCATGGCGCGGATGGGAGCGAATTGCTGGGAATGATACCGATAGGTGTCCGTGCGGTACTGCGCGTAATCAATCTCCCGCATCAAGCCGGGATGCGCGATGGGGATGTGGTAGCCCTCGAGATAGTTGTCGACATACACCTTCCAATTGCATTCGATCACGTATTCGCGCCGCTCCGCTAATTGCAACCCTTGGAGCGGAAATCCGCTGGCCTGCTCGGGTATTTTGCCCAGGTAAGTGGAGAGGGGCACCGCATTGGGATCGAAATTCACGAATATGAATTGTTCCCAGGTTTCTAGTCGCAGAGGGAACATGCCCATGTTGCTGCGGTCGAAAAACTCAACTCCGTCGACATCAGGAGTTCCGACCAACCGGCCATCCAGTGTGTACGTCCAACCGTGGTAGCCGCAGCGAAGAATATTTTTGCAACCACTACCCTGAGCGATAGGCCCCGCGCGATGCCGGCAAACGTTGCTGAACGCACGGAGAGTTCCTTGCTTGTCGCGGACAACGACGATGGGTTCACCGGCAACGTCCGCGGTGAAAAAAGTCTCCGGGTCGGAGATGGTGCGTTCGCTGCCATTCACTTCCCCACACGCCTGGTTTAGCGTGCCGGCAAGTTGCCAGGTTCGGCGGAAGATGCGGTCCTTTTCAATCGCGAGAATGCCGGGGTCAGTGTAATACTTCGACGCGAGCGTCTGCGCGCATTCGATCTGCTCGTGAACGTCCAGATAAAGGGGTTTCGTTGTCATAAGAAGAGGTCAAAACTTCCGCGTCTCTTGTCGCGACCAGCGTTCGATTACGATTTTTGACTCCGTGTAAAACTCCACCGCATCCCGCCCCTGTCCATGGAGAATGCCAAAGAAACTGTCTTTCCACCCGCTAAACGGAAAATAGGCCATGGGGGCGGCGACGCCGATATTGATGCCGATGTTGCCCGCTGGAGCTTCGTAGCGGAATTTGCGTGCCGCTGAGCCGCTTGTCGTGAACAGCGAAGCTTGATTGCCGTAGGGGCTTCGGCGAACGAACTCAATTCCTTCTTCGATAGAATCCACGTGAATCAGGCTGAGCACCGGCCCGAATATTTCCGTGTTCGCCAGTTGGCTAGACAAGGGCAGACCATCGAGGATTGTTGGCGCCAGGAAATTTCCTGCCTCGCCACCCGGAATCTTCGCGTTGCGGCCATCGACCACAGGTTTTGCTCCTTCTTTTACTCCCGCGCCGATCAAAGTTTCGATGCGCTGCTTGCTTTCCCGGGAGATCACGGGGCCCATCTGTACGCCGGACTCGAGGCCGTTTCCCACACGAATTGAGGATGCAGCGTTAGCAATCGCGTCACGAAAACTCTTTTGCGCTTCGCCAACGGTGACCGCAACGGAGACCGCCAGGCAGCGCTGGCCCGCGCATCCAAACGCGCTGTCGCTGATGATCTGTTTTGCCAGATCCATGTCCGCGTCCGGCAAAACGATGACATGATTTTTCGCGCCTCCCTGGCATTGCATGCGCTTGCCGTTCGCGGCCGAACGTGCATAAACATGTTTGGCCACCGGCGTCGAGCCAACAAAACTGACCGCGCGCACCTGCGGATGATCGCAAAGAGCGTCCACGACCGTTTTGCCGCCGTTGACGAGGTTCACCACACCCTTAGGCAGACCCGTTTTCTCGACCAACTCGAAAGCGCGGTGCATGCTCAGCGGCACGCGCTCGGACGGCTTCAGGATGAAGGTGTTCCCGCAGGCGATCGCATAGGGCAAAAACCAAAACGCGATCATCACAGGAAAATTGAACGGCGTAATCGCGGCCACAACGCCAAGCGGCTGGCGGATCAGCGTTTCGTCAACTCCTGGAGTGACGTCCTCGAGGTTGTAGCCCTGCATCATCATCGGGATGCCACAGGCGACCTCGACGTTTTCAATGCCTCGGCGAATTTCGGCTTTGGCCTCGGCGAATGTTTTCCCATTTTCGAGCGTTATCAGGCGCGCGATCTCGTCGATGTGTTCCTCGAGCAGGTTTTTCAGTTTGAAAAGATATTGGACGCGTTCACCCGGCGGGGTGCGCCGCCACGCCGGAAAAGCGCTCGCGGCCGCCTGTACGGCCGCGTCGACATCGGCCACGGTGGATAGAGGAGTGCGCCCAAGAGTTTCCGCCGTGGCGGGATTGGTCACGTCGGCATACTCCGTGGCGGCTGCACGGCGCCACGCTCCATTGACATAATTCTGCAATTCGGGCGCTTGGGTGGTTACGGCACTACTCATAGCTTGCTCCCTGGTCCGCGCAAAAGAGTGAATCGGCGTGCAAAAGCGTGGACTTTCGATCTGCCGGCGACCATAAGTTTACCAAACAAATGTAAGGTCTGAATATGCTACCTGGGCTTACGTGCTAGGAACAGTCTTCTCCGGCCCAGTTGCTTCGATAAACTCGAAAGCCAAACCAGCCAACGACCATGAGCATTCCGATCCAGCCGATGTCGCGGGTCGCGGCGCCAATGGCATGATCGTGCTGTAAGAGTCCCCATTGACCGAACAGCGTCCCCCAGTCGTGTTCTCCCCCGCCGACCAGCGGCAGGGCTTGATCACTTGCATCCGCCATATACGCTCCGATATAGGGGAGATTCTCAAAGAACCAGAACCCGCAGAAGGCGAACCCCGTCGTTTCGCGCTTAAAAAAGAAATATGCCGCGCAAAGGAGCGGCACGATCAATTCGCCGAGCGTGCCGCCGAGGATCATCAGCGTTTCCCCAAACCAGCTGAAGAAAAGGTGACCCCCTTCGTGGATGATCAGATTGACGTTGTCTAGAAACAGAAACCCGCTGCGATTCCTGGCGGCATACAGAAGAAATAAGCCGTAAAAGCACAGCCAACCGATTCCTACAAAACGCGAAACCGGTTTCCACGGGCCAAAGCGGTCGGCGAGATACTCCACAACGACAGCCTAACAAGCCAGGCTCCAACCAGAAAGACGTTCCGCGCCGCCTGTGGCTAAGGACTTAGCATCTCTTTGCCATCCCCTCTCACTCTTCTGACACAATAACGTCTAATCAGGGCGTGGGCGCTCTACGGTATTCCTTCCTCCGTCTCCCCCATGGAGGTGACACATGTCTTTCGTAACGATGATCAGCGAAGCGGAAGCAACTCCGCAGTTGAAGCCGCTGTATGAGGAATTGAAGGGTGCCTGGAACTTCGTTCCCAACTTCTGGCTTGCTCAGGGGCACCGGCCGGATTTGATCCGTGCGCAAAAGGATTTCTACGACGGTGCATTCAAGACGGGTGTGCTGCCCCAGGCGCTCAAGGAACAGATCGGCCTGGTCGTTGCCGGGATCAATACTTCCTCTTACTGCATCGCGATTCACATGGAAATTTTGCGAAATTTGGGAATCGAAAAGCTCATGGCCAGAAAATTAGCCACCGACTGGGAACATGCCCCGGTCGAGCCAAAGGTGATGGAGCTTTTTCGCTTCGCTGCGAAACTCACGAAGAATCCCGGGGAGATGACGAAAGCAGATGTGGACACTTTGCGAAAGGCCGGCTGGGACGATGGGGCAATTTACGAAACTGTTTTGACGGCTTCGCTGATGGGACTATTTAACCGTATTTCCCTGGGCCTCGGGCTTGTGGCGGATTTCTGACACCGCGCTCATCTCAGTTGGCATACCTGTTATCGCGAGCCCGCCGCGGTCTTCGAATCTCCGTTCACCGCGGCCAGCGCTTCGTATGCCGCGCCCAGCAGCGGCGCCGATTCGTTCAAGATCACCGAGACGGGAATATTATTCAGCAAGCTCTCAAATTTCCATTTGTCCTTGAACGCGTGAAAAAACGCTCCATCCTTGATTTTCTCGAGGATTTTCACTGCAATCCCGCCGGCTACGTAGACACCTCCCAACGCGAGGACTTTCAGCGCAAGATTTCCCGCCTCCGATCCGTAAATCGCCGTCCACAGGTCCAACGTGTCGGAACAAATGCGGCAGGTTTTTGCCAGGCCTTGGCGCGTAATCTCCGGGGCCGGGTCGGCATCCGGGTCTTCGAACGAGGGATGCCTCACGTCCGGAGCGAGGAATTCGTGGATGGTGCGGAAGCCACGGCCGGATAAAATGAGCTCCCAGCTGACTTGCGGGTACCGGCGGCGCATGAAGCGCAGCAGTTCAATTTGCTGCTCGTCGTGCGGCGCAAAGTCGGAATGCCCGCCCTCGGACGCGACGACCCGATAACGCGCGCCATCCCACACCAAAATCGATTGTCCAAGCCCCGTCCCGGCTGCGAGAAGCGCTCGCGTGCCGCCGGCTTCGGCCTTGCCTTGATTCAAGACGCAGAATTCTTCGCGCCCCAAATGCTCAATGCTATGGCCGGTCGCGCCAAGATCATTCAAGAGCACGATCCTCGGCACCTTAAGCGCTTTCGATAGAACGTCCGCGTCGACTGTCCACGGAAGATTTGTGGCCCTAACGCGATTGTCAATCACCGGCCCGGCGATACCGAAACCCGCCGCCAAAATTCCATCCGAATTCAGATGCGACGCCGCTTGCCTCGAAAATTCTTTCACGATCAGGTCGAACTGGGCAAAATCTTTGCTGGGGAATCTCTGCTTAAAAACGGGCGTGAGCTTTCCATCGCGCTCCGAGAAGAGCGCAAGGTTGCACTTTGTCCCACCCACGTCACCCGCCAGGATCACCTATTCCCCCTCTCGGAATTTGCCGCGAACGCCTGCCTAGGGCGCGGACCACTCATTGCCGTCCTGCTGTAGCAAAAGATCGGACTCGCGCGGACCCCAGCTCCCTGCAGCGTATTGCGGGACTGCCGCGCTCTTCGCCGCTGTCCAAACTTCCAGAATGGGATCGATCAGTCCCCATGCCGCTTCCACGTTGTCGCCCCGGTCGAACAGCGTGGCATCCCCTCGTACGCAATCACTTAGAAGAGTGGCGTACGCGCTGTGCGTCGGCTCACCAAATGCTTCGTGATAGTTGAAATTCATCGTCACGTTGCCAATGCTCATCTCCGTCCCGGGCCGCTTGGCGCCGAAGGAAACGGAAATCCCCTCTTCCGGCTGAATATTCAGAGCCAGGCGGTTCGGCGCTGCTTCGCGTCCCCGAAAAACAATGTGTGGCGCGCGGCGGAATTGAATCACAATTTCCGTAGTGCGTTTCGCGAGCCGCTTCCCCGTGCGCAGGTAGAATGGCACCCCTGCCCAACGCCAGTTGTCGATCAAAACGCGCATCGCGACGAAAGTTTCCGTCCGCGAGTTTGCATCCACTCCCGGCTCCTCGCGATACCCGGGAACCTGTTTGCCGCCAAGCTGACCCTGGGCGTATTGGCCTCGCACCACCGATTTCGCCACCATTCCCAAATCGAAAGGGCGAATCGACTGCAGCACTTTTAGCTTTTCGTTTCGCACCGCCGTGGCATCGAACGTTGCCGGCGGCTCCACGGCCACTAAAGAAGTCAATTGCAGGACGTGGCTTTGAATCATGTCACGCAGGGCGCCTGCCCTTTCGTAAAACCCTCCCCGCCGCTCGACTCCTAGAGTTTCCGCCGCGGTGATTTGGACCTGGTCGACATAGTTCCGGTTCCAGAGCGGTTCGAATATGCCGTTGCCGAATCGCAGCACCAGCAAATTTTGCACCGTATCTTTGCCGAGATAATGATCTATACGATAGACCTGTTGCTCCTCAAAAGCATTTAAAACGATTTTATTCAGCTCTTTTGCCGATGCCAGGTCCCGTCCGAACGGCTTCTCAATGATAATCCGAACCCACGAATTTTGGGTACTCGGCCGTGCCAGCCCCGCCCGGCCCAGTTGTTCGATGATCGCCGTATAGACTTCCGGAGGTGTCGAAAGATAAAAAAGGCGGTTTCCGCCTAGTTTGTTTGCTGCTTCGATCTCGGCGATTTTCTTCGCCAGGCATCCGTATGATTCCTGGTCTCCATAATCGCCGGAACAGTAATGCAGATGGGAAGCAAACTCGCTCCAGGCTTTCGGATCAATGGGACCCGCTTCGGAAATGTTCTTGGCAGCGTCTTCCGCCGTAGCGCGAAAGACTTCGTCGGTCATGGGCGTCCGCGCAAATCCCAAGACCGAGTACCGCGGACCCAGCGCTCCTTGCACGGCAAGGTCATACAGCGCGGGGATGACTTTGCGCTTCGCCAGATCGCCCGACGCCCCGAACAGGATTACCGAACAGGGCTCTGTCACCTTGCCGTAACCCCCACCAGAACCGTTAGTATCTCCAGACATGGTCTCTCCTCAGCAGAAGTGCGCACGAAATCAGAAGGGTTTCTAGCGCAGAAAACTATACCTCAACCCCGTGGTTTCTCAGTTCGGTTCGCAGTTGTTGCGGATCCCGATAGTGGATCACGTTCATGCCCAGCCGGTGCGGGCTTTCGAGATTTAGTAGCCGATCGTCGATGAAGATGCATCGCTCGGGCGGACGTTGCGTCACTTCCAGCGCCACGCGAAATATGGTCTCTTCCGGCTTGCGGGATCGCACATAGCACGAACTGAAAAAGACAGCGAAGTCTCGCCGCAATTGAAAAGCCTCGATGCGATACTGATTCAGCTCCAGCGGTTCATTGTTGATGGCTCCTATGAAGTACTTCCCCGAGCGTGCTGCCGCTGCCAGGACTCCTCGTGGCTCGGGATATTCCTTGGATTGCGCGAACATGAAGGCCGTGAACTCTTCGCGCGTGAAGTGGCGCGGACGGTAGAAGAGGGTGCGATCGAGGTATTCATTCAGGCTGATCAGGCCCGAATCGAAGGCAGGAAAAGTAAGATCGTGCCGGTCCTGGAAATCGTCCCAGTCCAGATTAAACGCATCGGCTGCTTCGCGGCGCGATTTGCGATCCCAGCCGTTTGTGAGAATGACTCCCCCAATGTCCCAAAACAATGTTGTGATTTCGGCCACGACCGCGAGACCTCCATCTACCCGGCTCTCTCTTTTCCCTTCTACCCCTTGGACAAAGTGCAAGCGGATGATCAGTCTATCGCGACGCGTTGTAGTTTGAGAAATCGTCTCAGGGGTCGCGGCTCGGGAATTTCGAAACGCTGCGCAAGACCTCTTCCGCTAGGAAATTTCCCCAACTTGCAGTAAGGTGAAATTGCTGTCCTTTTCGAGGAGAGAACAATGGCGAACGATTCTTGCGGTCCCGGCCCGGCGCCCGCGGCAAACGAGCCGGTCAAGCCGGGTACCCGCATGGTCCATTGCGTAAAGTTTGGAAAAGACATGCCCGGGCTCGACCGCATCCCCTGGACCGGTGAACTCGGCAAGCGCGTCTTCGAAAATGTCTCGAAAGAGGCCTGGAAGCTCTGGCTCGAACACTCGAAGATGATTATGAATGAATACCGCTTGAACCCGCTCGATCCCAACTCTCAGAAGATTATGACTGAGCAGATGGAACAGTTTTTCTTCGGAGAGGGCGCGAAACTCCCGGAGGGGTACGTCCCGCCCAAGGCCAAGGCCTGAACTAAGTCACATCTCCGCAAGCCCACAAGGCTAGCTTTCCCCCGCCGCCGTGCGCCCCAGAACGGGATGTTCCACAGGTAGACGTGGCGTTAGCGCAAATTTTAATTTGGCGTGCGCTTGGCGTAACGCCTCTTCCACCTGCGCCGGTTCTTCTGCCCGGGCGAAGAGGAAGCCCAGGTAGCTCGATCCCTCCGGCCACGCCGCGATGTAATCATGCAACCTCGCGGTGATTTCTAATCCAGTGATTCCCGGCGTTGCCCGCCCGGCATCTTCGCCCTCCACTTTTTCCAAAATTCCGCTGCGCGGCACGGGAATCATCATCACGCCTGAAGACGACTCCTCTCGCGGCCAATCGCCGCCGGGAAGCTCCAGCGCATGCCGCAGGAGCAACTCTTCCAGACCAATCGTCGCGTTGCTCGCGTTCTCTTGGAAGCACAGCGCCCGCGCGCACAGCCCGCCGATCGGCGCGGCGCCACTTCGAGCGGCCACACCCCTTGGTCATTGATGCGAAACTCGGCGTGAATTGGTCCCTGCGATAAACCCAGCGCTTGGACGGCACTCTTCGCACATACTTCAATCCCCTTTTGCTGCTCCTGAGGCAACCTTGACGGTGTAACGTAAATCGTCTCCTCGAAGTACGGCCCTTCGAGCGGCTCCGGTTTATCAAAGATGGCCAAAATCCTCAACGCACCGTCGGTGAGCAGCCCCTCTACCGCAACTTCCCTTCCCGGCAGATAGCCCTCGACAAGCATTTGATCCAAGTTCGCTTCCCGCGTCGCTCGAATCTCAACGGAATCGAGCAATCTTCGGAGACGGTTTGCTCCCGCGACAAACTCCTCCCGATTGTTCGCCCGCACAACTCCCTGACTTGCCGAGAGCGACAGCGGTTTCAGAACGCAAGGATACGAGATTCCCAACAACGCGGGCTCCGGAGTGGGGTTCAGCGAAATCGTGCGAAACCATGGTACTGGCAGACCCGCATCCCGAAAGACTTCCCGGGTTCTCAGCTTGCTTCGGCAGGCCTCGACGGCTGCAGGGTGGTTGTAATGGATTCCCAATCCTCGCGCCGCATACGCTGCGGCTACAGCCGGACGGTCGCCCAGCGCGAGTATTCCGATAACCTGTTGCGTTCGCTGCGATTCGACGACGGCATGTGCCGCGGATTCCGGTGATTCGAATCGGACTGCGATAGCCCGGTCGCCCCAGGGATCTTCCAATTGATGGCATCGGTCGGTGACAAAAACGAGTTCGACTCCGAGCCCCCTCGCAGCTTCGTCAAAGCTGCGCGTCTGGTATCCCAGTTTGCTCGCAAAAAGCAATACTCGTTTCGGCGGCGCATTCGTTCGCGACGAATTCACATTGTCTTGATCAGACAAAGCCATCGGTACCCACCATCACCTCTGGCCGCGCCTTAGCAACACCACCGATAGAGACGAATTGATCCTTTGTCGGCTCCGCGCAGCAGTACCATGGTTCGCTCAGGAATGGCACCGCAGAGTTCGGGTGATGTGAATGTGAAATCCTGGGAGCCTCGATTCCCGCGGCCCCATGCGCTGCCTCCCAGATTCGTTCGAACACTTCCGGGCGCGACTCCCTTTTACGATCTCCCTCGGACGCAATCGCTTGTACCATTTCGCTCAATCGATCCAGGCGCGCATCAACATTTCTCCATGGGTACACCAGCGCTTCCGCGTCGAACGGCCCGACTAAGCCACGCACTTCGTCCAGCTCCAATAGTCGCGAACCTTCGGGAATCAGCAAACGAATCCCCAGTTGAATGGGCGCGACGTTCTCCACGAGCCCTTCCGCTTCCACCACCCGTAACAAATCCAAGTAAGACTCCAGCGTCGTCCATGGGCTAAACGGAACAAATGTCGGATGAAGCGTGAGGCCCAGCTCGCGGAACTTTCGAACCACCCGCAGAAAATCCTCGCGTGTGTGCCCTTTATCGAGGTTCTGAAGCACCGTATCGTCCACCGACTCAACGGCGCTAATCACGAACAAACATCCCGTTTCTTTCAGCTTGGGCAAATACTGTTCGTACTTCCGCAGATGCTCGATCTTGATCGTGGCGTCGTAGGTGACCTCCGGAAATTCCCGATGAAATGCCTCTACAAGCTCCAGCGCATGGCGAATCCCGTTGAAAAAATCAGGATCGCCAAAAGAAATGTGCTGCGCGCCCGCGGAAACTTGCCTCCGGATGTCCTCCAGCACCACTTCCCTGCTCACGATTCGAAACACGCCCTTGTACACCGGCACAATCGGACAGTGCCGGCACAGGTGCTTGCAGCCCCGGCTGGCTTCCGTCGAGCCTACGATCCGGTAGCCCCCGCCAGGAATCACCAGATGCGCATACTTTTCCAGGCCCGGCATCCCCGAACGATCCGGAACCTCAAACGAGAGCCTATCGAGCGATATCTGCGGTTCGATTTGCCTCAGATCCGCATTCCTGCCAGCCCCTGCGAGCCGATCCGTCAATCGCGCCAGCGCGTCTTCAAATTCACCGCCGAGTATCGTCGACACCCCCAGCGACCTCAGATACTCCGCGTTCATCGGCGCATACAGGCCATAGCAGCAAAGATGTGTGCTTGGATTCCGCTCTCGCAGCGCGGGGATGAGCTGTGCCGCAAGCCGCGTCGCTGTGTGCATCGGCAAATACAATGCAATCAGCTCCGCCGCTGCGATCGCGGGTTCATCCAGTGACTGCCGCGCCAAATCAAGACACACCACGTCGTGCCTGCGCTTGCGGAGCCACGCCGCAGGCGACGCCAGCCCAAACGGCTGCCGTCCTAATTCATACGTCGATATCAGAACTACGTTCATCTGTGCTAAGTATAGCTGGCCCACGCCCAGATTCGATTTCGGTTATCATAAGAGGTTAGCGAACTCCCCGAAAGGAATTTGAGAATGCCCTTGACCGCAGCGAATACTTTCGGCACTCGTGACAAGCTGAATGTCGGTGCCCAGACCTTTGAAATTCATCGCCTGGAAACTCTCGAGAAGCAAAACCTCTGTAGCCCGGCGAAGCTTCCTTTTTCGCTGCGCATTCTCCTCGAAAATCTCCTCCGCAATGAGGACAATCATTTCGTCCGCGCCGATGACATTCGCGCTCTCGCCGCCTGGAAGCCCGGCGCTCCACAAAAAGAAATCGCCTTTATGCCCGCGCGCGTTCTGCTCCAGGATTTTACCGGTGTTCCCGCCGTTGTTGACCTCGCCACCATGCGCGAAGCGGTCACTCACATGGGCGGAAACCCCAAACGCATTAATCCACTTTTCCCGGCCGAGCTGGTGATCGATCACTCCGTCCAGGTGGACAGTTTCGGCAGCGGCTCCGCTTTCGGTCTCAACGCCGAGCTCGAATTCCAGCGCAACGTCGAGCGCTACGCTTTTCTCCGGTGGGGGCAAACCGCTTTTCAAAATTTCAAAGTCGTCCCGCCCGACACCGGCATCTGCCATCAGGTGAACCTCGAATATCTAGCGCGCGTTGTTTGCGCGGTGCCTTCCGGCAACAAAGTCGAGGCCTATCCCGATTCCGTCGTAGGCACCGATTCCCACACCACCATGGTAAATGCTCTCGGAGTTTTTGGCTGGGGCGTCGGCGGCATCGAAGCCGAAGCCGCGATGCTCGGCCAGCCGTCTTCCATGCTGGTCCCGGAAGTCGTGGGGTTCCGTCTCCACGGCTGCCTCCCCGGAGGCGCCACCGCCACGGATCTCGTTCTCACCGTCACCGAGATGCTGCGCAAAAAAGGTGTCGTCGGCAAATTCGTGGAATTCTACGGCAGCGGTCTTTCCAGCCTCAGCGTTCCCGACCGCGCCACTATCGCCAACATGGCTCCCGAGTATGGCGCGACGATGGGCTTCTTTCCCGTCGACGCCGAGACACTCGCTTATTTGCAATTCACCGCGCGATCTCACGAACAGATCGCTCTCGTCGAAGCCTATTGCAAGGAGCAATCCCTCTTCCGGACCGACGCCACTCCCGAACCTGCTTTCAGCGACAAGCTCGAACTCGACCTCGGCACCATCGAACCCACACTCGCCGGCCCGAAGCGCCCTCAAGACCGTGTCTCTCTCAGCCGCGCAAAAGCTTCCTTCACAAAAGTTGTCGAAGGCACTCCCGACAAACACATCGCCGTGCGCAACAATGGCGATTCCTTCGACCTCTCGAGCGGCTCCGTCGTGATCGCCGCCATCACCAGTTGCACCAACACCTCGAATCCTTCCCTGATGCTCGGCGCGGGCCTCCTCGCGAAAAAAGCCGTCGAGCGCGGCCTGCACGTGAAGCCCTGGGTAAAAACCAGCTTCGCGCCCGGCTCGAAAGTCGTCACCGATTACCTCAACGTTTCCGGCCTCATGCCTTATCTCGAAAAACTGAAATTCCATCTCGTTGGTTATGGCTGCACGACATGCATCGGCAACAGCGGCCCGCTCTCCGAACCCATCGGCGCGGCCATCAAGGACAACAACCTCGTCGCCGTCGCTGTCCTAAGCGGCAACCGCAATTTTGAGGGCCGCATTCATCCCTTGGTGCGAGCGAATTATCTCGCGTCACCGCCGCTCGTCGTGGCCTATGCCCTCGCCGGGCGCATGGATCTCGACCTCACGACTGAGGCTCTCGGTAAAGACTCTGCGGGTAAACCCGTGTTTCTTCGCGACATTTGGCCCACGCCGCAGGAAGTCGAATCGACGGTGCGAGCCTCTGTCACCCGTGAGATGTATCGCAAGGAATACAGCGAAATCTATGAAGGTGACGCGCATTGGAAATCCATGCCCGTGCCCGCGGGAGATCTCTACAAGTGGGACCCAAAATCGACTTACATCAAGTTGCCGCCGTATTTCGAAAACATGCCGAAAAATCCGCCGGCCCTCGCTGATGTCCACGGCGCACGCGTCCTCGCGATTCTCGGCGACAGCGTAACCACCGACCACATCTCCCCCGCCGGCTCCATTCCTGTGGATTCACCCGCTGGCAAATATCTAATCGCCAACGGCGTTAAGCCCCACGAATTCAATTCCTACGGCGCGCGCCGCGGCAATCACGAGGTGATGGTGCGCGGGACTTTTGGAAACATCCGCCTTCGCAACCAGCTAGCTCCCGGCACCGAAGGCGGCTGGACACTTTTCATCCCCAGCGCCGAGAAAATGTCCATCTATGACGCCGCTGTTCGCTACCGCGAGGCTGGTGTCCCCCTCATCGTCATTGCTGGAAAGGAATATGGGTCGGGTTCCTCGCGCGATTGGGCCGCCAAGGGGACTCGCCTACTTGGCGTGCGCGCGGTCATCGCGGAAAGTTACGAACGCATCCATCGCAGCAACCTTGTCGGCATGGGCGTGATGCCGCTCGAATTCAAACCCGACGAAACTCGCGAATCTCTAGGGTTAACCGGTCACGAGGTTTTCGAGATCGAAGGCATCGCGTCGCTCGCGCCCCGCAAGGAGATCACAGTCCGCGCGAAATCCGACGACGCCAAAACGAAAACATTCTCCGTCATCGCCCGCGCCGATACTCCGGAAGAGGTCTCCTACTATCGCCACGGCGGCATCCTGCAGTACGTCCTCCGCCAAATGCTTTGATCTCAATATCACAGCACGAGACTGAATTATTCTTGTAGGGGCGCAGCACCGCTGCGCCCTGGCCTGGCAAGGCTCTGAAATGTTACATCCGTCTTTTTCCAAAAAACCCGGCAGGCACCCTCATTCCCGGCCTTCCCTCTTCTGCGCCAAGACCAGCCCTCGCGGCGTCGGCAGCAGTAGCACCGACAGCAAACCTTCTCTCTCGAGCTTCAGCGCAGCCTCTCGTACGATTTTCATCGCCGAACTCGCATCATGCATCACAATCAATCCATTCGGATTCATCTGGGGAAGGAACCTCCGCACCTCCTGCTCTCGCAGCGGCGCGTCGCTGTCACAAAAAAGCAAATCAATCAGTCCCTCAACCTTCATCTCCAGGCTCGACTCATTCCGCGCTTCAATCCATTTCTCGAGTCCCGATGCCGCAAACCGCTCCTTGGCCTTCGCAAAAACTTTCTCGTCGTACTCACACGTAATGACCCTTCCGAATCCGTTGGCCATCAATCCTTCTGCGATGTGCAGCGTGCTCAAGCCCGAGAATGTTCCTGTCTCCACCACTAGCTCCGGCTTTAATGTAGTCACCAGCGCCTTTAAAAAATCCAGCACCTCGGCTTCCGCGCTCATCGAATCGTACATGTGCCATCTCTCCGGATGGGGACACTCGGGCGTCGCGCGGTGATATTCCCCCTGCAAAACATCGCCGCGCGCAGAAATGTGCTCGACGATCCGGTGTTCTTTCTTCAGCGCGTGGAATGTGCTTTTAATACGCCAAAGTAACACCGCGCCAACAAGGATGGAAGCAACGCTCGCGGCTTGCGCGTTCGACAGTCCAAAAAAAGATCGCGGATTGATTCGAATGAACTCGATCAAAAAGCGCGCCACTCCCGTCAATAACAAGTAATTGCAGAAAATTTCGCCCCTCGCCTTGGGGCCGCGCGTCGCTTTGGTCCCCATGTGCCAGAGAAATGCGGCAATGGCGAGCCAGATTATGAATTCATACAGCGGCGTCGGATGCACTCGCTCGTTCGTCGGCACAAGCCCATTCGGAAAACTCATCCCCCACGGAAGCGTCGTCGGCATCCCGTAGTCGCCGTCACCCGAAAGAAAGCAGCCAATGCGCCCGATCGCATAGCCCGCCGCTCCCGCCGGTGAACAAGCATCCAGAAATTCGAGCAGCGGAATCTTCGCTCTTCGTGCCAGCACAACCAGTGCCGCGAATCCTCCGAGGAACCCGCCAAACCAAGCAAACCCCACACGGCTGAAAATATACGGCCAGGGATCGGCAAAAAATTCCGTCGGACTCTCGAGCACATGATATAGACGCGCTCCAAAGATTCCCGCCAAGCCCGCGACACCGATGATCATGAACGCGTCCGCGGGGAGATTGCGCCGCTTGAAATCGGCATCCAGGATGTACGCCGCGCAAAGAAGCCCAGTCGCGACCATCAATCCGAACGTCGGTAGCGTCAGCGGTCCTAGATGCAAGTAAGGAATCATGTCGCCGTTTCAGTTTTGCCCTCGAAAGTATACACGACACCCCAGAGAACCCCGCCGCACGCCCCTTACCCTGGGCTTGCTTTACAAACTGTTCGCAGCTTTGTTCTCGCCTTCAAATTGCAATATGTTCGTAACAGTCCAGATTTCTTTTTCACCGCTATTTTTGACAACGCGTTCACATCTCTCTAACACAAGCCCCTTACAACCATGTCCGTGGGGAAACTCCCCGCTGCGCGTCGGGTCCTGTCCCCAGCCACTGATGCGTTGAGTTACAGCTCATTCGATTTTTTGAAATCTAAGGAGAACTCATTTATGCACCTTTGCTTTAAGAGGGTACTGGCGGTCTTGGCCACTTGCGCTTTGACGCTATTCCCTGCCACCTCGGCATTCGCGGACCAAGATGATTTCCAGACCAAGACTCCCATCAAGCATCTGGTTGTCATCTTTCAGGAAAATGTTTCTTTCGACCATTATTTCGCCACGTATCCTTTTGCCAAAAACCCCCCGGGGGAACCCGGGTTCCACGCCAAACCGAATACCCCCACGGTGAACAATTTGTTGCCTTCCGCGTTGCACACCAACAATCCCAACCTGAACGCGGCCAACGGCACTGGCGCTTCAAATCCGTTTCGCCTGGACCGCTCGCAAGCTGCTACGACGGATCAGGACCATGGCTATACGGATGAACAGAAGGCATTTCATGGCGGCCTGATGGATCTCTTTCCATTGTTGGGAACCGCAGGACCACCGCCGAATCCTCCACCCGGAGTTGTCGGCACGTCGGGCATCGTTATGGGCTGGTTTGACGGCAACACCGTCACCGCGATGTGGAACTACGCGCAGCACTTTGCCATGAGCGACAATTCGTGGGGCACCACGTTTGGTCCTTCCACGCCCGGTGCGCTCAACCTGATCTCCGGTCAAACGAATGGCGCCACCCAGGTGAGCCCAGACGCAGCCTCATTCGCTGTTGTTAGCGACGGCAATGGCGGACAAACCCTGATTGACGACGCTGACCCACTTGGCGACGTTTGCTCCGGAACTGCAGTGGTGCAAATGACCGGCAAGAATATCGGCGACCTATTGAACTCGGCTGGAGTAACGTGGGGCTTCTTCGAAGGTGGTTTTGATCTGACCGCCAAGAATGCCAACGGCACGACCGGTTGCAAGCGCAGCACGAAATCAGCGGTGACTGGTGTAACCAAGAAAGACTATATTGCGCACCATCAGCCCTTTCAGTATTACGCCTCCACAGGGAACCCCACGCACGTCCGGCCAGCCTCGATCACCGAGATCGGGCACAACGGGGAGGCCAACCACCAGTACGACATCAACGACTTCTTCGCCGCGGTGAAGGCCGGTAATTTTCCAGCTGTGAGCTACCTGAAAGCCTCTGGCTTCCAGGACGGCCACGCCGGTTATTCCGATCCTCTCGACGAGCAGACCTTCCTGGTCAACACCATTAACTTCCTGGAGCGCACCCCCGAATGGAACGAGACCGCGGTGGTTGTCGCTTGGGACGACTCCGACGGCTGGTACGACCACCAGATGGGGCCGATCATCAACACGTCGGCAACTTCCGCGGACGCTCTCAACGGTCCAGGTTCTTGCGGAGATGGCACGCGGGCGTTACCCGGCGTCGATCCCTCAACTACCCACGCGCAAGGACGCTGCGGTCTCGGTCCGCGTCTTCCACTGAACGTCATCTCTCCGTTCGCGCGGAAGAACTTCGTCGACGAGACCACCACTGACCAGAGCTCCATCCTGCGGTTTGTCGAGGACAACTGGCTCGGCGGCGAACGTATTCAGGGTTCGTTCGATGCCCTCGCTGGAACGATCGAGAACATGTTCCAGTTCGATAGGCCGCGTGCTGGCAGAGTGTTCCTCGATCCGAGCACTGGAGAGGTCGTAGACAGAGACGACGACTAACGACAAACTCTGCAAACGTCGCGCCCCGCTGTGGCGTCTGAGGAAAACAGTCAACAAACCCGCCACGAGCTCTTGTTCGTGGCGGGTTCTAGTTTGTACGAATGCGAAGACAACCCCGCCAACGAAGCGCACATCTCTCCACTCATCCTTCGGGTGCGAGGGATTCATGGTCGAGCGTTGGCTTATCACTGCCGGTGCAGGCGGTCTCTTATTTGTGTGCTTAGCGCGGGCTGCTCCGCAACTCGACACTTCCCCTGCGGACTCCGTTATTGTCACCTCATTTCCTGGAAACTCGGTTCCTCTTATCCAGGAAATTAGTTTCGATGGCCTGCGTCGTATCTCTCCCGCCGCGCTTCGCCCAAAAATCTCGTCGCGCGAAGGCCAGCCTCTCGATGTGCGTAAAGTTGACACAGATGTGCGCGCTCTTGCGCGGCTCGGCTGGTTTGGCGACATCGCTGTCGAATCGCAAACTCTTACCGACGCAAGTGGACCTTCAGACAAAACGCAGCCCCATCTTCGTCTCGTCTTTCATCTTGACGAACAGCCCTATCTCACGGGGGTCGCTTTCTCCGGCTCCCGACTATTGTCCTCCGCCCAAATCGAAAAACTACTCTCAGAAACTCACCTGACCCCCCGCCTGGGCGAGCCTGCCGATCCCCTGCCGCTCCAACGCATCGCGCTGGCCATCCAATCCTCCCTCGCGGAATTGGCTCATCCGCAATCGCGCGTTGAAATCCATCGAGAAGAATCCACCAACCATACCGTCCCCGTTCGCTTTGAAATCGACGACGGCCCTCATCTGCCTGTCGGCGCGATCCGCTTCGAAGGACAAACCGCCCTCTCCCCAAACTTATTGCGCGGCCAAATGCGGCGAATCGCGCCCACTTCTCTCTTCGCGGGGCTGCGTGGGAAAAATGCTTTCACGCGCGAAGCTTTCGAAGACGACCGCGAGCGCCTCCTCGCTTATTACCATAACCACGGTTACCCCGAGGCCCGCATCGGCGACGTCAAGATCTCGCAAGATGAAAAATCCATTCTTCACTTGCTCCCCTGGCCGCACCACTCCACCGCAACCTGCCTTTCCCTCGTGATTCCCGTCCAACCCGGTCCTCGCTACGTCCTTGCATCCCTTTACGCCTCTCCAACACTGCTCGCGGCGAGCGGCTCGCGCATGCGAAAGTTCCAGTCAATTTTGCGGACAGAAACTGGGAAGCCCTACTCCGCCCAAACGATCGAAGACTTTCGCCGCGCGTGGCAGCCGATCATCCAGCCGAAAGCCGACAACACAATTTCTCCCGCAAATCGCAGCTTGGAAACGACTCGAACATTCAACACGCAGGACCACACGGCCGAAATCGCTTTTGGCATATCCGATACGCCGCCCATCCTCGTCCGCCGCCTCGAAATCCAGGGCCTTCATCGTTTCAGCGATCGATTTGTCCGTCGGCGCATTCCTTTACAAGAAGGACGCCCTCTCGATAACCACGCCCTCGAAACCGGCTTGGCGAGATTGACTCGCACCGATTACTTTCGCCCCGTTCGCAAGGAAGATATTCACGTCCAGATCGATGAAGCAGCTCACACCGCCGATGTAATCATTCACCTCCAGGAAATCGGTCAGCAGCGCGCGTCTTTTTCCGGCTCTCACGGCCAGTTCGGCAGCACGCTGGGCCTCGCTTACACCGTTTTCGATCTCTTCCAGCGCGACGAATTGCTCGCCTCCCAAATTGACGCCGGTCCCGAGAGTCTTCAACTCATGCTCGGACTCGCCAAGCAGGGTTTCCTCGGCTCCCGGGGCTCGCTCGCGCTCTCCGTTTTTAACAATGTCCTGCGTCCGCGCTTCACGAGCAGTGTCAAAGGCCCCTTCTTCACTTCTGAAACAGAAGGGCTGAACCTGGGCTGGACATACGCGGTCACGAACACCGATTCGCTCGGAATCAATTACGGCTTGTCGCGTTCGAATTCCGACTATTCTCTGCAGCTCCCCGCAAAGCTCACCGGTGTAACTGCAAGCGATATTCGCGCGCGCACTTCGAATCACTCGCTTGGCCTCGGCTTGGCTCGCGACTCCGGGAGCCAACAATTCACTTTCGCGAATTCTTTTTCCGGCTCCTGGCTTGGCGGCGACGAAAACTTGCTCCGCTCCTCCGAGGAATACGCTCGTCTGGTCCCCGATCCTCTCTTCAGCCGTCAAAACGCGTTTGCATTTCGCGCTTCTCTTGGCGGGGCTGGCAGTTATCACGGTGACATGCCACTCTACGCGCGGCTTTTCCCCAGTGACAACCAGGTACGCGGACTCCATGCGGGTGAACTCGGGCCTTACGCCGTCCTCCCCTCTGCCTCTTCGACGGGAACTACGCAGTTCTCCGCCGCGCCCGCCGGAGCAAATCTTTTTGCCGCCACGAATTTCGAGTACCGCATTCCGCTTTCCAGTGGCACGCAGGCCTCCGCCTTTTTTGACCTCGGCTCAGGGTGGCTTCTTCCCAACTGGCTCGGGTCCACTCGGCCCGTGCTCCTCGCTACAACCAACGGCATCCTGCATGGCTCGACTGGACTCCAGATCCAATGGACTGTTCCCGGAATCCAGGTTCCCGTGCGCGGTTACTACGCTGTGAATGTTTTGCGGCTCGACCGTTTTCTGAGATTGCCCGACGGCACTCTTTTTCACGCGCACAACCCGCGTTCCGGCTTCGGCTGGGCGCTCGGCACACTGTTCTGAACCACTTGCCTGTAATACACTCCCTTCTCATATGAAACACTCCAAGCTCCTGAAGGAAGCCTCCCGTCTCGCTCGCCCTTTTTGCATCGAGCACGGAGATAAATTCCGTCTTAAGGACTATGATCCCGCCGGCACACACGGCGTGAAATCCAAACAGCAGGCCCTGGGAATTCTCGAGCGCGGCACCGAAGCCCTCAAGCACATGCAGGAAAAACTTTATGCGCAAGACCGCTGGGCCATGCTCCTGATCTTTCAAGCGATGGACGCCGCGGGAAAAGATGGCGTCATCAAGCACGTCATGTCCGGCGTGGACCCCCAAGGTTGTGAGGTCCACGCCTTCAAAATTCCCAGCAACGAAGAGCTCAACCACGATTACCTCTGGCGTTCGACCAAATGTATTCCCGAGCGCGGCAAAATCGGCATCTTCAACCGCTCCTACTACGAGGAAGTTTTAGTTGTCCGCGTTCACCCCGAATTATTGAAAGGGCAAAAACTGCCCGAACGCCTCGTCACAAAACAAATTTGGGCGGAACGCTACGAGGACATCACCGCCTACGAGCGGTATCTCTCCCGCAATGGCGTGGTCATCCGCAAATTTTTTCTGCACGTCTCGAAGGAAGAACAGAAAAAGCGTTTCCTCGAGCGCATCGAAGACTGGCGTAAAAATTGGAAGTTTTCCATGGCGGACGCCAAGGAACGCGCCTTTTGGAAAGACTACCAGCAAGCCTACGAAACGATGATCCAGAAAACCGCCTCTCCGCATGCGCCCTGGTATGTTGTTCCCGCCGATAATAAATGGTTCACGCGCTTGGTTGTGTCCTCCGCAATTATCGACGCGCTGCACAGTCTGGATCTGGCTTTCCCTACGGTGGACAAAGCCAAAAAGAAAGAACTCCAGGCCGCCCGCCAAAGCCTGCTGCACGGCGGGGATTAACGCCCGGTGCCGATCTCCATCGCTTCGAAACCCAGCGCCCTGACTTTATCGAGCGTGGCCTCGAGCGAAAGGTCTCTAGAGAACGGATCAAAGACGCCGATGGGAATTTGGCGCTTGGAATTGGAATCGGGCTTTACTTTTTTTGGTTGCCGAGTGATTCAAGCGGCGGGATTGAAACCGGCATGGTCAAAGCGCGTTCGGGAAGTTGTTTGCCACGCTGGATAGCGTCCGCGAACATTTCCATGGCCTGGCCGGCGTTTGGCGGAACAAAAATGGTTGCCGACAGCAAGCCGCTGCGCACCCAGGACTGGCCAGTCTTTGGCAAGCCGTCGCACCCGGTGAATGGCAACTTCAACAAACGTTCCCGCCCGGACTCGTTGGTGATCTCCTGGAACGCTTTGCGCGCGCCAAGCGCCATGGAATCATCCTGAGCGCCAATTAAATCCACGACGAAATTTTTTGAGGTCATGAGTTTCAGCCAGGAGCGCACAGCGCGAAGCGAGCTCTCCTCGGTCCACTGAGCCCGGAGCATGGTGCATTGGATATTGGCTGGCTTGGTCTCCTGCATGCCGGCGGTGCGATCTTTGGCGGCGGAATTATCCGAGGGCCCCTGAATGTAGAGGACCGCTCCCCCTTTGGGCAAGAAAGCGCCAAATTGGCGGCCCTGGATGCGTCCGATTTCGATGTGGTCGGAGCTCACGGCAAAAACAGGAACAGCGGAGGACTGGCGAAGTTCGGCGATGTAACTTGCGTCGCGATTGAGCACCGCCCAACCGATTTTCGCGCTGACGGCGGCGCGGGCCACCTGCGGCAGGGCAGTTCCACCGACGGGTTCGAACACAATGGCGTCGGGGCGCGAATCGTCGGAGGATTGAATCCTTTTCAGGATTTGCGTGCTCTGGGTGATAGCGTCGTTGCCGGCGAAAACAATCTCGGCATCGACGTTGAGTTTTTTTGCCGCCTGCTCTGCGGATTGGGCTTGCTCAATCTGGTAATCGTTTTCGTCAGTGGTAAGGGAAACCAGGATTCGAGGTTTCTTCATCGTACCGCTCAGTCTTGCCAAGCGCGAAATGTCTCAACCGCACACTCTGCGCAATGAATCTACCCCAAACGGGACTCCTTGAGACATCAAAATTAGTTGCGGTTGACGTGATGCGAAAGCCGCGAAAAGAGGCGCTGTACCCCGCAAGGCAAAACTCGGATGAGCGCAAATGCGCTGGGAGAATCGGACTCGGCAGAAGGCGTTCCGCATCGAGTACAAAGTGCACAACGGAACGTACGTAAAGTGAGGTTACTTTCGCGGGGCCCGCAGAGTTATTGCTCGCTGTCGAGTAACGTTTATGCAAAAATGCGCGTTCGAATGGCGCGTACGGCGATGAATCCGGTTACTCTGAGTGCGACAGCCATTCCATTACGGAGAGCCCCCTTCGATGCCCGAGCAGATCACAGGCTGGCGCCGCGGATTTTGGAGCCTGATCGCGACCCAGTTTCAGGGCGCGTTCAATGAAAACGGGCTGAAGAGTCTCGTCTTTTTTCTCATCCTCGCGATGCACTTAAGGCCCGAGGAAGAAAACAACAGAGTCTTTATTCTCAACCTCCTGTTTTCCGTCCCGTTCATTCTTTTCTCCATGACCGGCGGTTATTTCGCCGATCGTTTCAGCAAACGAACTGTAACGATCGGAACCAAACTGTTTGAGATGGCGGTGATGCTTCTGGCGATGTTTGCCTTTGCGAAGGAAAATCTTCCGCTCGCCCTCGCCGCAGTGTTCCTGGCCAGCACGCAGGCCGCTCTGTTCGGCCCCTCGAAGTATGGCCTGCTTCCTGAGCTTCTGCCGGAGGAGCGCCTTTCCTGGGGAAATGGCATCATCGAACTCGGAACATTTCTCGCGATTATCTCCGCAGTGGTGGCTGCGGGGTTTTTGTCCGACACTTTTCATGGACGCCAAGCCCTCTCTGGTCTCATCTTTCTCGGGTGTTCCGCGGTGGGCCTCGCGTGCGCTATTGCAATCACGCGCGTCCCGGCCGCGGATCCCTCGAGAAGATTCCGGTTTAATGTGTTGGGCGATCTGTGGGCGCAAGGTCGGTTGATGCACGCGGACCGCGCGCTGTGGCTTGCGGTGATCGGTAACACCTATTTCTGGTTCTTCGGAGCCCTGCTTCAAAACAACGTCATTTTCTATGGCGAGAGGATCCTGAGGATCAACAGCTCTCACACCGGTCCGCTCTTGGCCTCGGTCGCCGTGGGGATAGGCATGGGCAGTCTAGCGGCGGGCTATCTTTCCGGCGGAAAAATCGAATATGGACTGATTCCTCTGGGCGCGTTGGGAATGACCGTTTTTGGATTTGCCCTTTCCGCTCACGGTCTGACTTTCGTTCAAGTCTTGATCCTGCTTGCCGCCCTGGGCTTTAGCGGCGGATTCTTCATCGTTCCCATCAATGCGCTGATCCAGCACCGGCCGGAAGAGCAGCACAAGGGCGGCGTGATTGCGGCAGCGAATCTGCTTTCGTTTGTGGGGATCGGCGCGGCAGGCGCCCTCTATTATCTTTTGACCAACTACGTGCGCCTCGGCCCTGCTGCGGTTTTTTTCTGGGCGGCCATCGGCACGGTCGTTGCCGCCGCCTATGTCTTGTACCTGCTGCCCGATTCGCTGCTGCGGCTGCTGCTATGGTTCGCGACGCACACGCTGTACCGGATGGATATACAAGGACGGGAGCACGTTCCCGCACGAGGCGGAGCGCTTCTGACTCCAAACCACGGCTCGATCGCGGACGCGGCGCTGGTCATCGCTTCAACCGACCGCCCGGTGAGGTTTCTGATGTTCAAGGAATCGTATGAGCACCCGCTGGTCAAGCCGTTCGCCAAAATCCTTGGCGTGATTCCGATCTCCTCGCAACAACGGCCGCGCGAAATGATTCACTCGCTGCGTGAAGCGACCGAAGCGCTGCGCAACGGCGAACTCGTGTGCATTTTCCCGGAAGGGCAGATGACGCGCATCGGCCAGATGCTTCCTTTCCGCCGAGGAATGGAACGCATCATGAAGGGCGTGGATGCGCCGATCATTCCGATGAACATCGACGGCATTTGGGGATCGATATTCAGCTTTTCCGGCGGGCGATTTTTCTGGAAGCTGCCGCGGCGGATTCCCTACCCCGTGCGCGTCACGTTCGGGAAGCCGATGCCGCCGAGCACGACGGCGCAGGAAGTGAGACAAGCGGTGCAGGAATTGGGAGTCGAGGCATTCGAACGGCGCAAACGGTACATGAAGACGCTCACGCGATCGTTCATTCAAACCGCGCGGCGGCATGCGATGCGGTTTGCTATGGTGGACGGGCGGTCGCCGCAGCTTCGATTTTTCCCGGTGCTGGCGAAGGCGATTTTTCTGGCGCGTCGATTGCGCAAGCATTGGCAGGGTCAGCAGATGGTGGGAGTCCTACTGCCGCCTTCGGTTCCCGGGGCGCTGGTGAACCTCGCGGCGCTGTTGATGGGCAAGGTGCCGGTCAATTTAAATTACACGACCTCCGATGAAACGCTGGCTTCGTGCGCGAAACAGTGCGACTTGAAAACGGTGGTCACCTCGAGGTTGTTCCTGGAGAAGATCCACATCCAACCACCGGCGGAGACCATTTTCGCGGAAGACCTCGCGGAGAAACCGCGGGCAAGCGAACGCTTCTCTGCTCTGCTGGCTGCCATCTTTCTGCCGGCGGGCATGCTCGAAAAGTTCGCGGGCGCGGAACGCAAAACGAAGCTCGACGATGTGGCAACGGTCATATTTTCGAGCGGCTCGACGGGTGATCCGAAAGGCGTGGTGCTGACTCACTACAATGTGGCGTCAAACGTCGAGCAGCTCAATCAAGTATTCATGCTGCATCCGGACGATCGCATTCTGGGGATTTTGCCGTTTTTTCACTCGTTTGGATTTACGGCCACGCTGGGATTGCCAATGACCGCGGGTGTCGGCGTCGTGTACCACCCCAGCCCCATCGAAGCGCGGGCCATCGGCGCGCTGGTCAGCCAACACACTGTCACCATGCTTCTTGCCACGCCGACTTGCCTGCAAGCGTACGCGCGGCGCTGCACGCCGGAAGATTTCGGCAGCTTGCGATTTGTGATGACGGGTGCGGAAAAATTGCCGGAGCGGATTTCGCAAATGTTCGAGGATCAGTTCGGGATACGGCCGATGGAAGGATACGGTTGCACGGAGTGCTCGCCGGCAGTGGCAGTCAACACGCCGGATTTTCGTGCGGCCTTCTTCCGGCAGGTGGGGGCGAAGCGCGGCACGATCGGACATCCCCTGCCGGGGATGGGCGTTCGCATAGTGGATCCGGAGACCAGGCAGCTGATGCAGGTGAATCAAGCCGGTTTGTTGCTGGTGCGCGGCCCGAACGTTATGCAGGGATATCTAAACCTGCCGGAGAAAACCGCCGAGGTTCTCGTCGATGGGTGGTACAACACGGGAGATATTGCGGCGATGGATGAAGACGGGTTTATTCGCATCACCGACCGCTTGAGCCGCTTCAGCAAAATTGGCGGCGAAATGGTGCCGCACATCAAGATAGAAGACAAGCTCCACGAACTTACTGAAGCGACCGAGCAGGTGTTTGCGGTGACGGCGGTGCCGGACGAACGAAAGGGCGAGCGGATTATCGTGTTGCATACGCTCTCCGAAGGCAGTTTGCGGGAATGCCTGGACCGCTTGGCGAAGAGCGATTTGCCCGCGCTATGGAAGCCGAGGCCGGATCAGTTCATCCAGATACAAACGCTGCCGTACCTGGGCACGGGGAAGCTCGATCTGCGGCGGTTGCGGGAATTGGCGGTGGAGATGGCGAACCAGGATTGAGCGCAGTGGAGCTGCGGGGCGGGGCGAAAAACTTTGACCATGACTTTTGAGAAAGAGCGCTCCTGGCGAAGTTACGTCTTGCGTGTCATCGTCACGGTCCTGGCTCTAGGAATATGGTTCTGGACGCAATCGCTTATCGGCGCGCGCGCCCTGCCGGCTACCGGCGTCGGCGACGCCATTCATCAGTGGACGGCGCCGTTGAATTCGTACTTTTTCGACCACACTCGCGCGGCGAATGCGCTGCTCATCGTGAGCTCGGGATTGATCGACGCCCTGGGAATATTTCTCCTTGCGAGATGGATATTCGGCAAAAGCGTGCGCCCGTTTCTCGGGCTGGTGATCCTGCTGGGACTGCGGCAAATCATGCAAGCGATATGCGCACTGCCTGTCCCGCCGCACGCAGTCTGGCACTATCCGGGCGTGCCGTCGTTGCTCGTAACCTACGGTGTCACGACCGACTACTTTTTTTCGGGCCATACGGCCATCGCGGTTCTGGGCGCAACGGAGATGGCGCGAGTCGGTAAGCGATGGCTGACGGTGCTGGGAGTCACGATCGTAGTATTTGAAGTTGCTACGGTCCTTGTGCTGCGGGCGCACTACACCATGGATGTGTTTACAGGGATCATTACGGCGCTCTGGGTGGCGGAGATATGCAACCGGATTTCTCCCTATTTAGATGCTCTAATGAACAAACAGAGACAATTACTGGCCGATTGAGGCTCTACGTGGACATAGCCGCAGGCCGTACGGGATGCCGCTGCTTCCATTGCCAAGCCGAAGAAATGATCCCTTCCAGGGACGAATCGCGCGGAATCCAACCCAGCTCTTCCTTGATGCGCCGGGGATCGGCACACAAAATGCCCGGATCGCCCGGACGGCGCGGCGCCAGACGCACCGGAACTTTCCGGCCCACAACTTTCTCGACGGAGTCGCAAACTTGACGAACCGAGTATGCGGTGCCTGTGCCGATGTTATACGAGCGCATACCCGCGGGGCCGAGCTTCGGCAAAGCGCTGATGTGAGCCCGGGCGATGTCCAACACGTGGACATAATCCCTGAGGCAAGTGCCATCGGGAGTCTCGTAATCAGTGCCGTAAATGTTGACGAACTCGCGCTCGCCGGCGACGGCATCGAGAACCAGAGGAATGAGATGGGTTTCCGGATTGTGCTGCTCGCCGAGATCGGAAGTTGCGCCTGCGGCATTGAAATAACGGAAGGCCACCACGCTCCAGCCGTAACACTGTGCATACCATTGAAGAATGTTTTCGAAAATAAGCTTCGTTTCCCCGTACGGATTCACCGGTTTCTTAGGGTCATCCTCAAGGATGGGGACTCTTGTTGGCGTACCGTAGACTGCCGCCGAGGAGGAAAAAATGAACTTCTTGATGTTTGCGCCGCGCAGAGCTTCGAGCAATAGAATGCCGGAGGCGACATTTTCCTGAAAATAGATTCCCGGATTGGCGGCGGACTCGGCCACTAGAGCCTTGGCAGCAAAATGAAAGACGACATCGAATTGATTGCCTCGTAGCAAAGATTCTATCGCTTCGCGATCGTCGATGTCGGCCTGAACGAATTTGGCGGCTGGAGGAATGTTATGACGAAAGCCGGTCGAGAGATTGTCCACCACGGTGACGGAGTGAGCGGCGAGCAGCTCCGAGCAACAAGCTGAACCGACGTATCCCGCTCCGCCTGTAACCAGAATATTTGCCATCCACGATCCCCCGGACACCGAACAATTCTGAACAGTATTTGGAACAATCTCGTTTTGACTAACAAACTTAGTTTACTGGCTGGCTAGGAAGGGTTGCAAATCTCGCCTCGCACGGGTTTGCCACGAAATCAAATGCAGGTCTCCGAAGAGAGGCCAAGAGTATTATGATCGAACGCTGCACGAGACACATATTTGAAAACCCTAAGGCCATCCGACGGCAGCAAACCCGGGCGGAGGCTGGCTAAATCCATCAGGAGGAAAGGCATGTTTATCTCAAGCAAGATCCGGCGCTGCGGACTCGTTGGGCTCGCAATCGCGTCGATTGTTTGTCTGGCTTCAGCCAGGACCTCGGATCTCAATCCAGCGGCGCTCGCCTACAAACTTCCCGATCAGATCAAGTGGGTTGATGATCCGATCGGCTCGAAACAGGCGATCGTGCAGGGAGATCCTTCGAAACCGGGCCTTTACATCGTGCTCGTTCGTTGGACCGCACATCACATGAGCCATCCGCATTTTCATCCTAACGATCGCTTCATTACGGTGATCTCTGGAACCTGGTGGGTGGGCACGGGAAGCAAATTTGACCCAGACAGCACCGTGGCGCTGCCCGCAGGTACGTTCGTCACGCACTTTGGCAAGCAGATTCACTACGACGGCGCAAAGGACGGCGATGCCGTCCTGGAAATCGTCGGTGAAGGGCCCGCGACGCCTACTCCTGCCGAAACGAAGTGAATGGCGTTGCTCATTCACGCCAGCTCACGTCGCTTCAAGAAAAGTTTCGCGCGAAGGAATCTAGGTGTACAATGCCGCCGGGTTCGGGGACTTCGCCACGGATATCTTGGTTCAGGGATGCGGGCAAGGAGAGTCTGGAAAAGATGGTTTTCTCCGATTACATGCGACTGCACCACGTTAGACCCGCCATCTTGGCCCCGACGAGGGGCTCGCCACAAACGGAATAGAGCGACAAGCTGGACATTGCGGCGTGAAGATTCCTTCGCGAGGAGCGAAGCAGGTCTGAGCGCAGTGATGAGTGCAGCGGCCCGTGTGGAACAGCGTTCAGTGCAACGCCTGAGGTTTTGAGTCGTGGGAAATTGTGATTGAGGAAGATTGGTTTGGCCCTGCGGACGGACAAGCACTACACGGCACGGGTACTCGAACGAAAGGATTTGTCCGAAGACTTGTGGCTAATTCGTGTGGATCCCGGTGGTCCGTTTCAGTTTAAGGCGGGTCAATACGCGACGCTGGGCGTGGACCACGGCGAGAAACGCATCGAGCGGGCTTATTCCATTGTCTCGTCGCCGTATGAAGAAGGGGTGCTGGAGTTTTTCATCGAGCTGGTGCCGCAGGGCGAGCTGACGCCACACCTGTATAAGCTTCATAAGGGCGACACCATGTTGTGCCGCAAAATCTCGAAGGGACGCTTCACGCTTGACCTGAGGAGCGGCCGTACGAATCATTTGTTGCTAGCGACGGTGACCGGTATCGCGCCTTTTGTGAGCTACACGCGCACGTTATACCGGGACTGGAAGTCGGGAAATAGCACGATGCCCGGAAACCACAAACTGTATTGCTTGCAAGGCGGAAGCCGCTCCTGGGAATTCGGATATCGCGAGGAGTTGGAAAAAATCGCGGCGGAAACGCCGTGGTTCAAATTTGTCCCGACCATCAGCCGTCCCTGGGAAGACGCGGCGTGGAAAGGCGAAACCGGGCGCGTTGATGATCTGCTGAGAAAGTACGCTTCAGATTGGGGGCTCAAGCCCACGGACACGACTGCCTACCTCTGCGGACACCCCAGCATGTGCGAAAACGGGCAGGGCATCCTGGCTCGCGCGGGCTGGCAGAGAGGCTCCGTATTTGAAGAAGTTTATTTCATCCCGGGCAAGGCAGCGGGAGCCGAGTAGCTTGGTGAAAAGGCGACCTGGTGTACAATGCCGCCGGGTCGCGATAGCCAAACGGAAATTCCGGATTCGTTTTTGAAGTAGCGGAGGGAAATTCATGATTGTTGGAGTTCCGCGAGAGAGTTATCCCGGGGAGCGGCGAGTGGCGCTGGTGCCTGCGGTTATCCCCACCCTGGCGAAGGCCGGTTTGGAAGTGGTGGTGGAAAAAGGCGCGGGAGTCGAGGCGGGCTACCCCGATGCGGATTTCGTCGCCAAAGGGGCGAAAATCCTGCCGGATCGCGCGGAAGTCTTTCGCGCCGCCGAGATTATCGTTCAAGTGCTCTCCTACGGTTCGAACGACCGAACCGGCAAGGCCGACGTTCCGCTTTTCAAGCGCGACCAGGTGCTCATTGGATTCCTGCGGCCGCTCGGCTCGCTCGAAAGCATCCAGGATATCGCGGGCCGTGGTGTTACAGCGTTTTCGGTGGAACTGATGCCGCGCACCACCCGAGCGCAGAGTATGGACGCGCTTTCTTCGATGGCGACAATCTCCGGCTACAAAGCCGTGCTTCTCGCCGCGGACACGCTGCCCCGCCTCTTTCCGATGTTGACCACTGCGGCAGGAACGATTACGCCGGCGCGCGTGCTGATCATTGGCTGCGGCGTCGCCGGCCTCCAAGCGATCGCCACGGCGCGGCGGTTGGGCGCGGTCGTCTCCGCTTACGACTTGCGGCCTGCCGTAAAAGAGCAGGTGCAGAGCCTTGGCGGACGCTTCGTCGAGTTGCCGATCGAGGCCAAGGACGCGCAAGACGCGCGAGGTTACGCCACGGCACAAGATGAGAAGTTTTACCAGCGGCAGCGTGAACTGCTCGGAAAGGTGGTGGCGGAAAGCGACGCCGTCATTACCGCCGCGGTCATTCCGGGAAAAAAATCCCCCATATTGGTGACCAAGGAAATGGTCACCGGGATGGCTCCGGGCTCGGTGATTGTCGATCTAGCGGCGGAGCGCGGGGGAAATTGCGAATTAACGCGCTCGGGAGAAAAGATCGTCGAACACGGTGTCACCATCATCGGCTGGTTTAATCACGCCAGCACGGTCCCCTACCACGCGAGTCAGATGTATGCCCGCAACCTCACCGCGTTTCTGCTTCTCCTGGTGAGGGACGGGAAACTCCAGGTCAATAAGAGCGACGAGATCATTCGCGAAACGCTGCTTACGCAGGGCGGCGAAATCGTGAACACCCGGCTGCGCGAATTCTTTTCACTCCCGGCTTTAGCCACAAAGGAGAGCGCCTAACCATGAAGCTTGACCTGCTTGGCAGCCTGTACGTCTTCATGCTTGCGGCCTTTATTGGTTTTGAAGTCATCCGCCGCGTTTCACCGCTTCTGCATACACCCCTGATGTCACTGACCAACGCGTTGGACGCCATTGCCGTGGTGGGCGCCATCATCCTGGCTGGCGAGCACAAGAGCAACCTGGCGGCGATTCTCGGAACCATCGCTATCGTCGCTGCCACCAGCAACGTCGTGGGCGGCTTCATCATCACCGATCGGATGCTCCGGATGTTCAAATCCAGCGGACCGAAAAAGCCATGAACAATTTCGCCGGCGCCGATACCCTCATCGAAATCTGTTACTTCATCGCGACAGCGCTATTCATTCTTTCGCTGAAGTGGCTCAGCTCACCCGCCACCGCGCGCCGCGGCGTGCTTGCCGGCGAAGTCGGCATGGCGCTCGCGATTGGAGGCACGCTCCTCAACCGCGGCATTGTGGACTACAAGTGGCTGGCCATCGCGTTGGTGCTGGGCACAGTCATCGGCATACCGCTTGGCAACGTGCAAATGACAGCCGTCCCCCAACGGACCGCGCTCAGCCACGCTTTCGGCGCGCTCTGCGTCACGCTCGTGGGCACGGCGGAGTTTTATCTGCGCGCGCCGGACATTCCGCCCTTCATGATGAGCGTCTTGTCCATGGAAGTCATTCTCGGCTCGCTGACCTTCACCGGCAGCTTGATGGCCGCCGGGAAGCTCCAGGAAATCCTCCCGCAGCGCCCCATCACTTATAAAGGACAAAACATCGTCAATCTCGGCCTTTTGGGTGCTGCAGTCGCCGTGGCCGGAATCCTTGTAGCGCACCCTGAGCAAATGCGCTTATTCCCTGTCCTGATCATCGTTCCGTTGATCTTCGGCGTCATGCTGATCATCCCTATCGGCGGCGCGGATATGCCCACGGTGATTTCGCTCTTGAACTCTTACGCGGGACTCTCCGCCGCGGCTATGGGCTTCGTCCTCAATAGCAAGCTCCTGATCATCGCCGGAGCGCTCGACGGCTCTTCCGGCTTCATCCTTTCCGTCATTATGTCCAAGGCCATGAATCGCTCGTTCACCAACGTTTTGTTTGGAGGTTTTGGACAAATTCAAGCGGCTGCCACAGGAGCGGAAGAAGCGCGGCCTGTAAAGAGCGCGACACCCGAAGAAGCTGCCTCGATTCTTTCGGCAGCGAACAAAGTGGTCATCGTGCCGGGTTACGGCATGGCCGTGGCGCAAGCGCAGCACAAAGTGCGCGAACTTTACGACGCTCTGACCAAGCGCGGCGTGGAAGTCACCTTCGGCATTCATCCGGTCGCGGGCCGCATGCCCGGCCATATGAACGTGTTGCTGGCCGAAGCCGACATTCCCTACGACAAGCTGCTCGAAATGGATAACATCAACGGCGATCTTCCTCAAACAGACGTTGCCCTCGTGATCGGCGCGAATGACGTCACCAATCCCGCCGCGCGCACCGACGCCAGCAGCCCCATCTTCGGCATGCCCATCCTGGACGTGGACAAGGCTCGCACAGTCATGGTCATCAAGCGCAGCATGGCCGCAGGCTTCGCCGGCATCGACAATCCTCTCTATTATCTCGACCACACCCTCATGCTTTTCGGCGACGCCAAGAACTTCGTTGGCAACATCGTTCGCGAACTCAGCGGCGGCGACGGCCACGGCTAGAGCGTAACTCGCCCGCGAAACCCATTTGAAGTCTGTTCGTTTGTCCGGCTGGCCAAATGGTGAGGGCGGGCTCCCCCGGGTCTGCCTAAATCCAGGTTTAGCCCGCCCTTGTGATTTGTCATGGTGTGTCGACCGAAGGAAAGTGCTTAGCCTTTCCCTTCGACCGTCAACGGTTCAGCAAGTTTAAAGGTGAGCAGGGTTTCGGCCGGAAGTTTGATGTCTTTCTGCCCGGTCATGAAGGCAACGGCCGTTCCGGCCCCCGCCCCCACCGGCCCACCGATGAGTGCTCCCTTGCCGCCGCCGGCAAGAGCCCCGATGAGGGCACCTCCGCCAGCGCCGCCGGCGATCCATCCGAGGTTCCGTTTCTTGTGGCTGCCGCCTGCCCTAAACGTGGAAGCGGTTCGGACGTCGTAGGTAGTGCCGTTGACCTCCACGCTTTGCAATGCGAGTTGCAACCGTGCGCGGCCCATCAGTCTTCCTGACGGCTTTGCATCGACCACAAGCCCCGTCACATGGGCACCCTGTGGGATGACCGTTTTATCTCCCAATGTGACTGGTTCGGAGACGGTCGCTTCAAAGTGATCTCCCGACCGGCTCTGCCTGCTCGAGAGGCTTTGATCCAGAGCCACATGGATGGGTGTGCGTTCTGGCACCGTCAAGGACACAACAGGGTTAAGGTGTTTCGGCAGCGTGGCAGCCGCTACTCCTAATGCCACTGCCAAGACTACCGCGCCGCTAACCATGAGGTAGTGCCGTTTGGTCATAAACATGAGCACCTCCGCACTGGATAGCGGCAGATAGTTTTCCAGGAACACCCTTCAGAAGTTCTTGAAAACTAAGGATATGCCAACGATGCGGCTATTCTGCTGAGGTAAGGACTTCCCGGCGACGGAAATTCTGGGGTACCAAAACTACTAGAGCCTCTCGATTGCTTTCTCTTCCATCTCTAAGAGCCTTTCCAAATGCTTGGACCGTATCTGGTCGAATCGACTCGCCGAACGATTCATTCCCCGAAACGTCGGTAAATTGGATCGAATGTTATACTCGCTAGCTGACCTATGAAGAAACCAATTTTCTTGAAGACGCTTAAACCCCTCACCCGCCATTCCGCCGAGCTGCGCGCGCAGATTCTTGCCATGCTCAAGAAAGGCATGAGTCAGAACGAGATCTCGCGCCAGCTAGACATTAGCCTGGGAACCGTCGGGTATCACGTAGCCCGCCTGCGCCGGGGTGGGTATTACAAGCATTAGGCTCGGGTATACTGCTAGAAAAATAATTAGCTGGATTGCGGGCCATCGATGGGAAGACCAATTAGAAGCTGCGTTAAATGTGGTGCGACGCTGACATATGGTCAGATTCGAGAGGCAGGCCCTTTTCCGTGCCCAACTTGCCACGCGCAGCTTCGGGCTCCAGGCTATTACGGACACTTGGTTGGGTTTGGGAGCATTTTACTCGCGGTACTCGTGTTCCTAGCATTCGGTTTCCGTGGGTTCCATCTTCTATATGCCATACTAGCAGCATTAGTCCCAGTCGTATTCTTGGCGATGAACTTGGTAAAATATGTCATCCCCCCAAAGGTCGAAATCTACCTGCCAAAGGACGCCACCCTGTATTTACGTGAGGGACCGCGCCCTTAGAGTTACACCGGCGGGTGGCGCAGCCCCTTAACGCGGTGAGACGACCCTGGACGGGTGACGCCTCCTTAAAGCAGTAGAAACCTCTTGGGTGGCCTACTCTTTGCGCCGTTTGCAAAGCGTGGGCCGTTCTTCTCTTGGAAACGCAGCGAATCTTCGCCTGATGAAGACTAAATCCATGGATCGATTTTCAGAAGCCCTGCTCCTCGATAGTAGTAGCACCAACTGCTCCAGGGCCAATCGCCGGGATGCCCGACGAGCTTCTCTTTGACTGGATTAGCGTGCATGTAGTGGAGTTTTTCCCGCAGTTTCGCCCGGGAGTACACGTTGAAGTCGTAATAACGGTGCTGCCAGAATCTGCGCAGGGCGCCAGGGGCTTCCGGAAAGGCAAGCCTTAACTGGCCTTTTCGAGTATGCTTTCGTCCGCGCATTCTGCGGGAAAGTCTTTGCTTGAGGACTTGAATGATTCTGGCTGGACTGACCCGGCCGGATTCGCTGATCAGTAGATGAACGTGTTCGGGCATGATGACGTAGCCGACCAAGGCAAACCTGTAGCGGACGCGCACCTCTTCAAAAATCTTCACTGCCAGATTTCGGGCGTGGGCGGAGGCGAGCAGAGGACGACGCTGATAATAACAAAAGGGGATGAAATGGAGGTCGCCATGACCGGTAACGCGTTTGAGGTTCTTTGGCATAGAAGCGAAGAGCGGCCCACCCTTTGCAAACTGCACAAAGGGTAGGCCACCCCGGATGGCTATGTCTTATCACTTTACGGTAATATTCGACAGTGGGTATCTCAGTTGCGAGCGCTGAACATCGAAGATAAAGCATGCGCCACCCGCCCGATTCCGAAACCTCCCTCGACCACACCTGGTTCCGCCAATACTCTTCCCAGTTCGCCCGCTGGACCTCCCCCGACCCCGCCGGCCTCGCCGCCGTCGACCCCTCCAATCCCCAATCCTGGAACCGCTACGCCTACGTCGGCAACAACCCGATGAACTCCATCGATCCCTCCGGCCTGTGCGTCCACATGCTTTATGACGATGCCAGCTGCTTCGACGGCGGCTTTTTCGGTTTCGGACCATCTACGACCTGCATCGAGGACGGCGTGGACGTCGGTTGTGGCTCTATATTCGGATCCGGAGGAGGGGCCAAAGGAGGCACTGTTGCTGTCTCCACTTGGACACCATCAGGTTGTGTTTCTATTGATGGCATGTCAGGCAACACTTGTTATCCAGGCTTTTGGTCGACTGTGACCATCAATCTTTCCACTGGCTCAGACGTGGGCGGCGGCAATAGCCAGTTCTTTGGCGGTAATACCAGCGGCGGCATCAACGCGCCTCAGACACTCTGGTACAAAACATGCACTGCAAGGGCTATAGGCAATGGCCTTCTGCATGTGGGTATTGATGCAATAGGATTGATTCCTGAAGGTGGTATTGTTTCCAAAGCGGTGGGCAAAGTTGTGTTTGATGGGGGATATCGTGGCGCAGTGGCAGCTCAGCAGGCCACAAAGGTCATACAAGGAATCAAAATGGGGACGGGAATCGGCTCCACTGGTGTGGGGTCGGATGATGCTTCTACCACGGGGCTAATTTCCACCGGCCTTGGTGCCGCCGGAATCGTGTCTACTCTTGCTGGTGCTACGCCTGTTATCGGGCAAGTTCTTTCCGGTCTCTCAATTCTCAGCGACGTATACAGTGCTGGAAAGGCAATAGCAAATTGCAATTAAACAAAGTAATAACAGCAGAAGATAAGAAAATGCGATTACCGTGGTGGGGGGTGCTTTGCATAATCGTCGGCGGCCTTCCACTGATGTTCTTGTTTGATCGTTTTGGGAAGTTAGCTCTCGCCCGTCCGACCCTTGACTCGGTTGCGATGGTTACTATTGCCATTGCAATGAGGTGGAAGCTGAGGGGGCACGTGTGGTTTTGGATCACCATGACCACTCTTGCGGCTCTTCACGTCCCGTTGATTTTGTTTGTTCCCTGGACCACCAAGTGGGTCCCTGCCATCGTGATTATCCCTATCGGCCTCGCGGATTTGTACGTGATGCTCACGATTGTTTCTGTTGTCAGGAAATTCGTGGAGAGGCCGATAACCTCTGAAAGATGAGCGTCCCCGATCTTGAAGGCTGCGTCAGACGGGTGGCGCACAATTAACGCGGTGAGACGATCTTGGGCGGGCGGCGCACACTTAAAGCATTAAAAACCTCCTGGGTGGCCTACGCTTTGCGCTGTTCACAAAGCGTGGGTTCCTCTACGCTTTGATTCGCTCCTTCGCTACCTTCGGTAGTGCAGCGCCGTAAACCCCTCACCCTCCGTCGCTTACGGCGTCTCATCTCATTCGAACGGTACTCATGCGATAATTCACCTTGACATTAACAGAAATCTGTACTATCTTTTTTTATGATTCTCGCGCAAAACCTCAAAGCGCCTCTCCAGCCCCGCTCTCTGCCTGTGTGTTCTCCATGTCCCTTTGTGCACGGCGCCTGCCCCGATCCAACCGCGGTGTCCTTCCCGCAGCGGTTACCCCGATTCGTTCGGGTGCCGGCCTCTTTCTCGCCACTCGTCACTCCCCACCCGTCTATCCCGAGCGCAGTCGAGGGGCCACTAGGTTCTTGCGGAATTATGCTTCCCCATAAGTCCTTTAGAAGCAACACTTCCACGACCGCCTGGAACTGTTCATTCCAAAAGACTTACAACAAGGCTAAGTCCTTTAGAATACGCACTTACAAAAAACCCAGGGGGGAGGGGGTCTTATTGTTAACTAGAAATTCCAAGAAGGATTTCTATCCTGAAAGACCATCAGGAGTGAAGGATCTCTCTGCACACGATCAGAATGCATGAGAAAATGCGTGCCGCTCGTTCTTGGGCTTGTGCTAGAATCCGCCCGTTGGAGCACGAGAAGAGAGCGGCGATCCAAAGGTCGCAGCCAGGGGAGAACCACCAACCAGACTAGAAAAGGTGATTACCTGAAGCTGTGGTTTCGTGGCCTGTCCCTGAGCCATTAAGCGGAAGCGCCGCTCCAAATGAAAGGGGGCTCTCAACACATGAACCGGATGCCCGTTTCCTCGGTAGGAATAGTCCAAGTCGGATTCCATCTCGATGCGGAAAATCTTGGGACCCTCGAGCTGAAGTTCGCCAACGGCGGCGTGTACGACTTCTTCAACGTTCCCGCGAGAACGTACGACGAACTTATGCAGGCCGCGTCCAAAGAGGACTACTATTCGGAGAATATCGGGAAGCGCTTCCCGTGCTCACGCGTCTCCTGAGAGCTGATTGACCTAGCGAGAGTTGATGGACTGCGAGGCCGCGCGGGTCGAACGGGCGCAGGGCATGTAGGGGTGTAGGAAACGAAGGGAGCGCGAACAGTATCCGCGATCATGGCGACCGAACGTGAAACTCCGAAAACTGCCGGGATGGTTCCCGACGAACTGAAACACGAGCCCCGCTCCAAAGGGCTCACCACACCGCGCAAGAAAAAACCCAAGGAACTTGCAGTTATCACGGAATGCTGCACCGGCTGCGCTGGATCGCCCGCCTGCGTGGAGTACTGCCCTGTGGAAGATTGCATGTTCTGGGTGCCGGACGAAGACAATCCGCCGTTCGGACGCATCCAGGTGGACCCGGTATTGTGCATCGGCTGCAAGAAGTGCGTCAGCAAAGGACCGGACGGGTGCTTCCTGGATGGCTGCCCGTGGGACGCCATCGTGATGGTGGATATCGCCGAGGTGGAGAAGGTAGTCGGAGCGATGACGTTTTGAAACGTGATTCCTGATTCGTGACCCCGAGAAAAAAAAGGGGCAAGCGAGTGAGTGTTGAAAGCGCGCGTGGCCACCGCGCGTTTTTTTCTAGCCGCTTTGTCAACTGCAAACTAATTCTGGCGGCCTGCTCGCTCCTGGATGGCTTTCTCCGTCGACAAGGCTTGTTGGCGGAGGCGATCGGGGATTTCGGGGAGTTCGCGCTCGTAGGGACGAATTGCCGGGAGATCCTCGGGTTGGCCGATGAGGTAGAGGGCACGCAGAGCTTCCCAGACCTGCTCAGTGCCTGGATCGACCGTGGCGATTTCGGCGCCAGCGGGAACTGTCGCACCCGCCTCGATCGAGACGCTGCGGATGCGTCCGCTGATGGGCGAGCGCACTTCCGTAATTTGCTGCCCATTCTGGAGTTTCGCGATCAGACCGCCTTGATGGACGGACGTCCCGGCTTTGTCCGTGTCGATCACATGGCAAGCGGTCGGCGCAACGATTTTCACGGGTTGCAACAACGCGACGATTTGAGAGCGGCCAGTAGCATCGCCGAATCGCACAAGAGAAAGCGCCGCATTGCCCCGAACCATTGGAGAAGGGTCGTTCAACATCTTCACCAGCGTTTCGTGGAAGCCGGCAGCGGACGTGTCCTGGCCCATGACCCAGGCGTCCGTGTTTCGAACTTCCTCGACGGGATAGGACGCCAGGCGCACCATGTCGGGATACCAACGCGCCGAATTGGCGCCCTGCTGGCTCATGCGCTGCCCCAACTGCACGAGCGCGTGCTGGATGTGGCGAGGGTGCTTGTCGTCATTCAAGTACTCGCTGAGCTGCTTGTCGGAGAGTTGGCGCCCGAACCAGGTGCTCCACCAGAACAGAAACGGCATGAGCACGATCAGCCAAGCGACAAGGAAGAACAACAGACGATTGCGGGTGGACATGCGATGGCGAACGGGCGCGGCTTGAGGTGCGAGATTCTCCGAGGGGATTTCCGACGGATCCCCCTTTTGTGATGCGGATTGCCCGCTGGCCATGTCGTCCTTTGGATTCTATTCCTTCTCCGGGACCGGGGCCGGCTTTGGAGAGGCGGCCTTGCTCTTTCCGAACAGGCCGCGATCGCGAAGTTCCCAGAACGCATTCAGAAAGAAGATGCCCGAGAGCGTCAGGAGAATGAGGCTCATGAACAGTCCGTCCACTGTTGTGATGGAGCCCGCAACAATAATCCAGGCAATCCCCGCAAGAGGGAGAAGGCCCAACGCGATCGAAACCAGCAGCATCACAGGAAGCAAGAGACCTCCTTGAAGGTCCTCAGCGAATTGGTCCGGCGCCAGCGAATCCGCCCTAACGGCTTTGTATGCCGGGGCGCAACCTAAGCGAATTAATGCCACGCCCTACGATGTAAGCGTCACTGCTTGAATGTAGCGTCGACGGTCTTGCTGTCCTTCGCCGCAAGCGTCACTTTCTGGTCTTGTTCGCCCAGCTTTTCATGTACGAATGCAATGGTGTAGTCGCCCGGTGGCAAGCCTTTGATCTCGAACTTGCCATCCGCTCCGCTTACGGCATAGAAGGGATTCTTCACCACGTTCACAAACATTTTCATCCAAGGATGCTGATTGCATTTCACCGGCAAGAGAATTTCCTCGCGGGCGAAGTTCTTTTCCAGTGCCGCTGCCTGCGGCGCCTGCGACTCATTCCATTCGCGGTTGTCCTTTGGAGTCGGATGGATGTTGTGGGTGGTAGGATCGCCGTTGACGATCTTGATGGTCTGTCCAGCCATCACCCCGAGCACATGCGGACGATAGCGGCATCCGCTCTGAACCAGCGTGACAGGGTCCTTGGGAACGTCGAAAGTACGGTTGCCCAGCCCTTCCTTCACGTAGATGAAAACGTTTTCCAGGTGACCGTTGCTGACGACAATGTTTTCAGCGAGATTGCCGCCCTGACAGTTGGGATCCTGGCTCATGTCGATCTTCGCGGCCTTTGGCGCGGCCCCATCGAACTTCACCGTGCCGCTGACCGAGGCCGCGGTTGCGGGATCGATCGGAGCGGACGGTGTGGTTGCCGCAGGAGTGGGAGTTGCGGGCTGTTCTTCCGCCGTGTCCTTCTTGCCGCAACCCGCCAGCATAGCCAGTCCGAGAAAAGCCGGCACGCAGCATGTTCTTAGCCAAGTCTTGTTTTTCATATAGCACCTGCACCTCTCTTGAAGTTTGAAAATTCACAGAAACTTAATCCTACTAGGGATTGTGACCGTTAGCCCCGCCGGCAGTCTGTGCGCTTGGCGATGAGCCGCTGTTCGCGGCGTGCGCCCGGCCCATCGATGCGCCCACTCGGCGCTGTTCTTCCGCGGTGAGCTGGAGGATGTAATCCACCAGCAGTTTCGATTGATCCTTGTCGTATCCCCGGAACGAGGGCGGCGTCGGGCCGGAAAAGACCCAGCGATTGTTTTCCTGCTTGAAGAGACCGGAAGGCATGGACGTGCCCGGGCTGATGGCCTGCGGGTCGATGATCCAGCGCTCCATCCAATCGGCTTTCAAGCGCCCCTTAGCTTGCAGGAAATTCGGCGCGGTTGCCGTCCGATCGTGAGCCGGATCGCCGGTGGCATGACACTTCAAGCACGGCGCCGCGGGACTGCTGAAAAGACTCCGCGCCATTTCGGTTTCTTTCGCCGTCAGCACGGGAGCGGGTTCGGGGATATAGGGAAAAGGCTGGCGCGAAAGTGCTTGGAAAAATCGCACCAGCTTGCCCAGTTCATTCTCGGAGAAAGAGAACGTCGGCATGCGCACTTGCAAATAGAGCCGCAAACCGTTGCGGTTGGTGTCTGTGTCGTTGAGCGCGGGATTCGCCAGGAAGTGCAGCAGCCATTGCGGATCGACTCGCGCGCCTTCGGTCAGCAGCTTGGGAGGCAGTTGCTCTTGCGCGTCCTGATAGCGAGCCATGGCCATAAGCGAAGTTTTCTGCCCGGGGATGAGCTGGTGGCAGCCCATGCAGTTGTACTTCTTCACTACCCACCAGCCCTCCTGAATATCCCGGCGATAATCCAGTGGCCGGTATTGGTAGGTGACCGGAAGAGCGCTCTCCTGGCTGCCCAACAGGAAAGTGGTCAGCTGCCGGATCTGTTCCTTGGTTAGGTGCAGATTGGGCATGCGCAGTTTTTCGGTTTCGGGCTTGATCTTGCCGATGTCCCAGATGTTGGGCTCTGCTAGCTTGTGCTCGAAGAAGCCTTTGCTGTCGTACCACGAAGCTTTGGCGGGCCCTTCTGGCAGCCGCGCCATGTCATCGGGATCGGTGATCGGCTCGTGGCCGCCACGCTGCGCTACTTCGGTCAATAACGCGAAATCCAGCCGCTCGATTGGCTTGCTGCCCTCGAACGTAAGCTCGGTGCCGATGCGGCCTTCGTCTTCCAGACTGGATATCTCGTGGCAACCGGCGCAGCCAAAGTGGCGGATCCACTTTTTGCCTTCGTCTTTTAGATTGGGATCGTCCATGAACGCCGCATCGGTATAGGCCGCGGCGTCCGGTTTCTTCAGCGTGACCAAATAGCTGGCGACGTCTTCCGCGTCCGCGGGAGAAAGCCTCAGGCTGGGCATCACAGTCATGTTTTGTACCTGCAGCTCATGGCCGTCGTTGGGGCAACGGCTGTGATCGAGGTCAAACACGAAGGGCAGGCCCTTTTTCTTATAGTCTTCGGGACCAATGTCTTTCTTTTCGTACGGGCAATAGGGGCGCGTGCGCTCGCGCGCGTTGTGGACCCAGCGAACGAGATAGTCATAACTGTCCTTCTCGCCCACTCGGGTCAGATTGGCCGCGAAGGTGCCGCCCTGGGTCTGGTCGCCTTCGCCGATGGAGTGACAAGCAAGGCAGCCGCGCGTTTCGAAGAGTTCCTTGCCATGAGCGGCATTCCCTGGTTTGTGCTTGGGCAACGGATCGCTGAGCGCCGACTGCCAGATGAAGGCAGAGATAGCCTTGATCTGGTCGTCGTTCAAGCGGAAGTTCGGCATCTTTGTGGTGGGGCGAAAATCGCTTGGCTTCTTCAGCCACACAGGAATCCAGTTTTTGTTCAGCTTGAGGCGAATGTCCTTGAGGTTCGGGCCGACCTTCTTCATATCTTGCAAGAGGCTTTTCGTGGTGCGGTCGAGCTGAACGATGCGCAGGTCGAGCTTGCTGTTGGTGACTTTCAGTGCGACGGCGCGGTCGTTCAGCCGGTTGGCTTCGTCGTTGGATTCGGCCGTATCGGCCTGCTTCATCAAATAGTTCGCTTGCTTGAAGTTGTCCTTCTTTTCCTGGTCGATGAGCTTAATCTGCTGGGCGATCGAAAGCAGGTCCTCGGGCTCTTTGTCGTAACCCTCGTAGCGATGACATCCCACGCAGCCGCGCTGACGGTAAAGGTCCTTGCCCTCGGTGAGCGTCCACCCGACATCGTTGCTGACGAGCATCATGTCGGACGAATGGCATGACTGACAGCCGGCTTCCGCGTTTCCTCGTGGGAAAAGCGGCCAGAGCCAATGTTCATAGGTGCCGTGCGCTTTTTCGACGCTGGTAGTGGCGCGGCCGTTCCCCTGGTGGCAAGGGGTGCATCCGAACTTTTCAGGATCATGTATTTTTAAAAGATCGGGTTCGGGATGGCTGGTAAACGCCTTCGCGTAGTCGTCAGGCTTGTTCCCTTTCACTGACATCGAGGCAGCGGTCAGCTTGACGGGCTCGCGAATCCCCATGTGACAGGATTCACAGCGGTCCACGATATTCGAGCTGTCTTCCCTCACTAGACTGGCGCTGTGCTCGTTGACATTGATCTGGCGAATTCTCGGTGTCCACGTTTCCACGCCGTTCAGCAAGTTCGCGAGCTGCGAGGGCGTGAGATTCACCATGTGCTCGGAAACGTAGGCATCGAGCTTTTCTTTCGCATCGTTGACCGGCTTGATCACTTCCCCGAGTTCCACGCTCAGTTTGGTACGTTCGTCTTTCAGGTCGTTGTAGGTTTCCTCGAGCTGCTCAAAGTTGTACTTGTGCTTGCTGCCGTCGGGAAATTCGACGGTGGCGATCTCCTGCTTGTACTTGTCGAGATCCTTCTGCTTGCTCTGTTTCGACGAGGAACTTGTCGAGGTCTCGATGTCGTAGGTAGAGGCGTTGACGTAGGCGCGGCGATCCGTGAAAACATTTTGCACCGCGAGAATCTTGGCGCTCAGGTCGCGCAGCTTTTCATTGATTTCTCTCGAGCGGGGGTCTGCGCTCTGTTTGGCCTGCTCGAAGGTCTCTTTCAGAGCTTGATATTCCGAATTGCCCTCGACGTCCTTCTGCGAAACGGCTGACTGAGAACGAGCGGTCTTCAAGAATGCCTCGTAGCGAGCCTGCCACTCGTGCTGAAAAGCCTTCCAGGGACGCTGCCCAAAGTCTTCATCCCACAACGCCCAGAACAACGTGGCCATCAATACGACCATCGCCACCGCATAATGAGGCGCAAAGGACCTGCTGACTATCGGGTCGTCGCTGGCGATTGGCTTGTCGGGCACCACTTCCTCCTAATTGCTTCGCCGCGCGGAAGGCGGCCGCGATACAGAGCGTCAACTGGCCCGCAAATGTTGATCGAACCAGCGAACCATTTCTCCAAGGTAATCTGGCGGATTCTTTGCGCCCGGGAAATCGGCGCCGTGATCTCCTCCAGGAATCCGCAACAGCTTGACCTCAACACCTGCGTGTTTCAGCGCATCCTCCATGACTTCTGAGTTCTTGAACACAACCACATGGTCAGCATCTCCGTGCATAAGGAGAAAGGGAGCGGCGTCTTTTGTTATGTGCCTGAGGGGCGAGGCTTCTTGGTAGGTCTTATATTCGATTGAGTTCGCGGGGAGCAGCTTGCCTACAAGCTCGACTCGCATCCCCATGATATCCACAAAAGCGGCTCTGTTGGAGACAAGGTTGATGAAATCGACGGGAGCGGCGCGCGAGACTACGCATTGCACTCTGGCGCTTTCGCGCTGCACACCGTCAGCATCGTCGGGGTCACCCTTGCCATCCAGTACACCCAACATATCGACGAGGTACGCACCAGAAGACCCGCCCGCAGCGCCGATGTGATCTGGGCGAATCCCAAATTCCTTAGCGTGATAGCGCACGTATCGAACCGAGCGTTGTGCGTCTTCAATGGGGGCCGGATAGCGAAATCGAGGAGGATCGCGATGGTTGATTGCAAAAACGGTATACCCCGCTTCTAAAAGAGGCTTGGCATACATTTGCACCTGGCTCGTTTCTTTCAGGGGAGTGTCTGCATAGGTTAGCGGGGCGTAAAAGGCGCTCCCTGCGATGTAGATGACACCATAGCCGTTGGGTTTCCGCGGGTAATGGACATCCATCAGCAAAGAAAGGCCCGAATACATTCCATAGACGACGTTCCGATCGACACGAGAGGGTTCTTGCGCCGCTGTCGGGTTTAAGGCAGCAGTCAAACATGTGAAAGCCAGAATAACGACGGACGACAACAGGCCAACCGTTCGATCTTCTCTTAGACGTTGAACCATGGCGTGATCCAGACGTACTTGATGTGGAATGCCAAACGCAAAAACATCTTGATGGGCAAGGCGATCATGGTCAGAAAGAAGACCATCAAAATCGAGTATTGCAACAAGCTCTTGCGCTGATAATTTTTCGCGTTATAGCGCCGGTACAGAGAGTGCACCACTAGGCCGCCGATCGCGAAGAAGCCGCCGACAACTGCGGCGCCAAAGATACCTTTGCCCCAGTTCGACGTGATGCCGAAGATGTCCGGCAAGTCGCGGTTCACTTCGTAGATGAGGCGGTTGTGATCCCATGTTTGCCCCGGCCAGAACCATTGCCACCCGGGACCCCGGATAAAAGTGCCAATAGTAATCATCGACACCCACAGGACAATGAAGCCGAAGAGGAATGTTCCGATTTCAAATTTCCGCTGCTTCCAGGTGTAGTAGCCCGCGCCGAGAGGATTCGTGTCAATGTAAGGAATCACCATCAATCCGAAGATGATCAGCGTAGGCATGACCACGCCGGCAATCCAGGGGTCGAAGTACACCAGCATTTCCTGCAGGCCGAGGAAGTACCACGGCGCCTTCGCGGGATTCATGGTCAGGTTGGGATTCGCCGGTTCTTCGAGCGGCGCGTTCAAGGTGATGGACCAGACCATCAGGATGATGGTGACGATGATGGCGGCGAGAAATTCTATGCGCAGGAGAAACGGCCAGACGTGGATTTCCTTTTGCCACCCAGGCTTGAACGGCCAGGCCTTGCGATGATGGGTCTTGGCCATCGCCGGGTCAGTCTCGAGTTGCGCGATGAGGAGGTCGTTGGCGTGCGCTTGTCGCCAAGCGAGATAGATGTAGAAGGCCAGCAAAGGAATCAGTGCGATGATCGGCACATTGTCCGGCGCGGATATGATTTCCCAGAGTTGCCGCCAGTCCATGGTCAGTTACCGCGGGTCATTTCCGCGCCTCCTTGATCTCGGATTCGAGAATGACCGACGCCGGGCCGGAGATGCCGCCATCCTTGCGCACGCGCCAGAAGTGCACGACCATGAAAATCAACGCGATGATGGGAATACCGATGCAGTGCCAGATATACGAGCGGAGAAGTGCGTTGGCGTCCACGATCGATCCGCCGAGCAAGCCGAACCGAACATCGTTGTACGGCGTCATGCCTAGCTGGGCGCCGAAGGGTCCTTCGTGGCCGAGAAGAGGAGTGGCCCGCGCCATGTTTGTGCCGACGGTTACGGCCCAGAAGCCGAGTTGATCGTCGGGCAGCAAATAGCCTGTGAACGAAAGAAGCAAGGTCAGCACGAGGAGAATGACACCCACATTCCAATTGAACTCGCGCGGCTTCTTGTATGACCCGGTGAGAAAAACGCGGAACATGTGCAATTCGACGGCGATCACCATCAAGTGCGCGGCCCAGCGGTGCATGTTGCGTAGCAATTTGCCGAAGGGCACGTCGTGCTCCAGGTAGAGCACGTCGCGGAAGGCTTGCACCTTGGTCGGATGGTAGTAAAACATGAGCAGCACGCCGGTAAATGTCAGCACCAGGAACAAATAGAAAGTGATTCCGCCCATTCCCCACGTATAGCTATAGCGGACGGCATCGCGATTTATTTTGGCCGGGTGCAGGTGCAGGAAAACATTCGAGAGTACGCCGAGGGCGCGATTGCGCGGCGTTTCGTCGTGCTTGTGCCGGAAGATCGAAGTGTAGACCTGGGTCTTGGTAGGATTTTTGAGGATCTCGACTTGCTCTTTGGCTTTCGCGGGGAGATCGGTCTTCAGAGAATCGAGATCCTCTTTGACACCTGTCTTGATCCGGTCGACGAGGCCAACCGCCTTGCCATTTTTGGCGCCGGAGTTCTTCTCTTCAGGCATTTGTTGCCCCCGTTGAGCTTAAGCCGTATATAAAGTTGGCGGCCATTTCCATTACGCGGACAAAAACGAACCCGGGTCGCTAAAGTGACTCGCCTGTCCTTTGGGCCACTGATAAAGACGCGACGTATCCACCACAATTTGGCCATCGGGAGCCAATTCAACGTGCGCGCGGTCCATGGGACGCGGCGCGGGCCCTTCGAAGTTGACGCCTTCGCTGTCGTAGCCGCTTCCATGGCAGGGACACTTGAACTTGTTTTCGCTGGCTTTCCAGTCCGGCGTGCAGCCCAGGTGCGTGCAGCGAGCGTAGATCACAAAAACGCGGTCGGGTGTGCGGTCCACCCAAATGCGGTACTTCTGTTGCCACTTCGTGTCCACGCCTAAGGCGTAGTCGGAGGGATATCCAATCTTGAAGACGGTGGGAGGTTCGAATAGCGTGCGTGGCAGGAAGAAGCGAAGAAACGCGATGAACCAGGCGACGAGAAAGGCGGTGACCGCACTCCACACCAGCCGCCTGCGACCCTCATTGATCTTGCTGTCGTCGGGGCCGATGGAAGCTACGCCCGCGGCTGCAACAGCTTTGGAAGTCCCGACGGCGGGCGAACCGACATAACTCGTCGCGTCTCCGGCGCCGGCAGCGGAACTTTTCGCCGCGCCGGGATTCGGTTGATCCGATTTGGTCTCCGGGCCCGCCATGCAGTGCCTCCTGGAAAATAATTCTAGAATTTAACCCGCGGCATAGTTCGCCGCCAATTCCTCCCTGTGAACCCAAAGCCGCAATTCGTATTCCTTCATGGAATTGTGATTGCCGGAAGCACTAACTGAAATTCCCGTAGGCAAAAAGCGCTTATGGATATTGAAGCGAGGCTGACAAGGCTGCAGACAGCGGCCATAGCGCTCGAGTGTTCCGAGCGCGCTGGGCCCGCCGAGTTGGAGTAAATGTCCGGCGAAGCATCGCGAGGTCCTCAACATTTCACTGGACCCCCCAAGAAACGAACCGGATATTACTCAAATCAAAAAAATTCGTCAATGCGTGTTTGCAACAAAATATTTTGCCTGCTAAATGAGGCTCGCACTGCTACATTGCGGCAGCTCTCGCTAAAAGAAGTGCAACTACTCTCTTGCGCTCGCAAAAAGCTGTGATAGACTCCCCCCGATTGCGGCCCTCTCATTCGAAATTTCCGGATGCGCGGGCTTTTTCCATGGGAACGCCGGGATTTTGACTCGGGAGGCTTCGAACCATGGGCCTAGTGATTCTCATCGTCATCTGGTTGATCACCTTCGGCAGCACGTATTTCTTCGTTGCCAAAACCTGGTGGTTGCCGACTGGAGCTTCCGCTGCGGCCGCCGCTATCGACCATCAATTCGCGGTGAGCTACGTCCTAATGGGCGCGGTGTTCGTCGCGGCGCAGGTGGTTTTGGGCTGGTTCGCATGGAAGTATCGCGATCGTGGCCCATCATCCAAGGCTGTCTATACACACGGCAACAATACGATGGAGCTTGTTTGGACTGTGCTTACCTTCGTTTTGTTTGTGGGGATGAACCTGATGAGCAGCTCCATCTGGGCGTCCGAGCGTTTTGATCCCGCAAAGCCCGACGCGATAAAGGTCGAAGTCACAGGCATGCAGTTTGCATGGTACTTCCGTTATCCCGGGCCGGACGGCAAGTTTGGCGGGACCAAGCCGGAATTGGTCGATCCGTCGGCGGGCGGCGAAAGCGCCGTCGGCCTCGACACTTCCGATCCCGCCTCCAAGGACGACATCGTAACAGGCACGATGGTTGTGCCTGTCAATCGCGAAGTGGAAGTGATCCTGCGCGCTCACGATGTCATTCACAGTTTTTTTGTTCCCGCGATGCGCTTCAAACAGGATGCCGTACCCGGCCTGGCCATCCACATGCATTTCACGCCCATCACCACCGGTGATTACGAGATCGCCTGCGCGGAGCTTTGCGGTCTGGGTCACTACAAGATGCACGGCATTTTAAAGGTCGTCAGCCAGGAAGAATTCGATAAATGGCTGGCGGCACGGGAGGCGGAGAAACAATAATATGGCTACCCGGGAATTCGCTGCCCACGAATCTCACGCACATGCTGCTCCTCAAGGTTTCATTCGCAAGTGGGTCTTCAGTCTCGATCACAAAGTCATCGGCCTTCAATATTACTTTCTGGCGCTGTCGGCCGTGTTTGTCGGGATGTTCCTCTCGTTGTTGATGCGCATTCATTTGATTTGGCCGACGCTTGCGTTACCTCTTGTGGGAGAGATTAAGCCTGAGACCTATCTCAGCCTCTTGACCATGCACGGCACGATCATGGTGTTTTTCGTACTGACCACTGCGCCGCAAGGTGGCTTCGGCAATTACTTTCTGCCGATTCAAATCGGTGCGGCGGACATGGCCTTTCCCGTGCTCAATATGCTGTCGTTCTGGGTGACATTCCTGGGATATCTCGTAATACTTGCGGCGTTTTTCGTCACCGGGGGCGCGCCGCTGCACGGTTGGACCGGTTATCCGCCGTTGAGCGCGCTGCCGTCGGCAGGACCTGGAGAAGGCCTCGGCGCGGACCTGTGGGCGATCAGTATCGGGCTTTTCTGCCTGGGTGCCTTGATGAGTGCTCTGAACTTCATCACCACGACGCTGGATATGCGCGCGAAGGGCATGACCTTGATGCGCATGCCACTGACATGCTGGGCCTGGTTCGTTACGGCAATTCTGGGACTGCTGGCGTTTGGCGTTCTGCTGTCCGCGGCAATTCTTTTACTGCTGGACCGCAACGCAGGGACAAGTTTTTATGTGCCGCTGGTTATCGTGAACGGAATCGTTGCGGCCCATAAGGGGGGGTCGCCGCTCTTGTGGCAGCACCTGTTCTGGTTCTTCGGACATCCCGAGGTGTACATCGCGATCTTGCCGGCGATGGGCTTGTGCTCACAGCTGGTGTCGGTGTTCTCTCGCAAACCAATCTTCGGATACAAGGCGATGGTGTACGCGATTTTGTCTATCGGCTTGCTGGGCTTTATGGTATGGGGCCACCACATGTTCATGAGCGGCATGAGCCCGTACACGGCTTTTGCATTTTCGATTATGACCATGGCCATCGGTGTGCCGTCCGCCATCAAAACGTTTAACTGGCTCGGCACGATGTGGGGCGGGAAGATTCGCTTTTCATCGCCCATGTTGTTCGCCATCGGTTTTGTCTCCCTCTTTGTTTCGGGCGGAATCAGCGGGCCGTTCCTTGCTCAGCCGGTGCTTGATATTCCGCTGCATGAGACCTATTTCGTCATTGGCCATTTCCACCTGATCATGGGCGTGGCGTCGATCTTCGGAATTTTCGCCGCGACCTACTACTGGTTTCCCAAAATGTTTGGGCGGATGATGAATGAAACCCTGGCGCGCACGCATTTCTGGTTCAGCCTCGTGGGCACCTATCTCATCTTCATGCCTATGCATTATTACGGCATGGCCGCGGGGCTGCGGCGCTATTCGCAGTCTACCGAAGTCGCTTACATGCACAACTTGCTTCCCCTGCAGAAATTCATTACCTACGCCGCATTTGTGACCATCGCGGGGCAGTTCGTTTTTCTTTTCAACCTTTTCTGGAGCATGAAATTCGGGAAGAGAGCGGTCGACAATCCGTGGGAAGCCACCACGCTCGAATGGACGACCGCAACGCCGCCGCCCCACGACAATTTCGGCGGGCACACGCCGGTCGTTTACAACGGTCCGTACGAGTACAGCGTGCCAGGCGCGCCCCGCGATTACGTCATGCAAACCGACACGACCGTTGTTGCAGCGCATTAGATAACTTATGGCAAGTTTCACTCCAACGGTTTCCATCGCCGATCCTCGAACCGCCTTGGGCGGGAACCGCGGTACGCCTCCAACCACGTCCCGCGGAGGCGGTGACGGAAACGATGGCGCGCGTTATTTCCACTCGCGCCTCCGGCGCGCTCGTCTCGGAATGGCCGTGGGCATCATCGGCATCGTGATGATCTTTGTTTCGTTTACCAGCGCCTACGTGGTTCGACAGGGGATGCCTTCGTTCGACCCCCGCACAAACTCCCTGGTGCACGATTGGCTTGCGGTTCCCCTCCCCCGGCTCTTGCTGATCAATACTTTTGTTTTGCTGCTCAGCAGCGCGGCGATGGAACTGGCTCGCAGGCAAACCGCTCGCCAGGTCGCGCTCGCCCAGGCCGCTGCCATTCCCGGGGTAACGCTCGGCGAGGAGAAACAAATTCCCTGGCTTGCGCTGACTGCCATGCTGGGCATGATTTTTTTGATAGGGCAATGGCTGGTCTGGCGCGAGTTGGCGGCTAGGGGCTTTTACCTCGCCACCAGCGCCAGCAGTTCCTTCGTTTACTTGTTGACGGGCGTGCATGGCGTACATCTTTTGGGCGGGATAGTGGCGCTGCTAATTGCTTGTGCCGCTTCCTTGTTGCGCCGGCCGTTGGTCTCACAATATGTGGTGCAAGACGTCACCGGCTGGTATTGGCATTTCATGGCCATTTTGTGGGTCTATATTTTGTGTTTGTTGGAATTTGTACACTGAAAAAACGCTGACCGATCCGCCAGGCGGAATTCTTCACCCTGGCGGTCGGGTCACGCCGAACAAGGAGACCTGGCGCATGGCTGACGCGACGCTCCCGCACGACATGCCGGCGGCTTACGAGCCGTCACTGTTTGGGACGTATTCCAAGAAAATCGGCATGTGGCTGTTCCTGATGTCGGACTCCCTGACGTTCGGCGCCATACTCTACGCGTACAGTTACGGACGAATTTCTACGCCCAACTGGCCCACACCGTTCCATTCCGAGAGCATCGTAAACGCCACCATCATGACCGCTTTTCTCCTTACCAGTTCCCTGACCATGGTGTTGGCGGTGCGCGCGGCGGCTTTTGGCAATGCGAAGTCGCAACGCCTTTGGCTGCTGGCCACCATGGCATGCGGAATGGGTTTCGTGATTCTTCATGGACGCGAGTGGAGCAAACTCATCGCGGAAGGCTTGACGCTCCCCGTGTTTCCCAGCCTGCCGGGCCAGGAGACCTCCGGTGAATACGCCAATGTCGTCAAGACGGTTCCACAGTTTCCCGCAACCTTCTTCGGGTTGACGGGACTCCACATGCTGCACGTAACCCTGGGAGTGGTTTATCTGGGTGTGGTCGCACTGCGGCGCAAGTTTATTCCCATCTTGTTGGTGTTCTGGCTGGCCACCTGGCTCGGGACTCCGTCCTACAGTCCCTTCCACTACGGCGCGCACGTTCTGTTGCTGGCGGCGATCGTGTGCTCGATCGTATTGTGGCTGAAACCCAAGGTCTACGACTCGTCGGATGTGGAGGTTGCCGGCCTGTACTGGCATTTCGTGGATTTGGTCTGGATGTTTATCTTTCCGCTGGTGTATTTGATGTCCGCCAAGATCCTTTAGGAGCCGAACAGTCATGGAAGCTTTTCAAGTAGCCATCGCGGAACGCGTCGCGGAAGAGCAGCGCCATCACGGTAGGTCCAAATTCTTTTGGGTTTGGGCCGCGCTGCTGGTGATGACCGGCATCGAAGTTTACTTGACCTATCAGAATATGCAGCCGGTAAAGATGCTGACCATTTTGATGGGCCTGTCGCTCATAAAAGCAGGATTGATTATCGGCTACTTCATGCACATGAAGTATGAAATTACGCAAATGAAGTGGATCACCATGTGCGCTCTGGTGCTATGCTTGGCTTTGATGATGATCTTTTTCCCTGATGCCCTGCGCATCCTCGCACTGGGACCAAAATGAAGTTGCGCGCGCCCATTCTCGTCGCTCTTTTTTGCCTGTGGGCCACGCCGGTCTTCAGCCAGGGATGCGCCATGTGCTATACAGGCGCCCAAGGGAGTTCCAAGGAAGGGCAAAAGGCAATCAGCAAGGGTGTCATGGTGCTGCTAGTTCCACCGGTGGGAATCATGACATTGGGCGTCCTGTTGGCCTTCCGCTATGGAAAAAAGCGCGACCTCGACCACAACGAGTCATTCGAAGGTGTAGAGCCGCTTGAAATCTCGGACTTCGACCTCCCTAATACCATGAACTGGCGTGAACCCCTCCCCGGCTCGCGAAGCTTGCCGGTTGGCTAAACACTCCGAGAAGTTCCTTCTCTGAATCCCTGCCCTGCTCCTAGGATCTGCATACCAACGCCTTGAGTCCTGCGAGTTTCCCCGTTCTACCCGGCTCGCCTCGGATAAATCGATCTCCCCCTGGAATCGAACATCTGCCAAAGGCCAAGGTTCCCGAAAAACCCTGAACTTCCGTACAGAACTCGAGGGCAGGCAGTAAGCAAGCCTAATTACCAGGTATTTATCTCGAACGCTGTCCTTCAGGAATTACAGAACTATTACAGAGCCCTTTGCCTATGCGTGCTACGGTCGTAATGGAAGCGAACATCAACAACCCCAGAGGCCACCGAACTTATGAGCATCTTCAAGCGCGACAAAACATTTAGCGAACCAGTCAATTGGACCACGACCTTTTTCATGGCCGCATTCCACCTCGGCGCCATCGCGGCGCTGTTTTTCTTTTCTTGGAAAGCACTTCTGTTGACGGCTTTCCTCTGGTGGGTCTCCGGGAGTCTCGGCATCGGAATGGCTTATCACCGTCTCCTCACACACCGCGGCTATAAGACCCCCAAATGGGTTGAGTATTTCCTGACCGTTTGCGGCACTCTGGCTCTCGAAGGCGGGCCGATCAGTTGGGTAGCAACGCACCGCGTCCATCATCAGAATACCGACAAGGAGGGCGATCCGCACTCCCCGCAGGACGGCGGCTTGTGGGCCCACATGGGTTGGATCTTAACGGGCCAGGCGATGCACAACACCGCCGCCGGCGAGTACCTGTCCTTTGTCCCGGATCTTCGCAAGGACAAATTCCACGTCTGGATCAGCAAGTGGCACTGGGTTCCATTGACCTTGCTGGGTGCGGCGCTCTTTGCAATCGGCGGGTTACCCTTCCTTCTTTGGGGCGTCTTTTTCCGTGTCGTCATCGGTCTCCATGCCACATGGCTCGTAAACTCCGCAACTCACATGTGGGGCTCGCAGCGATTCCTCACCGGCGATTCGTCGACGAACAGCTTCTGGGTTGCCATCCTCACCTTCGGTGAGGGCTGGCACAACAATCATCACGCTTCGCCGCAGGCGGCGCGTCACGGCATTGCCTGGTATGAGTTCGACATGAACTGGTACGGGATCGCTGCATTAAAAAAGCTTGGCCTCGCGTGGGACATCAAGCTGCCGCGGTTCAAGCCAACCGCCCAACCCGGGATTGTCACCCTGCCCGAACCCACCATTGCTCCCGAACCCGTCGAAGCGGACGAGCTGGTGCCGTCGCTCTCCGGGGACTAATCCGAATTCCTCACAAGCTATAGAATTGTCCGTTGCCTAAACACAAAAACACGCCGTCATCCTGAAGAGCGCGTTGTTTGCGCCCTGAAGGATCCCAACCAAGACACGCTGCAGGAGTCCAAGGTTGAGATCCTTCAGCGATCTTCATCAGATCGCATCAGGATGACAGTGGCTTGCTTAAGTCGCACAAATACAAATCGCGGCTCGTGAGAAATAGCGGCTGAATTTCGTTCCATGGGTGGGTCAGTCACTGTCATAAGAACGCGCCGTGTGTGACTAACTGCAAGGTCTGTCCTGTTAGTCATTTCTCTACTATCATTTGAACGGCGCTCCTCATGCGTATCACCAGCCGCACAAAAGCGATTGCGTTCTTCATCACCCTGGGCGCGTGTCTCGTCGCGCTAACTGTCGTTCTCAATGTCAGTTGGATTCTGCTCAATTGGCGGCGCGTCGTCCCGCTGGTGCTTGGCGTCATTTTTTTCGGACTCATCATCGCGGGCATGGTAGTCAACACCATCTTCCTGATCCGCGAAATCCGCCGCAACGAGCAGCAGGACAGCTTTCTTAACGCTGTCACCCACGAACTCAAGACGCCCATCGCTTCCCTCCGCTTGTACCTCGAGACACTCGAGAGCCGGGAAATCGACGAAGCCCAGCGTCGCAATTTCTATCGCATCATGCTCACGGACACCGATCGCCTCCTCGGCACTGTCGAACAAGTCTTAAAAGCCGGCGAGGTGCGGCATCGCCAGGATCGCAAGAGTTGGCAGGAAGTGGACTTTTCTTTCCTTGTCCGGAATGCCCTGGAGCTTACGCGCTTGCGCCACCATTTGCCGCCGGAAGCTTTGCGTTTTGGCACCCTGCCGGACGGCGAAGTTCTGGTTGTCGGAAATCCCGAGGAACTTCGCACGGTGGTCTTCAATATCTTCGACAACGCCGTCAAATATTCCGGTGAGAAAAAGGACATCGTCGTGGACGTTCGCACGCCCAACATGGATTCCGTTTTATTGTCCGTGAATGACAGGGGCATCGGCATCCCGCGCAGTGAACTGAAGCGCATTTTCAAACGCTTCCACCGCGCGCAGACGGCTACTGCCGGTGAGGTGAAAGGAACCGGCCTCGGCCTGTTTATCGTGCGCTCGGTCGTCCGCCGCTACGGAGGCGATGTCTACGCGGAGAGCGCCGGCGAAGGCCATGGCAGCACCTTCGTCATTCGTCTTCCCAGGGTCTATCGCACATGAGCTCAATTCTCATTGTCGAAGATGAAACCCACCTCGCCGAAGGCCTTCGCTTCAACCTCGAAGCCGAAGGCCATTCCGTGCAAGTGATCGAGAATGGCGAAGACGCCTTGAAGCGCTTGCTTCAAGACCGGAAAAGTTTTGACGCGCTCGTCCTCGACGTCATGCTGCCCGGCAAGGATGGCTTCACCGTGGCTCGCGAACTGCGCGAAGCTCAAAATTTTATCCCTCTGCTCATGTTAACCGCGCGCGGCCGCCCGGAGGATGTGCTCAAGGGTTTCGAATCGGGCGCCGATGACTATTTGCCGAAACCCTTTAACCTGGCCATTCTGATGGCACGAATTGAAAGTCTGTTGCGCCGAAAGAAATGGTCGCGAGACCCCAAGTCATCCGCCACCAAGTCCGCTCGACCCGATACCGGCTCGCCGGAAACCTACAGCTTTGGAGACAAACTCGTCGACTTTCAGAATCTTCGTTTACACAGCGGCAAAAATATTTTCCAGCTCACTCTGATGGAAACCGAGCTTCTCCGCTACCTGATCCAGAACAGTGGGCATCCAGTTTCCCGCAAGGCAATTCTCGAAGAAGTCTGGAACTTGCACGAGGATACGGACACGCGCGCCATCGACAATTTTATCGTGCGCCTGCGGAGGTATATCGAAAGGGAACCGTCCGAGCCTAAGCACTTGCTTACGGTCCGTGGCGTTGGTTACGAATTTGTGCCAAATCCGTAGTCCTCTACCGTCAGACAGCCTGCCACGCACAAACGGCGTCAATCGTCAGCATGAACACGGGTGTGGGGTGAGCTGCGGAAATAATTGAACTCTCACACGGGGCAATTTCGTCATCGGCCCTTTTTGCCCCAAACCCTGCGGAAAAACTCGCTCATTGCGTTGCTCTTTTGACCGGCGGACTTGGTTACCTCCTCGGTTTGCTCCTGAGAATGTTGCGATTCCGCCGCCGCACGGAGGCCCTTGATCCTGCCTCCGGAATCAAACTCAACCTCCACGATCGTGCCTTTCGCGGGCGGGATCTTCGACTTCCATACCCCATCCTGCAAAAATTGGTACTGCTGGCCTTCGACCATGAGCAATCCCGGACCTGCAGCCGGGTCGCGTAAAATCCTGCCTCGCTTGCGCATGGCGACCTCTCACGCTGCGCCGCGAACTTGAAGACAGTTGCGGACAAAGCGGCCAAATGATAGATTCCCGGCACTCAGTTGGATGGAGCAGGCTCCCTGCCCGCCAACTGAACTCCGGTACTCGGCCCTTTCCTTGCATTGCGTAGACCGATGACCAAAACTGTCATGGCTCTTCAAGATTCTCGGCCGGCATCTCTGCATCGCGGGCTTGGACCACAGAAGACGCCTGAGCAGCGACGAGCCCTGGACCTGCTCTTCAGCCTTACGTACGAAGAGTTGCGGCGGCTGGCATCCACGGTAAAGCGGAGTGACCCGGGGATAACACTGAGTCCGACGGCTCTGGTGAATGAAGCCTGGATGAAGCTGGCAAAAACGCCGTATGTCTCGGCGATGTCTCGTCTGCATTTCAAGCGCATTGCCGCCCGCGCGATGCGCCAGCTGCTCGTGGAAGCAGCGCGCAGGCGCCATGCTCGCAAGCGAGGCGGCCCGGACGCGGCCTTCGTCGTCTTCGACGATTCGATGGACAGCCATGTATCCTCGGAAAAAGGATTGCTGGAGCTGAACGTTGCGCTCGATGAATTGGCGCGCGTCGCACCACGACAGGCCATGATCGTGGAAAGTCGCTTCTTTGGCGGGGCGGAGATGGGAGAAATCGCCGGCCAGCTGGGGGTTTCGGAGGCCACCATCTTTCGTGAATGGCGAGCGGCAAAAGCTTGGCTCGGAAACGAACTGCGGCGCTCGCAATGACCTCCAAATCCTTCGTTAAATCAAGATGAGCTGCTTATGAACAAGGTTCGATGGCAGCGGATGCAGGAATTGTTCCATGAGGCGACCGAACTGCCTTCGTTTGAGCAACCGGCTTTTCTAAAAGCGGCCTGCGGTGATGACGAGGATCTCATTGGCGAAGTTCTGGCCATGTTGGAAGAGGACGCGCGCGACAGATCCCTGCTGGACCGCAGTCTGTCGGACGTTGCTCATGAATCCCTCGATGATTCGCATTCCTCCTCTCTTCCGGTGAAAGAGTTTGGTCCCTACCAAGCATTGCGTGTGCTCGGGGAAGGTGGAATGGGGGTCGTGTATCTCGCAAAACGTCCCGACCTTGGGAACCACGTGGCCATCAAGGTCCTGCGCGACGCCTGGCTCTCACCCGCGCGCCGCGAGCGTTTTGCCAGCGAGCAGCGCACGCTAGCGCAGCTCCATCATCCCTCGATCGCTCAACTCTACGACGCAGACACGCTCCCTGACGGAACTCCCTGGTTCGCCATGGAACACGTCGAGGGCGTCCCTCTCACGGAGTATTGCCGGCAACATAATTGCTCCATCAGCGAGCGTCTAAAGCTCTTTCGCTCCGTATGCGAGGCCGTCCAGTATGCCCACGGCCAGGCGGTGATTCACCGTGACCTGAAGCCATCCAACATCCTTGTCAAAAACGATTCGACGATCCGCCTGCTGGATTTTGGTATTGCCAAGCAGTTGGAAAGCCTGGATCTTCCGGTGGAGCAAACCATGACCGGATTGCGGCTAATGACTCCTGCGTATGCGGCGCCCGAACAGGTTCGAGGGGAACCCGTGGGCGTCCAGACGGATGTGTATTCTTTGGGAGTCATTCTCTACGAACTGCTGACCGGGCAGCTTCCGTTCGACTTGTGCAATTTAACTCCCGCGGAAGCCGCGACTGTCATCACCGAGGAGGAGCCGGGCAAGCCTTCGGCAAGAGTCGAGAATGGAAATGTTTATGGCTCTTCGCTGAGCAAGACAGCTTGGGCAGACCTTGACGTGCTGTGTCTCACGGCGATGCACAAGGATCCCGTGCGGCGGTACCGGTCGGTCGAGGCACTGATTCGCGACCTCGATCATTACCGCGACGCCGAGCCGCTTGATGCCCGCCCCGACACTCTTCGCTACCGGGCGAGGAAGTTCATCGCACGGAATCGCCGCACGGTGTCGGCTGCGGCTCTGGTCGCCGCCATCTTTCTGGCCTTGGTTGTTTTCTACACCGTTCGTCTAACTAAGGCTCGAAATGCGGAACTGAGCGAGGCGGCGCGCACTCAGCGTATCCAACGCTTCATGCTTAATCTTTTCCAGGGCGGCGATGAAATTGCCGGGCCTGCCGACAACCTGCGTGTTTTGACATTGCTCGATCGCGGCTTGCAGGAAGCTCGCAGCCTCGACAATGAACCCGCTGTGCAAGCCGATCTCTTCGAAGCACTCGGAGGCATCTACCAAAAACTTGGAAAATTCGACCAGGCTGATTCCCTTCTCGGTTCGGCTCTCGATCAGCGCAGGCGGCTTTTCGGCTCGGACAGCACGGAGGTGGCCAGGTCTCTCGTCGAGGTGGGTGTCTTAAGAGTCGATGAAGCCAAGTTGGATGAGGCCGAGCGGCTGGTACGCCAGGGCCTGGAGATTTACCGCCCCAAACTCCCGGCCGACAATCCAAGAGTTCTCTGGGCGACAACGGCTCTTGGCCGCGTGCTCGAAGAGCGCGGCTCATACGACGCTGCCATTAAAGTGCTCGATGAGACCGTTAAGCTCCAGTCAAAGTCCGGCGCAAATTCGCCCGAGCTCGCCGCCAGCATGCTGGAGCTGGCCAACAGTCATTTTTACGCTGGTCATTTCGAACTTGCGGATGCGCTGGACTGGAAACTCTTGGAGCTTCATCGCCAGCTCAATGGCGACCGCCACCCGCTCGTTTCCGAGGATCTGATCAACCTCGGCGCCATCCAATTAGATCGCGGTCATTACCGGGAAGCGGAGAAATTCGACCGCCAGGCGCTGGACATTGTTCAGGAATTTTACGGCAAGGATCATCCCAAGACCGCGGCGGCGATGACGCTCCTCGCTCGTTCGCTCGTCTATCAAAAACGATTCGACGAGGCAACCGCTCTTCTCCAGCCTGCTCTCGCCATACGCGAGCGCGTGTATGGCATGGTCCATCCTTCTGTCGCCTCGACGCTGAACGAATTGGGGAATACTGCTAGTAACCAGGGCCGATACAATGCCGCGGCGCAATACTTTACACGCATGATCGAAATCTACCGTTCGGTCTACGGCGAAAACCATTATCTTCTCAGCACCGCGCAATCAAATCTGGCCACTGTATACCTCTACCAAAAGGACTGCCCCCGCGCGGAGAAGCTTTTCCGGGAAGCCATAGACCGTTACGCCCGCGCCCTCTCCCCCGAACATACGAGCACCGGCATCGCTCGCACCAAGCTAGGACGTGCGCTCCTTTGCGAGCACCGTTACGCCGAAGCAGAGGTTGAATCGCGCGCCGGCTACGAAATTCTCGCCAAGCAGATGAGTCCAGGCGTCAGTTGGCTGGTGAGCGCCCGCAAGGACTTGGCCGCAGAATACGACGCTCTGAAGCGGCCGGATGAAGCCTCCCACTTTCGCGCCGGGCTAGCCGACTCAACCAAAAAAAGTAACTCTCCCTGATCAAACAGCTAGTTTGGTAGCGGCGGTGGGGATCGACTGCGAAATCACCGGCCCAACGCTGCGCGGATGCGCGCCAAGTGGTGCCAACTGTGCCGTAGTGCGTGGTCCTCAATGACGAACTGCGCGGTGACAGGCGCGCCGAAGCTTAGCGAAAAGGGAGCTGCGCGATCCAATTCTTCATCCGTGAACGCGCGTACTGCATTGGCCGCTTCATGACTGTTCCGACGCAAGAGTTCGAGCGCGGCGGTCTTAGTTACCTCAGCATGCTCGCGGGCATGTTTGGCATTCAACTTGGCGACGGCATCCCACGTGACGTCCGTAACAGCCTTCCCGCTCGCGATTGCTCGTGCGACATCAATCTCGATCGGGTACATGCTGGCAACATGGTGCACGATTATGCCAACCGAACGACCGTCTGTAGCCGACGCCGTCGCTCGCCATTCCTGGTCCGAGAGTCCTTCAGCAAAGGCAGCCAAACCGGCAGCCCCTTCCTCGATACGATCCGCCAATAATTCCGCGCGACGACCCACGGAACCTCTGATTTTGTGAGTGGTGATCTGTGATGACATATTCATTTCCTTTTCTGCTTGGATTATGGTCGACCAGCGATTCTCTTCTTCGACTGTGTTGACGGAACCACTATTCGGCAAAATGTGTGTGGCTACTTATCTGAGCGACTGGCTTTCTTGCTGGCAGGCGAAGCGTCTCCGCACCATTGATCGCACGGATAGACGTGGATTAGCCGTGCTTCTGGTTTGATCCGCGTGAATCCGCGAAGTTTGTGGCGAAGAATTGTTGCCTCCCGACTGCAAACCTGCAAGTTCAGACCAGATCATCAAGCTTCAATTGCGTGCTTCCGCCTTTCCACGAGGCCTGGAACTGCTTTTGCACAAAGCTGGCATCGTATTCCTTGCCCTGGGCCTTGAGCGCCTGCTGCAACCCGAACAACGAACGCGGGTTGCGTGGGTGATGGTCTAAGTCTTCGCGGAAAACTTTCTCCGCGCCCACATTGTCTCCGTTCATCAGAAGCGCCGCACCGAGTGATTCGCGCACGGGGAAAAACCAGTCCTCCGGTTCGTCATATTTGAGCGTGTCTTGGACGGCCACGGCACTTTGCAGCTGGGCGATGGTGCTCGCTTTGTCTTTCTTCGCCAAAGCAATTTTCGCACCCAACACGTCTCTTGCGATCTTCAGGACGTCTTTTGCCTTGTTGTATACCGGCATGGCAAAGGCCAGGTCCTCCGGCGTATTCTTTTCCGCGTCCGACACGACCTGATACTCCGCCTCGGCTTCATTCACCTTACCTTTAGCTGCCAGGGCCATTCCGCGCCCGAAATGCCAGAACACGGTCATGATCTTCATTTCGGGATCGGGCTTCGACATCTTGAGGATTTCGTCCCACTTGTGGAAGCGCACATCCACCGCGATGGGGATGGTCATGAAGCCTTCCAGTGGCGGCATGTCCTTGACATGGGGTGCCACGTGGGCGGCCAGCAGGTCGGCATTTTTGTTGGCTTCAGCGTAGTCGCCATTCATGGCTGAACACATGGCGATGAAGTGTAGATTGTGACTGTAGTACATCAGAGGGTAGATGCCCTTCGCACCACTCGCCTTGATGTAGGCTTGATCGACTGCCGCCGCTTCCTGGTTGGTTTTGACCGCCGCTGCGTAGTCGCCCGTGCGGATATAGACATGAGCTGGCATATGGACGATGTGTCCTGCGGCTGGCGCCATGGCGGCCAGCCGGTTAGCCCCGGCCAGGGCTCGCTCCGGAGACTTCGAGGCTTCTACCGAGTGAATGTAGTAGTGGATCGCGCCCAAATGGTTCGGATCTCGTTTGATCACCGATTCGAGTGTCGCGACGATTTCTTCGGTGCCCTCACGGGGGGTTCCGTCCACCATCCACAATCCCCAAGGATGAAGGTTCATGCCGGATTCGGCGAACAGCGTAGCCGCGTCGAGGTCGTCGGGAAAGTGTTTGACCACTTCGCGCATGGCACCGTGATAGGCTTGGGCCGCCTGTCGGCGGTCCGCCTTGGGATCGGCCGGAAAACGCAGCGCCATGGCCTTGATGTAAGCCTGCTCAGCGGGCGAAGCGCTACCCAAGAGATCAACGGCCTTCTGGATGGCCGTATGGGCCGCTGCGAAGCGGTCGTCGCTGGCGGAATCGTTGTAGTTGGGTCCTAACGCCTCGGCCACTCCCCAATAGGCCATGGCCATTTTGGGGTCAAGATCTGCGGCACGTTGAAACGAGCGGGCCGCTTCGTCGTGGTTGAAAGCGTAGATTTGACGCAATCCCTGATCAAAGAATTGCTGGGCTTGTGCGTTGTTGGTTGATACCGGGTGATGCAGGTCGCCATAGCCCTGCATCAGAGTCGCTGGCTTCCCTTGAGTGTGAGCCGAATGATCCTGCGCAATGGCCATGCCGCAGAGAAACAGACCGAGCAGGACTGAGAGACAATACTTCATTTTAGATACCTCCAGAGAATCGATATAAATCAGAATTTCCTTTTAGGCCTCAGGAAAGAAAGAACATGATCGATAGCGTGGAATTCGGTCACCTTAACCGCCGGTGAACGATTTTAGGCTAAGCGTCACTCTTATTGGGGAGTTCTTATTCCCGTTGAATGGACAGCAACCACAACAGTTCGGGACCAGAAGTGACCGCGGGTTGGGCTGAAGGAACCAGCGCAAGAGCTCGAAGCGCAAAATCGGCAACCGAGCAACCCTGGCGAGCGGCTAAGATTTGGTGCGCGATCGCTACGACTGCAAGCCTGGGGCAAGAAGGCGATCCGACGAAATCGTTGGAAGTATCGTCGCGGAGATTGAGCGTTTCAGGGATCTCACTGCAAACTAGAGAAAGAGCGAGGGAGAAGAGTAACAGGATTGAAAATGCTCTCATCGGGCAGCGCATTTCTGTTACGGCCTCCTCGCAACAACTGGGCCTGAAATCTGGGCGGCCAATTTCCAGCATTCTGATGGCAAGCAGATTTCTTGTCAACCCAAGTTTGTGAGGACACCACCGGAACCGCGCCTCATGTCCGGTTACCAGGCACAATCGGAAACGCCTAGATTCGAGTATGCTGAATTAGAATCCATCTCTTTACTGACGAGGAATCCGAGATTGCGTATTGAGCCCTTCAAGGTAGCGGTCGCTGAGGAGGTCCTCTCAGATCTTAAGACACGCATTCGGAACACGCGTTGGCCTGATAGCGCACCTGGCGCTCCATGGTCGCAGGGGACGGATCTCGAATGGCTGCGGAATTTGATGGACTATTGGGCCGAGGAATTCGACTGGCGCGCTCAGGAGCAAAGACTCGGGGAACTCGCGCAGTTCCGCATCGAGATAGATGGCGTTCGGATCCACTTCGTCCATGCACGAGCCCCAGGCGGCCGTGGGATTCCCCTGATACTAACTCACGGTTGGCCCAGCGCGTTCTTAGAGTATCTTCCGCTCGTGCCACTACTCACGGATCCAGTCCGGCACGGCATCGACGGCCCCGCATTCGACCTGGTCATCCCATCGCTACCGGGCTACGGTTTCTCAGAGCGTCCGAAGCGCGCCGGTGTGAATTATCGAACTGTGTCGGCGCTTTGGCACCGCCTCATGGCCGAACTCGAATATGAGCGTTATGGGTCTGGCGGCGGCGACTTTGGCGCCGGTGTTGCCACGTTGATGGCACTCGACAGGCCAGATTCAATCATTGGAATCCACCTGACCAACCTGGAGCTTGCCCCTTACATTGGTCCCGGATCACGGGCGTTATCGCCCGCGGAAAAAGCGTATCTCGGGGCTTCCGATCTGTGGTTGCGATCGGAAGGCGGATACAAGGCGATCCAGTCAACAAGACCGCAGACACTCGGATATTCACTCAACGACTCTCCAGCCGGACTGGCCGCATGGATTGCTGAGAAATGGAGGTCGTGGAGTGACTCTCATGGCGCCCTCGAAGGGCGCATTCCGCGCGATTTTTTGCTGACGCTCCTGACTCTGTATTGGGTCACGGGAACAATCACGAGCTCCATGCGCGACTATTTCGATAACCGCTGGCACGGGATTACGCTTGGACCGGATGACTTTGTCCGCTCGCCCACTGCCATCGCCAACTTCACATTTCAATACGCCTTCGAAGGCGATCCACCGCGCGAGTGGGCTGAGCGCCTATATAACATCCGGCGGTGGACAGCCATGGAGCGCGGCGGGCATTTCGCGCCCATGGAAGAGCCAGTGGCTCTCGCCCGCGACATTGCGGCGTTTTTCGCAACTTTGATTTAGCAGACAAAGGCGAGGTTTGGGGACACGCAGAATAGAGCCAAGCGAAGTCGCACGAGCAGTTCAGTCAGCTGATGAGGTGGTGCAGGAAATGACAGTGCAAAGATTTGATCTCTCGTACTCGGAAGCGGCGGTCGAAGATCTTCGCCAGAGACTGGTACCTAACCGTGCTCCCTGTTGGCCGTAAAAATGGGCACCTCTACCTTGAAGTGCTTGTCAGTTTGCCGCAGCATTAGGGCCGCTGAGGTAGTTCGGAGCTATTCCAGCCGCCCCCAAGGGCCTGGACGAGGGTCACCGCGTCTACCATGCGGCGGCCGAGAATATTGACCGCCGTGACTTCGTCGGAGAGGGCCGCGCTTTGAGCGGTGGTCACTTCAAGGTAGCTGGTTACGCCACCCGTATAGCGAGTGTTGGCTAGTGCGAGGTATTTATCGGCAGCGGCGACGGCCGTGTTCTGCACCTGAGCTTCGTGCTCCAGAATCCGAAGCGCCGCGACGTTATCCTCGACTTGTTGAAAACCGGTCAGCACAGTTTGGCGGTAGTTAGCGACGGCTTGATCGTAGGCAGCGACCGCCTGGTCTGAGGCAGCCCGACGCCTTCCCACGTCGAAGACGGTGAAGAGCGCGGACGGGCCAGCCGCCCACAAAATACCGGGGCCGGATAACAATGTCGTGATGGCACTACTTTCAAAGCCTCCAGCCGCACCCAAGCTGATATTTGGATAGTAGGCGGCCTTGGCCACTCCGATTTGTGCGTTCGCCGCGGCCATTTGACGTTCCGCAGCTGCGATGTCCGGCCGCCGCTCGAGCAAGTCCGAGGGCAAGCCCACGGGAATCGGCGGAGGAGGCATGGTGAGAGGAAGAGGAGGGAGACTGAACGACGCGGGAGGCTTCCCGACAAGAACCGCTACCGCATGCTCATACTGGGCGCGAGCGACTCCGACGTCGACTGCCTGAGCGCGTGTTGTCTCAAGTTGTGTCCTGGCCTGCTCGACCTCCAGATCGGAAGCAAGTCCTCCTGCGTACCTGTTCTCGATCAATTGCAATGCCTGCTCATACTGCGTAACAGTCGAGTTCAGGAGCTGCTCCTCGGCATCAAGCGTGCGGGCCTGGAAATAATCCAAAGCCAACTGTACATGCATAGACAGGTTCACCGCTGTCAAGTCGGCTGCGCTGGCTTGGGCCTGGTCGCGATAGGCCTCAACGGTACGACGCACGCGTCCCCAAACATCGACTTGATAGGACAGCTCGAATGGAATTTGAAAATCGTTGAACGTAGTTCCATTGGTGGTGACACTCGCAGGCCGGTTGTTGGAAATTCTGGTCCGCGTTGCTGAGGGACTTGCGGTAACTGTGGGGAACAGATCGGCGCGGGAATAGCGGAGCTGCGCGCGAGCCTGGGTGTATTGGGCCTCGGCCGCCTTCAGGTTTTGGTTGGAGACGTTGACTTGAGCTTCGAGGGCATTCAGTTGCGGATCATGAAAGATTTCCCACCAGTTGCCGCTGAGGCTCTGATCATTCGGCTGCGCAGGTTTCCAATCGCCCACCTCTTTGTAAGTTGCCGGAACTTCAGCTGCGGGGCGGCGGTAATTCGGTCCAACCGTGCATCCAGCGAATAAGAGCATGCTCAGGACGCTGATGCTGCCCAGCACACCCTTCGAGAATTGAGTGCTTCGGCTGCGGCGGCGAAGGGAACTCATTGCGCCCCTCCTGCGCTGGTGGCCTGAGCGATCTGCACCTTTTCTCCATTCACCACGGAATCCGGAGGGCTCACAATGACGGACTCGTTGCCCTGCAGACCGGAAATGATTTCGATCGTGTCCCCAAAGTCGCGGCCGGGCGTCACGGCTAGTAACTGCGCTTTGCTGTCCTTAACAACAGCGACGCGCAGACCCTCCTTGCGAAACAACAGCGTGTCTACAGGCAAAATGTAGGTGGAGATCTTCCCCGGGACTTTGAAATGAACTTCGGCATAGGACCCGGAAAGCAATTTACCGGTCGGATTCGTGACGTCAACTTCCGCCAAGAGAGTGCGGGTCTCGAAGTTAATGGCCTCGGAGGTGCGCACGAGTTTGCCTGTGAAAGTTGTCCCTGGAAACTCCGACAAGGTCAGCTCCGCGGCCAGGCCGGAAGTAGTGGCCTGCGAATATTCTTCCGGGACATTGACATATACGCGCAGCCGGTCCACCTGAGAGAGATGGAACAGATCGGTCTTGACGCCGCCACTGCTGCCGGAGTCGACAAGAGCGCCGACATCGGTGTTACGAGCGGTAATAATCCCGTCGAAGGGGGCATAGATTTTCTCAAAGGATTGCAACGCCTCTAGTTGTTTCACATTAGCCTGGTCGGCTTCGACAATCGATTTGTTGGCGTTGTACGTACCGACGGCATTGTCCACGTCTTGCTGTGCGACAGCGTGGGTCTTGAGCAGGCCTTCGTAACGGTTCTTCGTAATCTCGGCAAGCCTGAGATTGGCTTCCGCGGTGGAAAGATTGCTGCGTGACTGTCCCAGCTGCTGATCGACTTCGGGCGTGGAAATCACGGCCAATAGTTGCCCTTTCTTCACGTGCGCTCCGATATCGAAATACCAAGCCTGCAAATAACCGTTGGTACGAGAGAAAATCGGAGCGGTGACATAGGGTTGTACGTTCCCCGGCAACACGATTTCCTGGGACGGAGCGGCGCGCTGAGGAGAAACGACCGAGATAGTTGGCACCGCCACCTCGGCGGTCTCCGCGCGAAGTGCGGCGCTAGCGTGCATGCGCTCAAGAATCCCGGAGACCAGGAGCCCGGCGAAGACGGCGACAATTACGACCGCCGTGAGCCAGCCCCGTCCGGGTCGACCCTGCTTGCCGGGGATCGGTAGCGATTGCGGTTCTTGCGTGGAAATCTGTTCTTTTGTTTGTGATTGCATGGACATCACCCTTTCAAATTCCATTTCAGAGATTCTCCTGTGATTGAGCGCTGGTCTCCGCAGACCCGCTCTTCAGTCCGTGTAGAACGCTGAAGAGAGTTGGTACAAAGAGCAGCGTTGATACCGTGGCGAATAGCAGTCCGCCGATGACCGCGCGGCCCAGGGGAGCGTTCTGTTCGCCACCGTCTCCGAGGCCCAAAGCCATCGGCAACATGCCGATGATCATGGCCAAAGCTGTCATCAGCACGGGGCGGAAGCGCGTGAACCCGGATTCAAGAGCGGCGGTGAGGGGATCTTTCCCCTCGGCCATCTGTTCTGCCGCAAAGCTCACGACCAAGATGCTGTTGGCAGTGGCTACGCCCATGCACATGATGGTGCCCGTGAGAGCCGGCACGCTCAGGGTGGTGTGAGTCACGAAGAGAAACCACGCGATTCCAGCAAGGGCGGCAGGCAGTGCGCAAATGATGATGAAAGGATCCAGCCAAGACTGAAAGTTGACGACTATCAGGAGATATACCAGGAGCACTGCAAAAAATAGTCCTGTTAAGAGGCCAACATAGGAAGAATGCATCGTCTGCGCCTGACCTCGCAGGACGACTTGCGAGCCACGTGGGAGTTGGTTGCGAGTTTGGTCGAGAATGCTCGCAATGTCGCCCGACACTCCGCCAAGATCGCGCCCTTGAACGGCACCGTAGATATCGATCGCGGGCTGGATGTTGTAGTGAGAAACCACGGCTGATCCGCTGCCGCGTTGAACGGAAGCGAAGCTCGCGAGAAGGGACGGCGGTGCATTCGGAGTGGGCCCGGTGATCGGCATATTGGCCAGATCCTGTAACGAAGCGACTCGGTATTGTGGGGTCTGCGTGGAGACCTGATAGCTAACCCGATTCTTCGGGTCGAGCCAGTAGGTTGGCGAGGTCTGAAAGCTGCCGCCCAGCGAAATCAGCACGTTTTGCGCGATGGCCTGGGTATTAAAGCCGACCTCCTGGGCCTTCGTGCGGTCAACCGAGAGATGCATATAGGGCTGATCAAATGACTGCTGAATTCGGACATCGGCTATCCCCGACACGTACCTGACTTGGTTGAGCAACGAATTGGCATAAGCCTGATTGCCCTCCAAATCATTGCCGAGGATTTGAATGTCAATAGGTGCTGGCAAGCCGAAATTCAAAATTTGGCTCACCATGTCGGAAGGCAAGAAAGAAAAGGTCACGCCGGGAAATTGCCTGGCCAAGCTGATGCGGAGGTCGTGAACGTACTTAGCCGTCTTGTGGTGGTTGACTGTGAAAGTCACAAGAATATCCGCGTCCGAGGTGCCTACGGTTCCTGTGTTGTTGTAGGACGTATTGATGCCGCTGTAAGGCAGCCCAATATTGTCAATCACATTGGATACGTCACCTGGCGGGAGCTGCTGTTTGATGAATTGCTCCACGAGATCGCAGAGACGCGCGGTCTCTTCGATGCGCGTTCCGGTTGGAGCTCGGAGGTGAAGATTGAACGAGCCGCTGTCGATCGTGGGAAAGAAATCCTGGCCCAGACACGGAACAATCAAGGCCAAGGATCCGAGGCATGCGGCGAAGAATGCGATTAGGAAAGCGCGACGGTGATTAAGGCAGCGCTCAAGCAACCCGTGATAACGCTCGCGGAGACGCTCGAAGGCCTCCTCAAAACGAACCTGCATGCGGACGAAAGGATTGCGAGAAGCTGCGGTGTGCGCGGCATCGTGTTCATGGCCGCGCAAGAGATACTTCGCCATGGTGGGAACCACCGTGCGTGAGAGTAGATAGGAGGCCAGCATGGCGAAAACGACGGCTTCACCCAGCGGCACGAACAAGTATCGCGCGACGCCCGTGAGGAGAAACATCGGAACGAAGACGATGCAAATCGCGAGCGTAGCGACAAACGCAGGGACAGCGATCTGTTGAGCGCCATCGAGGATGGCGTGTTCGACTTCCTTACCTAAGGCGATGTTTCGGTTGATGTTTTCGATCTCGACGGTCGCGTCGTCCACCAGGATTCCGACAGCGAGGGCGAGTCCTCCGAGGGTCATAATATTGATCGTTTGTCCGATCGCACTAAGCACAATAATGGAGGTCAAGATCGCCAGAGGGATTGAGGTTGCGATGATAATGGTGCTTCGCCAGCTACCGAGAAAGATGAGAATCATCAACCCCGTGAGGCAGGCGGCAATGCTTGCTTCTTTCACCACACCTTGAATGGCGCTCTTGACGAAGATGGACTGGTCGGCGAGCGGCTTAATATCCAAAGCGGGCGGCACAGTCTGCTTGATCTGTGGTAAAAGTGCTTTAATCCCCGCAATGATGTTTAACGTTGACGCATTGCCGTTTTTTTGGACGGTTATGAGGGTAGCGCGCTGCCCGTTCACGCGAACGATGTTGGTTTGTGGCGGAAAGCCGTCGCGCACCCAGGCGACATCACCGATGTAAATGGTTGTAGTGCCGATCGTCTTGATAGGGAGGCGGTTAAGCTGCTCGATCGTCTGGGGAGCCGCATTCGAGATGTCAACGTTGTATTCCTTGGACCCGATTTTGGATGTGCCCGTTGGCAGAATCAGATTCTGGGCGCTAATGGCAGTGACGACATCGAGAGCGGAAAGACCTTTGGACTGCAGGGCTGCAGTGTTTAGGTCCACTTGTACTTGGCGTTGCTTCCCGCCATAAGGATAGGGGAGCGCTGCTCCCTCAATGGTGACTAGCCGAGGCCGAATGAAATTCAGACCGTAGTCGTTTAGTTGCTGCTCCGAAATGCCTTTGCCCGAGAGCGCGAGTTGGAGAATGGGGACCGTTGATGCGCTGTAGGTGATGATCAACGGAGGGGTGGTGCCGACGGGCAGCTGCCGGAGTTGCGTTTGGGAATTTGAGGTGATCTGGGCAATGGCTTTGTCGATGCTCACCGAGGGCTGGAAGAAAACTTTCACTACGGCAATGCCGTAAAGAGATTGCGACTCGATATGCGCGATGTTATCAACGGTCGTGGTCAGGTTGCGCTCGGTGATGGAGACGATCCGGTCAGAGATATCTTGCGGGTCGAGGCCGTTATAGTTCCAGATGATGCTGACGACGGGGATGTCGATATTCGGGAAGATGTCCGTGGGGGTGCTGACAATCGCGAGACCCCCAAAGATAAAGATCAGAATAGCGAGTACTACGAACGTGTATGGCCGCTTCAGTGCTAGTTTTACAATCCACATGAGTCACTCCCAAACCGTTTCTCCGCATCGCGGGACTGAGTAATTCAACAAACCTATGACTTGTGCTTCGGGGTCCTTGCATCCAGAGTCGAGATCAATTGCCCTGCGGCTGGGGGCGCGGCAACTCTTCCGGAAAGAACAATTTCCCTCGCAGTAATCTTCCTGCCATAGACGCGGCGGTTGTCGCCATTGTCGGGCCGGATGGTTGAACCTTCGAGCGAGACGCCGGCGAACAAGCCGCGCGCCCTGGAGTAGCTCAAGATTTCGGAACGCAAGGTCGCGTCCGTTTCCGCCGACGAATCGCGACCGACGGGGCCTGCGGCCGCGGAAGCGTCGGCTCCCAGTTTGACTTTGCTGGCGAGAATACCCCTCGCGCCACTTTCATTCATAACGAGCAAGACAAAATCCGTAGCCTGTCCGCCGATCTGAAAGCCAAAGCTGCCTCCCTCAAGAGCCATCATCGTGGGAGCACCCCACGGTCCCCGGAAGTCTTCACCCTTGCGGCATGACATCGCGCCCCGCCCATAGCTTCCGCCAACGATAAATGCAGCCTTTAGCACGGACGGAAAGACGACGACGCAATCTGCCTTGTCGAGCAAGTCCTGCGGAATGTCATCAGGAACATCGAGAATCTCTTTCAGGACCGTTCCGCAATTTCGTAGCCGGTCGTCATCTTTGGTGTGGTCCGCAGCGCTCGCCACCTCTTCAAAGAGTGGCGCGATAACAAAGAGGATGCAGGTCAGACTGGTCAAGAACTTTCGCATTGTGATCTCCCTCAAATAGTTTTTCTTTTCTTGCTTCGGATATTAGGAATGCATCCCGGATGCCACTGCGCAAAACGACCAGGAATCTCGGAAGTAGTTGAAAACACAAGGTCTTAATAAGATCGCCGGAGAATTAGCCGCAGGAAGCGGGGAGCGAAGAGTCCAGCCCATTGGATGATTGTCAACGCGCTGGAAGTGTCTCTATCGGGATGGCGTGCAATTTCCAAAGACGAAGAGGGAGTGGGGGAGGAGAAGCAGTGCGCGTCCAGACTAAGTCGCGCCGGGACCTAAAGTGTCACACTCAAGGAAAGTCTCACCAACTAGGAATCGAAGAGTGGTCGAAGTTGCATTTGACGACGAGAATGGTTAGGTCGTCGTTGAAGTCATCGCCGCAAAAATCTGCCGAAGCGTTATAGATATTGGTCATGAGGTCCTCGGCGGACAGCGAAGAACCGGTGCGCACTGTCGCGGAAAGCCGCTCCATGCCGAATTCTTCGCCAAGTCGGTTCTCTGCCTCAGTGACCCCATCGGTATAGAAAACCAGCACGTCACCCGCGGCAAGGTCAACTGAGGCCAGTTCGCAAGTCTCGTCTGGAGATAGTCCGATGGGTGCGCAAGACGAGTTCAGGCGTATGAGCGTGCCCATCTTTGCACGAAACAAAAGTGCAGGATTGTGGCCGCAGTTGACGTAACGAAGCGTCCGCTTTTGGGCGTCGATCTCGGCGAGCAGCAACGTCACGTAGCGGTCGAAGTCCGACACGGAGAGGATTCCCGTGTTCAATCGTTCCACTTGCTCGAGCATGTTTCGATCATGGTTAGCCTCAAGCCGGACGGCCGCCGCTGTCGCGGACATTAAGAGGGCGGCGGGAACACCTTTTCCGGCTACGTCGGCAATGATGATCTGAGTAGTGTGCGCGTCAATGGGGAAATAGTCGTAGTAATCCCCGCCTACACCGCGCGCTGGCAACATCATGCCAGCTATTTCGAGTCCGGCGATGGCTGGTTTACCCGCGGGAAGAAATAAACGTTGAACCTGCGCGGCCAGCTCTACATCCTTGAGAAGATCGTCACGCTGCTGCTGAACGGTCTTGGCAAGCGCTTCCCTTTGGTCCATATACCGCTGAATGACATAAACAACAAAGGCGAAGCATAACATCGCTGAGAGATTGTGAAAGATTCGAAGTCCCAGACTTATACCCCTCGGAGAGTAAAAATCATGGAACAAGACACTAACAGCGATAAGGCTGTAGCTGACCCTCCTGCACAGAAAAATAGCACCGACAGCAATGGGGAGGATGTACAGGTAGACAAGCGAAATCGAAACTACGCGGTGGTCGGCATACGCGACTGCGCTAACCGCACCCAAGACCAATGCGAGGGGCAACCACGCCGGCCCATTTATAGCCGCGTCCTTTCGTAGAAGATACCCCAAGAGAATCCTTTCGTGAAAATCGCGCAACTTGGCCGGCATCAAAGGGTAAGTCGTGGTGCTCATTTCGGATCCGTGTCAAAAATACCGGCACCTGCTTTGCCGAATTCAGCCATCGCTAATCAAACCTATTTCGCCGTTTTGGGGCTTGGCACCTTGTAGCCGTCAGTAAGAGTTCCCTTGAGTCGTTACCTTCTCTTGTTCATTACTATTGAGGTGGCCGGCCGTGTGAGCCCGCTGGCGCATCGTTTGGACGGCATCCGTCACATCCTGCTGCTGGTTGGCGTATGCGTCGCCAAGCGATGAAGTCCATGAGAGGTTCTTATCCATGTTTTCAAGAACCGAGGGAAATTGTGCGAGCGCCTTCACGCTGGGGTCCCAGGCCTGTTTGTCGACTTCTTTTGCCAGCTCTTCACCCTCGAGTTTGGAATGGCTCTGCATCCACCGGTCTGCCTCAACAATTTCTGTGGGATAAGTGGAAGCGGCGAGAATCTGCGCAACGAGGGCGTCCGGGTACAAAGCGATCGGGGCGACTAGTTGCTGCAGCTCTTGAGCGGAATGTTGCACGGGCGCGGGCGGCTGCTCGTTGGATTGGCCCGTAGGGCCGAAAGATTCGGCTTGCGCAGTAAATCGCACCAGTAAACAACAGAGAAGTAGGATTAAAACCTGCTTGGACGACTTCATGGCATATTCTCCAGAACAAAATTGCGATCATTCCCTTGATGTAAAGCCAGTGTTGAAACAATTTCATGCCCCCCTCAACTGCGCCAGAGGAACTCATTGGCCGCGTAACGTGCCCGGCGGGATATCGTTGTGGCGGGCCAAGTCTTCCAGTGCGTCGAGTTGCGACTGTGCTTCGTTCAGACGCTGCTGAAGGATTTCAATGCCGGCTTCGGGAGTAACGGCGAAGTTCTTACCAGCCAGATCTATTCCGCCGGTTGATTCCCTGAGACCTCGCGCGTCGTCAAGCGCTTGGCGATATTCACGAAGCTGAGCCTGCCGGTATTCAAATTCGTCGCGTAGCTTCGCTGCCTGTTTGGCATACCATTCAGAATCCTGTGCCTCCAGATAAGGCCGAGGCATTGCGGCGCTGGTTGAATCATCTGGCCTGTTTGGTTGACCGACGATTGAGATGGGGGCGAAAGGCCTTAGTTTCTCAAGGTTTTCGTTCGTCCATAGCACCGTCGTTTTTTCAGTCCTCCCCGCGCGCGGCTCGTTTGCCGCGCGCAGAGGAGTGGCGAGGGTACTCAGGGTCACTGAGATAGCGAGTGAAAGGGATAGATGGCGATTCATCTCGCTCTCCTTAGTGCTTGGTCGACGAGGCGGGAGGAAAATGCTGGAACATTTTATTCACGCCTTTGTCGAGGTTCTTGGTGTTCTTGTCTGCGTTGTTGGAAAGCGTATCGCTCGATGAGCTTCGCCAGATCAACTTCTCTGTTTTTGCGTCGAAAAGATCGATCACTAAGGTCCCTACTTTGTAGGTTTCTACCGTTGTGGTTGCGTCGCCAAATCCGCCGAATCCTCCCCAACGGCGGCCTCCTCCGAACCCGTTATAGAACGTGTCCAAGGTTTGTTGATTCTGAGTGGTTTCAATGGCAAAGACCTCGACGTCACCTCCCGAAGGAACTTGGGTCAATCCCTTTGCCGTCAGAGCGCTATTCACCGCGCTCTTGATGCGGTCGACCAGGAGCGGGTCTTTTGTCTGGACCTTTTCCCAAGAGTAGGTCTTGTATTGGCCAAAGTTTGCGTTGTGGTCGTAGTCGGTTTTAACGTTTTGAGCGAACGAGACGCAGCCTAGAAGCAGCATGAGTCCCGCTGATGTTGCGATTCTTGAGTGAAGCTTCATGATTCCTCCTTTTTGAGACTTCGAGACAAAGTTTTTTGATTAAAGAACCGAGCTCACGCGGTTGGCGGCTACTCCCTCAATCCGCCAGCTTCGTGATTACTCGTGGTCTCTGTCGCTACGAAAAGTCTTGGTGCGTCGAGCGACGCAATTGGAAGAGGCAAATCGGTTGCCAAAACAATCATTACGTAAGTGACTGAAAGTAGAAGCCGAGACAGACTACAGAGTGGCGCGCGATGCCAACCTGCTGGACGTGACTCCGCATGCTGACAGGCCAGTGTGGTTATTTATTTGATTGTGTGTCAGACAGCTTCGGATTCAGGTCGGTTGGAGATGAGATCGCTAGTGCGTCTGATGCCTAATCTGTGGATAGTATCAATCGATTGGACGATTGATCCCCGCATGACGACTCTGCTACGAGGGCAGTGGGTCCTTGTTGGTGCGCGAGATGCCAAGCTTTTGCATCCGGAAGTAAAGCGTGGACCTCTTGATTCCCAAGCGTGCGGCCGCCCCGTTGGGACCCGAGACAACCCAACGGGTCTGCTCGAGAGTCTTGCGAATGTGGTCTCGCTCCGCGTCCTCCATGGTAATTGGTCCGAGGGATTCCACTTCGGCGGCATTCCTCAAGCTCGCGAGCGGGGACTCCAGGACGTTGCCCGAAGTAAGGATCACGCTCCGCTCGATGAAATTCTGAAGTTCGCGAATGTTCCCGGGCCAAGGGTATGACGTCAGTGCAGACATCGTTTCTGAGGAAATGCGGTCGATTTGCTTACCCATCCGGCGCGCATAAATCTCCACAAAATGCTCGACAAGGCACGGAATGTCTTCACGGCGCGCCCGCAAGGGTGGCAGAGGGACTGGAAACACATTCAGACGATAATAGAGATCGCTGCGAAATTCGTTTCTCTTCACCATTTCAACCAAATTTCGGTGGGTCGCGGCTACGAGGCGAACGTCTACTTGGTGCGTCCGACCGCTGCCCAAACGCTCGAACTCCTGCTCCTGCAGGACACGCAGCAGTTTTGGCTGCAACGGCAGCGGAATGTCGCCCACTTCGTCCAGGAACAGCGTCCCTTTGTCAGCCAATTCGAAACGGCCAATCTTCTGCGCGATAGCGCCCGTAAAAGCGCCCTTCTCGTGGCCAAATAGTTCACTTTCCAGTAGATCGAACGGAATCGCGGCGCAATTCAGTTTTATGAACGGACGTCCGAACCGCGAGCTGAGATTGTGAATCGCGCGCGCGATCAGCTCCTTGCCGGTGCCTGTTTCTCCCTGGATAAGAACGGTGGAATCCGTAGGCGCGACCCGTTCCACTTGTTCGAGTACCGATTCCAGAGCAGGACTGCTGCCTATGATCTGCTCGAATCTGCGTGGATTGGCTTCCTGGTCGGTGGATCCGAATCTTGCAACAGCTCCCACGGAAAACCTCCTTGCTCAACCCGATACCCACTTCTACTTGCGGGCTTAGCTCTCCAGGGCCGCCCGCACACTCTCGATCAACGCTTCGTCATCGAACGGCTTTGACATGAACTCCACAGCGCCCGCTCGCAACGCCTGCATCCGCATTTTTTCGTCGCCATGCGCTGTGATAAAGATGATCGGGATCTTGCAACGTTCGGCGTTCAGTTGCGCTTGCAGTTCGAGACCGGACATTCCTGGCATCCGGATATCTGCGATTAAACAGCGGGCCTGGCGTTGTTGGCCGGACTTCAGGAATGCCTCAGCCGACGCAAACGCTTGTGCCGGCAGGCCAACCGATTTCATCAGGCCCTGTAGCGCGCTGCGCATTAAATCATCATCATCAACAATCGCAACCATTTTGGTTTTCTCCGGAGCTGCCATAGCGACAATTTAGCAGCGTCGTCAAAGCGGCGCAATTATACTTTCGTATGACAGCCCGAATACCGCAACGAGCCGAAGGACAAATACAATCTACGTGAAGTTGGAAAGCTACAGTTCAAACGGGAAGACGGCAAGCTGGCAAACAGTGGTGCTTGCCAGCTGCACCTAGGGAGGAAGCTACTTTTTTCCGAGCGAAATCTCCAGTTTTGAAGCCATTCTAACTAATTCTGCCAGCGACTCGGCCTGCATTTTCCGCATCACATGGCCGCGATGAATCTTCACGGTGATCTCGCTGATACCTAGTTCAAAAGCTATCTGCTTATTGAGCATGCCCGAAACGACCAAGCCCATGACCTCGCGCTCGCGCTCGCTCAGGGTCGCGTAGCATTTTCGCAGCCCGGCAAGGTCACTCTGCTGATGGCGCGTCACACGGTCGCGATCCAAGGCCTGTTGGATCGCATTCAGCAAGTCCTGGTCTTGGAAAGGCTTGGTCAGAAACTCCAGGGCGCCCGATTTCATAGCCTTCACTGTCATCGGAATATCCCCATGACCGGTAACGAAGATGATAGGGATTTGGATGCCCGCGTCAGCCAACGCACGCTGAAAGTCCAGACCGTTAACTCCAGGAAGGCTTACGTCCAGAACAAGGCAACTTGGCCCGTCGAGCCGCTTGCTGCCCAGGAATTCTTCCGCCGTTCCAAAGGATTCGGAACGCAAGTTCGCCGACTTCAGCAGTCCTTGGATGGACGCACGCACGGAGGGATCGTCATCAACGACGAATACCGTGGGAGTGTCTGGCGGTTTCATTCCTTTGCCTCCGCGTTGATGGGTAGAGCAAAACAAAAACTTGCCCCACGCGGTGAGTTGTTGGCAGCCCATAAGCGGCCGCCGTGCGATTCCACGATAGAGCGGCTAATGGACAGTCCCATACCCGTGCCGTTAGGTTTGGTGGTGAAAAAAGCTTCGAAGACCTGGTCCGGCTGCTGCGGTGGCAGGCCCACGCCCGTGTCGTTGACGGACACAAGAATTTGGTCGTTTTCGGCGCGCTGCGATTTGATGGCGAGCTCCCGTGTCCCAACTGCATCCTTCATCGCGTCGATGCCATTGATCATTAGATTCATCAACACCTGCTGCAATTGCACGCGGTCCGCCATGACCTGGGGAGCGTCTGCCTCGAGTTCGGTCTTCAGCAAAATCGAATATCGCATTGCCTCGCCGCGCAGAAGGACGACCATCTCTTGTATAACTTCGTTTATATCCACAAACTCCCGTTCTGAAATTCCCTTCTTGAAGAGCAAGCGAATTCGCTTGATGATTTCTGCCGCACGGGTTCCGTCATTGACGATTCTCATGGCGGCCGCGCGTGCCTCTTCCACATCTGGGTGATCGCGGGTAAGCCAGCGCAAGCAGGTTTTGGCGTTGGTGACAGCGGCTGCAATCGGTTGATTCACTTCGTGGGCCACCGAGGCCGTCAACTCTCCCATGGTGGTCACTCGGTTGACGTGTGCGAGATCCGCTTGCGCCTGACGCAATCTCTCGCGCTCTTGCTCAGCCCGCTTTCGTTCGGTGACGTCCATCATGGTACCCACAAATTGCACCACATCCCCGGATGTGTTCAGAACAGGATGGCCGACGGTGTGAGTGTATCTGACAGTACCGTCCGGAAGAAGAATTCGGTGTTCCACTTCGTAATCCGACTTTTCACCGATTGCTCGTTCGATTGTCTCTTGCCACTTGGCTCGATCCTCCGGATGCATGCGCTGCAGCCGCTTTTCCCAAGCCAACAGGCCGTCTTTCGGATCGAAACCATAGATGCGATACCATTCCTCAGAGAGATGCAAGGCTTCTCTTCCCGGCACCCGCCAGGCCCAACTTCCCGTATGCGTGAGCCTCTGCGCTTCCGCAAGATAACTCTCGCTCCACCGCAACGATTCTTCCGTGGACTTGCGCTCGCGACTCTCTGCTTGCAATGCCATATTGGCGCTCTGGAGCTTTTGGACTGTTACTTTCAGGTCGTCGCGGGCGCGCCTGAGCGATTCCATGGCGCTTCTTTGAGCGGCGCTCAGGGAGCCGACGAACAAGGCCGATACGATGAAGATGACAAGGCGGGGTATTTCGTCGGGCTTTGGACCCAAAGAATGGATCGGAGGCAGGAAGTAATAGTTGAAAGCGAGCGCGGAGAGTACCGTGGCGACTAGTCCTGGCCCGACTCCACCGAACCACGCACTCAATATAACGGCGCAAAGAAAAAGTGACACTGGGGCATCTTGCAAATGAATCGCCGGCAACCTGGATACGGTTAAGGCCGCAACGACTGAAAAAACGGCAATCCCATAGCCCCAAATTCCAGGGGGCTTGACCCACAGAAGAGGGTTGGACCTCCGCATACTTCTGCTCCTGAAAAGCAGGCTGTTGCTTTCTGCAACCGAAATCTTAGCACCAGAGATGGTCCTGCCCCGACCAGGATGGCCATAAGGCGTATGTCAGCCTTCTCTCATGGAGAGGTGGTCGCCTCGGTTTGCCCAATCTAATAGACGGAATGTCAAGACTCTGACAGGTCCCCGTTTCGGCTAACTTCGCCCAAAGGCTCATCAATCGGCGTATCCCTCATTCTGCCAACAATTTCCAAGCTGTATTCGTCGATCAGAGCCTCTGGCAGGCAGATTGCCTCTCTAGACTTCGTACCGGGCAGGCATCAGCGTGATAGCGACGCAAGACCGGGAAACTTAACGCAGACAGGAGAGCAACTATGAAGCCTCTATCCATTCTTGACTGGTATCGCATTCTGCGCGGCCACCTGCACTGGACGGTATTCCAGTCCATTCGATACGCGCTGTGGCTGGCGCGTTAGCTGGTTTTTCTTATTTTGTGTCGCAGCGGCAAAGGAGGACCGGATTCATGCCAACGTCTTGCACAACCAGTACGAACAAACTTTCTGACGAAGAGCTAGTGGCTGCCACGAAGAGCGGAGATGCACAGGCTTTCGAGCAACTGGTCCTTCGTCACAGGCTGAGAGTTCTCGCCGTGGCGCAACGTATTACGAATAGCCGGGAAGATGCAGAAGATGTGTCGCAGGAGAGCTTTCACAAGGCCTTCCTCCATCTCGACGCCTTCCAGGAAAAGTCGCGATTCTCCACATGGCTGACGCGCATCGCTATGAATGAGGCGTTCATGCTGCTCCGCCGAAGGCGAGGAGTTGTCGAAGTTTTGCCAGAGAGCCCTGACGATGATATGAAGTCCAGTTCGAAGGCGTTCGTTGATCGCAGCCCCAATCCCGAAGAGTCCTGCTGGCAGCGCGAGCGCACGGAACTCTTGACCGAAGCAATCAATCGCTTGGGTCCAAAGATTCGAAGTACCATCCTTCTCCGCCACATCGAAGAAAGATCTGCCGAAGAAACAGCGCGGATTCTAGGCACCTCCATTGCCGCCGTGAAAGCGCGTGTTTTCCAAGGACGCCGGAAGTTGCGCGGAGCCCTGAATACCGGATTTCTGTGCGGTCTCTACACAAGCAGTCGGCCGGCGGCACAGCGCTGTTAACACGTGACGCCGGCCCTTTCGCTAGCTCCCAAGTAGTGACAAACCTTTTCACCGTGAGGCAACTAACTCGGGAACCCGAGAAAGAATTTCGTAGTCTTCGTCACTTAAGCGCACAGAGGACGCCGCAACATTCTCCTCAAGATGCTCGATCGAGGAAGTTCCTGGGATGGGTAAGATCATGGGAGATCGCCGCAGGAGCCAGGCCAGCGCTATCTGCTTGGGAGTGGCCTCGTGTGCCCGCGCGATTCGCTCAAGCACGTCTCCTGCGACTCTGCCTGCTGCCAGTGGAAACCAAGGGATAAAAGCAATTCCATTGCGCTCACAATAATCAACGACGTAGTCCCATTCCCGGTCCGCAAAGCTATAGCGATTCTGCACAGAAATGATAGGCACGATTTTGCGCGCTCGCTCGATATGTTCTTGCGTCACGTTGGACAATCCAATCAGACGAATCTTACCTTCATTTCGCAACTGTGCCAGGGCTTCCATAGACGCTTCAAAGGAGACACCATGATCCGGAACGTGCAGTTGATAGACATCGATACGATTCACTCGTAGTCGCTTCAGACTTCCCTCAACAGCTTTGCGAAGGTGCGCGGGAGTTGCATCATGGGTCCACTGGTTCGGGCCGGGGCGGTTCCAGCCTCCCTTGGTGGCGATTACGAGACCAGTCGGGTAGGGGAACAGCGCCTCGGCAATCAATTCCTCGCTAACGTGTGGACCGTAGGAATCCGCGGTATCAATGAAATTGATATCAAGCTCCACGGCCCGGCGAAGAACCGCTAACGCCGCTTTGCGATCTTTTGGTGGTCCCCAGATGCCTTCGCCGGTCAGGCGCATCGCCCCGAATCCGAAACGATGCACTGAAATTTCCCCACCTAGCGAAACATCTCCAGCCACACTTGCAGAAAGTTCTTTCTTACTCATGATTGACCTCCAAAATTCTTCCTTTAGACTTACCCAACGCTGACCGCCACAGGTTCGGCAATTTCGCGGGTCGGGGGCGCCATGAATTCTGGCCCGACTGGATTGCGAATATTTTCGCGAAGAATGGCGTCAATCGCGGCGAAGTCATTTTTTCCAAGAGACCAGCCGATTACTTCCCTAATAGGCGCGAGCTGTTCAGGACGACGCGCACCCCACAGAGCGACTCCAACACCCGGTTGGTCGAGTAGCCAGCGCACCGCTAAATGAATTACTCGCTTACCATAGTTTTCGAGAGCGAATGCATCCAGTTTGCTGGCTGCATTGAGGTACTCGGCAAAATGCAGGGGCTGAAACTTAGGGTCTGTGGTCTTGCGCATATCGCCGTTGGCAAACTGACGATCGGTGCGCATGGCGCCGCTCAACAATCCGCGGCAGAGGGCGCCGTAAGTAAGCGCCGTGATTCCGCGGCTCTGGGCGTATGGCAGAACGTCGCCTTCTATTGCGCGTTCGAAGAGATTGTAAGGGGGTTGAATGGTGTGAAGCGGCGCGACGGCTCTGAAGCGCTCCATTTCTTCGAGCGAATAATTGCTAACGCCGATGGCGCGAATCTTGCCTTGTTCGTAGAGTTCGCGAAGAGTCGCGGCAGTCTCCTCGACGGGAACAAGCGAGTCAGGCCAGTGCACCTGGTAGATATCGATGTAGTCCGTTTGGAGGCGACGGAGCGAATCCTCAAGCTCCTGGAGAATGCGTTGGCGCGTGGAGTTGCGTTCAATTTTGCCATTCGTCCAATCCAGCCCGACTTTGGTGGCAAGAATAACGCTCTCCCTGCGACCGAATTGGTGCAGGGCTTCGCCGACGATTTCTTCGGAGCGCCCGTAACCGTAAATGGGCGCCGTGTCGATCAGGTTGATGCCCAGGTCCAGCGCGGCATGAATGGTGCGAATGGATTCCTTCTCGTCGGTTCCGCCCCACATCCAGCCACCGATGGCCCAGGTGCCGAGTGCGATTCGTGAACTAACGAGGTTTGTACCTTTGATTTCGATGTATTCCAGCATATTGTCCTTATCTCCTTGCTTACTTAAAAATCGTTGCGTTTCTAGCCGAGCCACTGCGGGTTGGCATAGGTGCCGTCAAACTGGTTTCCGCCCATTGCCGTTGGAACCCAGATGCGCACGTTTCTCCATTTGCAGAATCACCGCTGAAAAGTCTTGCTCCCCGCCTTCGTCCGCTTGCCTCGCATTGATCTCAAAAGCAGCTCCCGCTGCGGGCATTCGCGCTCCGACGGCAGCCGCGAGTTCGAGAATCAACCCAAAATCCTTGTTCATTAGCCGAATCGGAAATTGCGGGCTGTAATCGCTGTTCATCGCTCTTTGCAGTTTGCCCACGTGCGCCGGAGCGACCACTGCGGTCTGGGACAACACCTCCAGCAACCGATTGCGATCGAGACCAGCCTTTTCACCGAGTGCGACGGCCTCCGCAATCGCTTGCATCCCGATTCCCAGCAAGGTGTTCACAACAAGCTTCATCGTCGCTCCGGAGCCGCTCGGCCCGAGATAAAAATACTTTTTGGCTATAACGCGAAAGATCGACTCGGCAGCGTCGAAGCGCTCCTTGTCTCCGCCCCCGAACAGTGTCAACAACCCATTTTCGGCGGCAGGAGTGCTCCCCGATATGGTCACGTCGAGAACCTCAACTCCGCGCTCCAAACCAAGTCTCGAGAGCTGCCGCGAAGTCTCTGGGTACACCGTGCTCAGATCGATGACTAGCGAGCCGCCATGCGCGTTCGCGAAAACGCCGTTAGGCCCTCGATAAATGTCGAAGACAGCTTCATCGCTCGGTAAGCAAGACAACACGACGTTGCAGCTCGAGGTAAGTTCGGAAAGGCTCTGCGCGACGTTGCCGCCATATTGAATTAGCTCCCCTGTCTTACTGTGGTCACGGTCATACGCTGTCAGCTTGAAGCCAGATTCAAGCAACCTCCGCGCGATCGGTCGGCCCATGTAGCCGGTCCCAACAAATCCAAGCCTGCTATTTTCCTGCGTGATTGGTTTCATGATGAATCGCGCCTACACTGAGTTGCGATTTCGATTCTCAACTTCCAACATGGGAGAAAGCACGCGTTTAGCCATTTGCCAAAAAGAACGGTGTACCTGTGCAAGATATTGGCAGCAAGGAGGATACGGAGTTAGGCAGGGAGGACTTGACTCTTGACTGGCGAGAGTTGTCTGTCGAATCCCATGGACACTGTCCAGTCTATTGGAAATTGCTTGCATTCAGGTGATGCTGCCGTGATGTGCGCAGCCACGCCTAGACTAAGGGACAAGTGAAAGCGACAGGAGTCGTCATTGCACGAAGCGGGACACTCTGCCGTGTCCTAGAAACACGGATAGGCAAGAAGGCAAAACCCTGAGTCGATCACGACTGGGCACTCCGCAACAAACGCGGTATCGCTATCGGCGCTTGCAAACATCCAATCACTACAATGTAGTGATTACTACAAATAATTTGCGTTAAGTGCTTTGTATTGTGGTTGTTTTGGTAGGGGCGGTGGGGATCGAAACGACAAATACTTAAATAAGGCTTGTGCCCTCAATGCGTTGCAGCCACGTACCCCAGCCAACCGGAACAAACGGAACAAGAATAACTGACTCATCGAAGGTCCTGCAAGTAGCACCTTTTCGTCGTCACGCATTGGACGAGCGTATCACTTTTCGTGCCTCGTTTGACTTGATTGCATAACAATGTCGGCTGCTCGACCCGAGTAGACTGTGGTTGCTTAACGACCATTGGCTCGGGAGAAAGGAGCCGAACATGTTGATTGGCGTAGATTACCACCCGAGCTTTCAGCAGATCGCATTTTTTGCAGAAGAGACTGGGAAGTGTGGTGAACGGCAGTTGAACCACAGTCATGGTGAAGCAGAACGATTCTATCGAGACCTGCAGCAGCGCGGAACCCGCGTGCGTGTCGGGATGGAGGCTACCAGATATTCCCGCTGGTTCGAGCGACTGCTGGCAGAACTTGGTTTCGAGCTGTGGGTTGGCGATCCCGCCGAGATCAAGGCCAAGCGAGTAAAGAAGCTTCTTTGCCGTCGGGCGTCCCAATTTCAAACCGTTATCTAGCGCGACTGCCCAAGTAAAACGGTGTTGGTCGGAATTCCAAGCAAATCCCAACTTTCTTGGCTGGTCCACTGTCTCTGACCCAAAAATGCAGCGAAAGACCCCCAAAGTCTTCCTGCCGTTCTGTTGTGATTCTGAATCGAGTAAGAGGGGTGGTTCGTGCGGTGAAAATCCTAAAAGGAGAGCCGTGGCGCTACCAAAATGACGCTTGTGGAGCCGAAATTCTGGTGCTGGTATCGAGTGAGCGCGATGACGAAAATCGGCGTTGTTTCTGCGGAAGCATCATGAAGAAGCGTCATGATAAACGATAAACCGACACTCAGAGTTCAGAATGCCGCTGAGACCCGACGTCTTGTACGGTTCGGGATCAAAAAGCGCGTTCTATGAATTCCTGCTTTGCGAAGGATTCACGAACGCCTATGTGTGCAGTGTGGGAGAACGATGACAACTTTAGATTTACCGACAATCAGGTGGAAGTCTACTTGAATTGATAAACTCTACCGCCAGGTCGGGGCGGCTGGATTCTGCTTCAGCGCGTTCGGTGTACGAATAGGTGTGCGGGTGAACGCACCGCAGTTTGTCTTACAAATTCAGGCTCACCTTCCACCGGCGTGGCGAATTCAGCAATCACCAGTGGTTGATCGTTTATATTCCTTTGTCTTTGCTGGGAGAGGGGCACGACCCGGAGTGCAGCGTTTTCACCTTTTGTACGGAGATCTGCAAAACTTAGCTCGGACAGGGGACGCTGAGGACTTGTTTGAGGCGTTCGAATCAGACTTGAATAACTTCATCGGTCAATCTGCTCGCCGCAGATTTTTTGTGCATGCGGGAGTAGTGGGATGGAGAGGACGGGCGATAGTCATCCCTGGCCGTAGCTACAGCGGTAAGACGACGCTGGTCAAAGAATTCCTCCGATACGGGGCGACATACTATTCAGATGAATTTGCAGTGCTTGATGGGCGCGGCTACGTAAACCCCTTTGCTAAACCCCTTGCAATGCGAGAAGAGACAACTCAAAAGCAATCCAAGGTCTCAGCAACAGAACTCGGCGTCGAGACAGGGGTGAAGCCCTTGCCGGTTGGTCTCTTGCTCTTCACGCATTACCAGAGCTCCGCACGCTGGCATCCGAGGACTATCTCTCCTGGAAGTGCAGCACTTGGTTTGCTTGCCAATGCGTTGTCTGCACGCGGACAGCCGGAACAAACGTTAACCTTTTTGCAAAGGGCGGTCCGCGGAGCCCGAATTCTAAACGGAGTCAGAGGTGAGGCAAAAGAGGTAGTGCGGGCAATCTTGGGCCGCTGAGTCATGCCCGCCTACTGCAGCTATAGTGGATTCGAAAGGCCAACTTGAGGGAGAGTGCATGGATAACTCAGGTGCTATCCACACCTAAACGAGTAGACGCTGTCTCGCGGCAATTCTGCGACGAACTGCTGGTCTACGACTTAAGAACTGATCGGGCACATTGTCTGAACCAGGCCGCCGCCGCGGTCTGGATGGCGTGCGATGGCAAGACCACACTCAACGAAATGATCCGCGATTTGCAAGACAAAATGAGGTCAAGAATCGATCAACAAATCCTGTGGATGGCACTGAGTAAGCTCGAAGCCGCAGGTCTTTTGGTGGAAGGAACCTTCTTATGCAAACAGCCTCGGTGCCTGTCGCGGCGGGAAGCCATGCGAAAAATCGGAAGCGCGGCGGCAATAGCATTGCCGGTCGTAACGTCCATGCTTGTGCCGGCACCAGCGATGGCCTTGTCCTGTTTTCCGCTGGGGCATGCGTGTACGCAAAACATACAGTGCTGTTCCAACCATTGTGGCGTTTTAGGCGTCAATCTTGTTTGCTTGTAGGTACGTGGCCTCGATTGTCTGTCGTTTAATAGCCACCTATACCGTTTACGTAAGCCACTCTTAGGAGAGTCCCATGGGACAAGAACGGCGCAGTGCTCCTAGGTATCCGTTCATTGCCGCGGCGGAAGTCATCGACCAATCGTCGCGCGCTAGCATCTCAGCGCGAGTGAGCGACCTAAGTCTGTTCGGGTGCTACATCGACATAGTCAATCCTCCGCCCGAGGGCTCGAAGGTCGTGGTCAAAATACACTCGGACGGGAAGTTTTTCGAAGCCCCCGGCACCATTGCGTACGCGCACCCGAACCTCGGCATGGGGGTAAAATTCCACGATGTTCCTCAGCGATTTCTGATCGTACTGAAAGAGTGGCTGCTAGCGGCTGCGAAAGCGAAATACGGTTCCCAGCCACCTGTATAGGCTCGCGACAGCCACAGTTCTGCTGGTGGCTTGAAGTGCGGCGTGGCTGACACTGGCTGGAAAAATCTTAGAACTTTAGTTTTTGAAACTGAAATGTCCCATAGCGCTGTTCCGACGTTGGGGGACACCTGCCTGGGCGGACTCAATGCCTATCTTCATGCTGCTCAAAATATCGGCTACGACTGCCGGATCCTTGTCCAGCGTTCTCAGAACGGGCTTCGCATAATGCTTCTTCATCTCCGCCCCGCAGCAGCATCTGGGATTTGACTGGCCGTCAATGGAATCCTTCTTAACCTCGATGTCGGCCGCACACTCCTGGTTCTGGCACCGATACCACTGCCCGCTCCGCATCATCATAGTTCCCCCCTGCGAAGGCCGCCTGATTGAAGATGTTATCCGTCGAGTTGAACCAGGAATATGCGCCTAGTCCTCCTGCTCGTAATTGTGACCACAGAGAAGTCGAACGGGGGCGGACGAGACACAGGTTATTCACGTTCCGAAACAAATCGGAGACAGCAAGAATTCCGAAAACAGAGTTATGACCGGTTAGGCCATCGAAAAAAGAATCCGATAAATCATTGACAGGATATGAGTTAAGGGCGGAACTTCGTAGGGTCCAATCCGCCGGAAAAGCGCATCCGCGAAGTCCGATGCGAGTGCGATGGTGGGCAGATCGAAGCTCCTACCCGATTCTTTTTATCTACCGTTTGCCCATTCTTGCCATCTGATCTTGTGCCTTTGCGTTCAGGATTGATCGGAAATCCGAGCGAAACTAAGGATGCCAGTCAAGGTGGGCGGCGCAGCAGGGGTGCCTCTCGACGACCATAAAGCAGTGCAGACTCCCCTCAAGCGCAATAAGTCAAGGTGGGCGGCGCAGCAGGGGTGCCTCTCGACGACCGTAAAGCAGTGCAGACTCCCCTCAAGCGCAATAAGTCAAGAGCCTGAGCCAGTCCCGCGGTAATCCAACCTCGCATGCGGTGATTTCGGCCACGCGGCGGCTCCTGCATGCACCTGCTTTCCTCAAAGCGCGTTTGCTGGGAGTTGCCTGAACAAGGGCGTAGCGTGATGTAGAGTTCCGATTAAAGAGATTGAATGTCTTGGATCAATTGGCGGCAAGAATTAGTGGCAGGAGGAACTGCTGCAGCCGGTTACTTTCCTCTGGCCCCAGGATTTCCAGGTGTTTCCCCATGCAATCAGGTCCCACGACACGGACTACGTGGGCCGCGGAACACAGTGGTGCCAAGCCGCGCTCGAAGCCAGCGGAACTGGAGTGCGATCTTGCTTTTCGGCTTCTCGATGCGTTCCTTGATCTCTTCTACCGTCAGGATTCCTTTCTACTCGGAATGAGGCGGACCTAGCGGACAGTTGCGGACTCAAGCCCTTTCCGCTTTGAGGGCACCCAAACGGTGTCGCCGCGCATGTACTGCCAAATGCCACGCAGGCGCCAGATCATATGGAGCTGCCGGTAGGGAAAATGTTCTAGAAAGCAGTAACTCACGAGCCGTGCAACATCTTGCCAGTCGTTGTACCGTTTGTACGTGATTTCCTCTTGCAAGACCGAGCCGATTGAAATCACCGTCGCAAAGGCATATCCGAAAAGCAGGAACTGCAAGAAGAATCCTCGGCTAAGCACTCCCAAGGAAGCCGCGAGAATGATGGTTGCGATCCCTCCGATTTCGATTACTGGGGCCAGCAGCTCAAACAGCCACATATAAGGAAGCGCAAAAGAACCGATCCTGCCGTAACGCGGGCGGAACAGCATGTCCCGGTTGGCCCACAGGACGTCCAACAATCCCTTCTGCCAGCGCGCCCGCTGTCTCCCCAAAGATTGCAGGTCGGAGGGCACTTCCGTCCAGCACATGGGATCGGGAACAAAATGGATACGATAGTCGGCGCCTGTTTCCTTCAAATGCCGATGCAAACGCGTTACAACATCGAAATCTTCGCCAATCGCGCTAGGCTTATAGCCACCGATAGCGCGCAGCAGGTCCGTTCGAAACACCCCGAAGGCCCCGGAAATAATCATCAACATGTTTCCCTGGCCCCACGCCTCTCTACCAATCAAGAACGCGCGGAGATACTCGACGACCTGGATCACTTCGATGCTCTTGCGCGGCAGACGCACACGCCTCAAATGCCCTCCCACGATCTCCGAGCCGTTCAATACACGGATGATTCCGCCCACCGCTATGACGCGCTTTGGGTCCTCCAGGATGGGCACCATGATTCGCAACAGTGCATCGCTCTCGAGCATCGAGTCGGCATCGACTATGCACGCGTAAGGTGAAGTCGCCGCGTTCAGACCCGCATTCACGGCATCCGCTTTGCTTCCCCCAGCCTCTTTGTCGACGACTAGCAGTCTTGGGTCTATCTCGCTTCGGTACAATCCTCGTACCGGCGCGCTCGTCGCTACCGGGACGTATACGGCCCGCACCAATCGCAGGCGAAATTCTTCCCGCAACTGTTCCAAAGTTCGATCTTGGGATCCGTCGTTAACGACGATGACCTCGAGTTGCGGGTAATCGAGGGCAAGAAGGTTTCGCACGGCGACGCGGATGGAGCTCTCTTCGTTGTGCGCAGGCGCGATGATCGTAATCGGCGGTGCCAGGGGCGTTTCCTTGATCCAGTTCAAGCGATGGCTTTCAAGTCTTCGTTGATGTACCGCGCTCGTCCTGAGCGCCACCAGCAACATCGTTAGGTAGACCAGATTGCTCGCCAGGTAGTACCAGAAGAGAGTGTGGTTTGAAATACCCAGAAATCGAATCATGGCAACGCTTCTACTTTATGTGGAACGCTCGCTAGGGTTGCGGGCTCTTCCACAGGAAGCGTCCCCGTCTGCAGCACATTCTCGAGACGCTTCTTCTCTTCTACGTCGACTCCAGTGTCGCCCTGAAGTTCAGACTCAAGTTTTCCGCGCAAGTTTGCATTCTCTAACGCGGTCAGGTAGGCGAACAGGCCATAACGATCGTGTGTGCCCACCACTTGTTTGAAGATGGGAACCATTTCTGTTGCGAATCCCACGAGCCCTTCCCCCGCGCGCAGCCGCACCAGGCGATTCGCATCTGTCAGCCCGAGCAGCAGCGACGGAATTGCGCGGCGATCGGAAAGCCTGCCCAAACTGACGACCGCGCGCAAGCGGACGAACCAAACGGGATCCCGGGCCAGTTCGTTAAGGACATCGAGTCCGAGGCCCGTTTGCGAATGAGACATGGCCCGCGCTGCCGCGGCACGCAATTCGTCGAGCTCATCTCCCACGAACTGCAACAGGTCCATACCCATCGACGGAGTAGCGACCTCACCAAGCACCCGGCCAAGCACTTCTCGCAGAGGAGCTGCCGCGTTTTGCACATAGGGAATCAGCAACTGCGGGCGTTCCGCGCAGCACTGGAGGAGCGCGCTTTGCAACGGAAGCGCAGGCACGGTCAGGCCTTTCTCACCGAGCCACGCCAGAATCTCCTCCGCTGCTTGCGGACAGGCCATCCTTCCCAATCCGCGCAGGGCAGCGAGCCGTGTTTCCAAATCGGCGTCACGCAAGCCCTCAGCCAGTGCGGAAATGCCTTCCGGCGCCCTTGTGCGCCCCAAGGCCACCAGCGCCCGCATCCTCCGCCAGCCGGTGTGTTTCCGGGCCTCAAAGATGCGTTTTTCGATGAGCCCGCTGGTCCGCAGAAATTTCAGCAATCGCGCCGATTCTGCGGGCCCGGCTGCCTCGAATGCATCGAGCGCGATGGTCTCGACAATCCGCCGGTCGAAGGGCTTCTTTCGCCATCTCTCGTACGAGATTTGTCCGGAAATCAGCGCGTCCCAGTGCTGGCGCAATTCGAAGACGCGTGCGTCACGTTTCGAGAAATACCGCTTGCGGTAAGTCCGCCGAAGCAAAATGAAGGCGAGCAGGAGTGCGTCGCCCACGATGGCGGCGACAATGGCCTTCACCACAAACGCGGCAGGACCCAGCCTCCAGAGGTTTTCAAAAATGGATCGCATAGCTGAATCCTAAGTTTGTGTCGATTCTGTCTTGTGTGCGCTTTTGATACGAGGCGTAGCCCGCCACGTCCTGCCGTGCGCTTATTTGGAACCGCAATCCACCACCGTAGGTTTGCGACGCAAAACGCCCGATCAGATCTATCTGCGCAAAATCTTCCGTGCCGGCCGCAAAGAACATATTTCCTGAGAGGCGTTTCACGCTCCAATGCGCCAGCGGGAATCCCAGGCGGGCGATTCCGGAAGGACGCCATTCGGCGCCTGTCCCCGAGAAGCCGCTGCGCGCACCAATTGCTCCCACAGATACCGTCCATTCCCTCGGTAGATACACAATCGTGGTGCCGCTCAGAGTCAGAATTCGGGAGGACTGGTACCAATACCAGTGCTGCCCATACACAACCTCCACCCCTCTTACAAAATTCGTATCGCCGGACTTCCACCCGTGGTCCAATTCAAAGAAAGCTTCGCTCTTGGGGATCACGCCGTTGTCATGTCCGATTGCCCCACCTACCGTTATGGCTCCCCATTTCGGCTGGCGTCGCGTAAGGCTTCCCACAAATTTCTTAGCGTCGGCGCCGCCGCGTTGGTAAAAACTCCCGGCAAAGCTCGTGGCCCAATGCGGCGTCCATTGCGACGTGAGGCTTGTCCATTCGTCGTGATTCGCGCTCGTAAAATTGAAAAGGTCGTTGTCCTGACCGAACCGCAATTCGTGTTTCGGTTCTTCGCGAAGGGAAATCAATCCAACTCTAGCTTCTGCGGTGGTGCTGTCCAGACTCAGCGCTTCCTGAAATTCCGACTTTGCTTCGTTTCGCTGCCCCGCGGCACGCAGCATCCGCGCGCGGGCGGCGTGCAAATCGGCGCGAGCAGGATCAAGTTTCACGGCAATTTCGATCGCTTGCAGGGCCTCAGCCGTTTTTCCCTCACGCAAATACACGTTCGCAAGTCCCATCCAGTTGTCCGGATCATTCCGTGAGGCCTTCAAGATCTCCAGATATTCCTTTTCCGCTTCCGCCACACGCCCCGACCAGGCCAGGACGCGTGCGCGCCATGCCCGCACGTCCATATCTTGCGGAGCGTGAGCGACCTCTTGGTCGACAACGCGCAACGCCGATTCCCAATCCTGTGCCTCGGAGTATTTGCGAACTTGAGTCTGCCAGGTAGGAGTTTGGCTCTGTCCGAAGACGGAGGAAGCTGCCAGAAGTGCGCTTAGGAACCAACTAGAAATCACCCGACGGAACGAAGTGCGAGACCCCGGGCGTGGGGAGCTTTCTTCGTCACCGGCAAACGATATTGGATGCACACACATATTCCCTCTGACTTGCTGCACGGGGAACTCCATTGCTAGTGGCAAGGGAACCCGCTGTGTCCAGTTAAATCCTGGATTACGTATAACTTACTAGGCTACTAATCTAGGTAACGGTACAGTTGGTAATGCCGGTGCGATGGGCCTAAGAATTCGTATCAACATGAGACGAAGCGAGTCTTTTGCGACACGGCGGGCGTCAACTCCCACCCAGGCAAGAAGGTAACGGGGGTCTCATTGCCCAAAATAAGTATCTTCAAATGTCCACCGACCGTTCAGATGCGCTTTCGAATGTCTTGCAATTCAAAGGCGCTCTTCACGTGATCTGCCAACCTGGATGGCGTTAATGTTTCTTTTACGAGCCAACTGTGAATGCGTAAGTCGCGCGCCGTGATCAGGCGATCTGTTTGCTCCGGGTCAATCAGCACCACGACGGGAAATCTTCGAGCCATCGCGCCGATGCGTTCGAGTCCATCGGGTGCCTGCAAGTCAGATACGGAGAAGTCTACAATGATGGCATCGAAGGGTTCGCATCTCAGCGCATCAAGGGCTTGCGACAAACTCGATTTCGATTCCATTCGGATTCCAACCCCCAAACGCTGGGTCAGAGCGGCCCGGATGAATTTCTCAATCGGCGGGCTGTCCTCGACCAAGAGAACTTTCACAGTACCCCGAAGTGAATTAAACGGTGTAGCCTGCGCTCCAGTTAAACTCTGAGCGTATACTGCGCGCATAGGCCACTGTTCGTAGGTTTTTTCCAATTTGCTAGGTATCCCAAGCAAACTGGTCGAGAATGTTTGACCTTTTCAATTTTGTCATCGGGTCGAAGAGGCTCGATTGTCGGTGCAGAGGCCGCAGTGACGGCTGAATATATTTGAGGAGCTTGCCAAACGCCGCTGGTCTGACGTTCATCGGCTCTTCGTACGAGACGGAAGCGCCAACTGGCACGGGGCAAAGGGGAAGCCAATATAGTTTGATCGCTTTCGTTCTTGAACGAGTTATCTCTCGACATAGACCCATGAGTTGCGGTGCAATCGCGAGGCTTTTGGTCTCTTATGTAGCTCCCTGAAGGTAAGAACTGCTGCTTCGTTCCAGGAGCGGGCTGTTACACATTCCTTGACTAAGTGGATGTCACAAACGTGGGTCGCATTCACACAACGAGCGGACGTGAGATATTGCCTCCCGGGCGGAAGACGATGACGGAAGAGCGATCGGAAGCCATTTGGTTGTTTTTCCAACCGAGAGGATTCCAAAATCAACTCTTAAACCATGGGCTTGCCCGAATCTTCTAATCGCTCCCGCGCGCATTGAGGGGCGCAGCTCCACAGCCGTGCTTTGCAAGATCCTTTGAAACAAACTCCTAAGTCTATGTGCCCACAGAGTTAAAGACACTTCCTCGGCGAGGTTGGAGCTCACTGAGTTTACTGCATGTCGCGTCTCGAGAGTGATTCCCCCGAGGCCGGATTAGTTGTGTTCGGAAGTGCGTTCGCCATTTATCCAACGAGTATTTTGCTGCTTGACGACAACCGCGAAATCTGGTCGGAAAACCAAGCAAATCATTCTTTCTCTCTTTGATAGAAGTACCACTCACTAATCTCCGCTAGGCCAAAAAAGCCCCCTCGCGGGGGCTCATTTCACTCCGAGGAGAGAATCTATGTACCTACAGAAAAGAATCTGTTTGTTGTTCGCATCCGCTGCACTTACGCTTCCCGTCGCTCTGAACCATCGTTCACAGGAGAATTCAGACAAGGTTCGGGCCGATGGAGGAGCTCCGCCCCCGCCGCCCATTAAATATCGGGCCGGGGGGCAGACTGGGCCACAGTTAAACGCCGATGGAGGAGCTCCGCCCCCGCCGCCCATTAAATATCGGGCCGGGGCATCATCACCGTTGAGCGCTTGGGAGTTCACACGCGGATAATCCGCTTTCGGGGCTGCGCATCTTTTCGCCCAAGGCATCCGTTCCGTGGGGGATCAGAGGCAATCATCGGGGGAAGGTACTCGGTACCTTCTCCCTCATTCATGTTAAGATTTACGGAATTTGTAAGAGGGCCTTGATGTTTTCCACAATTCTTTGGCTGATATCCCTTGCTCTCGAGAGCGCCCTTCTGCTGCGGGCTTTACGAGGGGATCTCCTAAAACAGTACCGCCTTTTCTATCTGTACTTGAGCTGCGTGTTCCTTCGAGACCTGTCCCTTCTGCCCATATATTATTTTTGGCCCAACTTCTACTCGGTTGCTTACTGGTACAGCCAGTTGTTTCACGTCGTGGTGGGCTGCGGCGTAGTCTGGGAAGTCTACAAGCTAGCGCTTGCGCGGTACCCGGGTGCAGCGCGGATGGCGCGTAACGTGCTCCTCTTCATTTTTATCTTTTCGATTTCAAGGATTCTCGTGAAGGCGTGGAACAGTGCAAACTGGATTCCCGGAAAGACTACTTTGGAGCAGGAAAGAGACCTTCGAATTGTGCAAATGGCACTCCTCATCGGCTTGCTTGCTCTGTTCGCGTATTATGCGATTCCTCTCGGACGGAATCTCAAGGGCATCATCTATGGATTCAGCGTCTTCCTAGGGACGAGCGTTATAGATTTGACCCTCCGGGATTATCTCGGGGACAGTTTTCAACAACTGTGGCAGTACATTCAACCCCTGGCTTACATACTTGTTCTCGCTATCTGGTGCGGGACCGTATGGTCCTACGCCAGCATTCCAGAGCCTGAAATGGAACCGAGCCTCGAAACGGATTATCAATCCCTCGCAGATGCAACGCGACAGCAGTTGAGCTCGGCGCGGACTTACCTCTCAAGGACCATGAAAACATGACCGTCTCTTTCTATGTCCTTCTGATTGGCGTCCTGATGCTGGCCGTTTCAGCGCTGGTTCTGAGGCGCTTGGCAAGACTGCGTACGGACATGCAAGGAAGGTGGTCTGAGGAACCGCTTTCGGTTCTACGCAGGGAGGATGGTTCATTTCTGGAATTGGGCAAAACGATCTTTGCCGCAGAAGACTACGCGTTCGTGCAGCTTGAGACCCCACGCCAGTTTCAACGCAGATTTCAGGCCGAACGGACTGCCCTCGCGCTCGCGTGGTTGGACCAGATAAGGGATGGAGTTAGTGGTCTGATGCGTGCTCACTCGAGGACTGCGCGGGAAAATCCAAACCTGCGACCGGCGGACGAGGTCAAGCTAGGTTTTGAATTTCTCGTTTTTCGGATAACGATTGGGCTCGTTTACGGCGCGGTCTGGTTCCGAGGCCCCTTCCATGCAGCCAAGTTTGTCGGACACTGCGTAAAATTAGCAGGAGAGTTGAAGAGGATGAGTGTAGAAGCTTTGCCAGTTGCCGGTTCAATGGCGGCAGAAATAATAAATGGCGATTCGGAAGCGAAGCGACGCACCGTGGCGCGGTAGAAGAGATATGCACGGACAGCTCCAATACGAGGATGTGGAGGCAGCCCGGGAGGATCTGCAGAATCGGACCCTGGCAAGGATGTCGGGGGATTTCGCTCGTTTGATCTATTTGGCCTCCACGCGGGACTACAATACAGGAGAGTATTATCACGAGGGTCTGGCCCTTCAGTTCGGCGAGAGAGCGGCTCGCAAAGCCCTGGCATCTTGCCATCAGGATTTGTTTCAGCGTATGGTTCAGTGTTCGATGAGAGAACTCGTTGAACATCTGGAAGTGTATGCTCGATGCACGCGGCTCCCTTGCTCGGATTTTATCCGGACCTGGGGTAGATTGCAGCCCTATCGCGTGACCATCCCGCTCGATTGCAGCGCTCTGGCAGCTCAATTGTTTGCTTCGAATGTCAGGACTGCTTTGGCAATCTTGGATTTCGGTCAGTCGCGCCGTCCCCCGGATCTACGATCCGCATCGCTACGCCAGTAACCCGTCCAACGATTTCCGCCTCGTTGCCATACACGAATTGCCGTACGCTGCATGGTGAAAGCGGGTGGGGAATTAAGATCAACTGACTGCCTTGTAATTCGCACCAGGAACACGCATATCCATCCCGCAATTCGATGAAATAGACCGGTCGGTCGTACTCGGTGCGCCATTTGAGGGGATGGATCTTCCGCGCACTCTGATCAATCTGCACAAAGGATCCCGGCCGGAGGAGGGGGTAGAGTGTAAAGTCCTGCAGACCAATGTAGCCGTAGAGGCTATGACGGACGTCAAGATGCTGGATCAGTGCGATTGGTACTTCCCCCCAGACTTCGACCATCCGGGAGATAAGGTTCGTCCGTCCGAGATCAAATCCCCCGTCAAAGCGAATGGGAAAAGTGACCGTTCTCTCTTGGTCAAACACCTCAATGGGCGTCAGATGGGTTTGCTGAAGAGCCCTCGTCATTTGATGCTTGGCGATCTTTTGGACGTCCACGCCGAAGAGTTGAAGGAGATCTGCAAACTTCAAATGATAAATGACGCTCAAACTGTACAGCTTGAAAATGCTGGGGACCGAGTCTGAATTCTCGATCTGGGTAAGCCATGCGTTGGAAATGTAGAATTCAGGATTCCCTTCCTCTTCAGCGATCTTCTGGCTGGACTCCGTGACATCGCGCGTGGTGACAGATAGTCGTGATCGGATCTCCTTTAATTGTTCTCCAGCTTGCATCTCAAGGTTCCTCTACTGAACATTATTCGCAAAGAGTCGGCCGCTTGTCCATTGCGTCCGGTAGGTTGGCCGCACTTGCTCTGTGAGAAAAAACCTGAACTGGCACGCGTAACCGGACAAATGACGTACTAGCACTTCACTTCTCCGATTAGCGCTGCCGCCTCAGACGGTCGACACAACACTTGCTTGAAGTTTACTCGCAGGGGTCTGGAAACCTAAGGTCTTTCTCGGTCGTTGATTCAAGCGCAGCGCGACCTGGTCGAGCTCCGCTTGCGAATAGCCAGACAGGTCGGTGCCTCGAGGTAAGTATTGTCGTAACAGCAGATTGGTGTTTTCGTTAGAGCCGCGCTGCCAGGGACTTTGCGGATCGCAGAAGTAAACCTTCACATCCGTGGCTACCGTAAAGTCCTTGTGTTTCGCCATCTCCAGTCCGCGGTCCCACGTCAGCGAGCGTCGCAGCGTAGCGGGGAGTTTGCGAACAGGTTGACTCAATGCGGCAACGACAACTTCCGTGTCTTTGCTCGGCACCTTGATCAGCATGGCAAAACGCGAATGACGCTCCACTAAAGTCGCCATGTAAGTGTTCTTTGCGCCGCTCAGCAAATCGCCTTCCCAATGGCCAGGAATCGCTCGGTCTTCCACTTCCGCAGATCTTTCGCAAATCGAGATGGCATCGACCATCTGACCGCGTGAGTGTCCGCTGACGCTTGCATGTCGCGAACGGCGCATGCGGCGCTTCGACCGCAGGTGGCCCATCAGGTCTTTTTTCAATACTCCCCGCGCTTGAATGAACAGGCTACGGTGAATGCTTTCGTGGGACACTCGCATGCTCTCGTCATCGGGATAGTGGGTCTTCAGCCATCCGGAAATCTGTTCGAGCGGCCAGTCCAGGATCAGTTTACTCGCAACGACCTCCCGCAACCTCGGGTACAAGGCCAGAAAGCACTTCTCGGGCTGCAAGCCCGAGTCCCAGGCATGGTGATCCGCCTCACGGGCGCGATAGGCAGGACGGCCACCATGGCGGGTGACCTCCCGGCTCACCGTCTAGGCCGCTCGATCAAGGTGTCTTGCGATCTTACGAATCGGCGAACCAGAAGCGATCCCCCGCGAAATGTCCTCTCGCTCAGCAAGGGTGAGGGTTAGACGAGAGCGCCGGCGGGCCGCCGGAGCAATCCTCCCGCGAGGTAACAACAAACAGCGAATGCAGCTATGTGGCTTGCCAAAGGCGCGACCGATCTCATGCAACGACTGCCCCGCCTTCCAACGGCTCCAGACCTCGGTTCACTGGGTGAGAGAAAGTCTCGATCGTGTTCCTTCGCTCATAAACACCATCCTTAAGTAGAAGGTCTACTAGATAGTGTTGCATCGACTTATAGAATCCACCGCGTTAATCAGGCATGTGGCTTTTCGTTGGAAAATCCTGCGCACCAGAATGCAGCCTGGGAGAACAATTTGACCTGAGGGCTTCCACTTTGAGGGAGGTTGCTACCCATCAGGGCTGACGAGCACCTGCGCAGCTTTCTTCTTTTGCTTTTGAGCGTACATGAGCTCGTCCGCTTTGTGCAGAAGTTGCTCAAGGTCGGCGTCTTCAGCCATATTTGCGGCGACTATTCCTACGCTGAGAGAAAGAGCGTAGCGGCGGCCTGGGTTGGCATTACACGAATCCAGTTTCTTCTGGATTCGGCGAAGAACCACGTCAGTACAGTTTTTGTCTACATCAGCAATAAGAATCGCAAACTCATCCCCCCCAATCCGGGAAAGAATGTCAGACCGACGACAAGAGTCTCTTAACACGTTGGCGGCTTCGACGAGAGCGCGATTTCCTTCCTGGTGGCTGAACGTATCGTTGATTTTTTTCAAATTGTCAAGATCGACGAAGGCAACCATAAACGGCATTCCCGAGCGGCTCGCTAGCTTCACATGGTGCTCACCGAGAGCCAGGAATCCCCTTCGATTATTGAGACCTGTTAACTCGTCGACAAGAGAGAGATTGAGGAGCTCCAGTTGTACGCGCTGTCGTTCCATAGCGTAGCGGAGGGCCCGCCAGATCAATGCGCCGTCAATCTGCGCTTTCGGCAGGTAATCCTGCGCACCTTCATGCAGAGACCTGACTGCCAGCTCCTCGTCGTTGCTAACGGTCAACACCACCAGCGGCGTCTGCTGGGCTGCGCGATGGATCCGCCGCACGGTTTCCAATCCTTGAGCATCCGGCAACCCAAGGTCCAACAAGACCGCATCGGGAGTGCTGTTTGAACAGAAGTCCAAGGCTTGCGCCAAGGTTTCGCAATGAACGAGTTCAAACCGCAATTTGGCGATTTCAGAAAGCGCTTCTTGGACGAGGCGCGCATCGCCCTGATTGTCTTCGACGAGGAGAATCTTAGTTATGGCATTTGACATGATTGAGTCACCTTGATGGTAGCTTGACCAACGTGAGCCAAAAGCTTTCAATCGATTGAACCACCTGCAGAAACTGGTCCAGATCCGCGGGCTTGGTGATGTAGCAGTTCGCATGGCGGCTATACGCCATGGCAATGTCCTCCTCGGCTGCAGAGGTGGTCAAGACAATCACCGGGATCTTCATCAGACGGTCATCGGCTTTGATCTCCGCCAAGACTTCCCTGCCATCCTTCTTGGGCAGGTTCAGATCGAGCAGGATCAGTTCCGGCAGTACAGCCTTTGCATGCTGTCCTTCACGGCGCAGATATGCGAGGGCCTCCACGCCATCGTTCACGACCGTAAAGTTGTTGAGCAACTCGCCTTCTTTGAACGCTTCGAGCGTCAGCCGCACATCTCCCGGATTATCTTCCACCAACAAGATTTCGATGGGCCTCGAAGTCATTTCCCTATTTCCTCCGCTTGCGGAATCGTAAACAGAAATGTCGAACCTCTCCCGGGGTATGATTCCACCCAAATCTTTCCCCCATGCTGTTCTGCGATTTTCCGACAAATAGCCAGTCCAATGCCTGTACCGGAGTAATCCTTGCGCGTGTGCAACCGCTGGAACATCTGAAAGATGCGTTCGAAGTATTGGGGCTCGATGCCGATTCCATTGTCCTGAACGGAAAAGACCCATGCATTTCCGTTGGAACGCGCGTCAACTTCGATTTTGGGCTTGCGCTTATTGCGGTATTTGATGGCGTTCCCGATCAGATTCTGGAACAACTGAGCAAGCTGCGTGGCATCTGCAAGTACTGTCGGTAGAGATCCGACGCTCACTTCGGCGTTTGCATTCTTGATGGAGTCTCGCAAATTCTCAAGAGCAGCGTTGCAGGCGGCTCCGGCTTGGGTGAATTGAAGCGCTTTACCTCTGGTTGTGAGGCGAGAATAAGACAGTAGGTCCTGGATGAGCTGCTGCATTCGGGTCGCCCCGTCAACTGCAAAGCCGATGAATTCGTCTGCCGAGGCATCGAGCTTTCCTTGGTAACGCCGTGCCAGAAGCTGGGTATAGCTGATCACCATGCGCAGAGGCTCCTGCAGGTCATGCGAGGCCACATAAGCAAACTGTTCTAGGTCGGCATTGGAACGAGCCAGTTCCTCCAGCTTGCGGGTGAGTTCTTGCTGTGCTCTATTTCGTTCGGTGATATCCCGCTCAAGTTGTTCATTGGCCCTGGTGAGTTCGGCGGTGCGCGTCGCCACAAGCTCTTCCAAGCGGACCTTGTACTCTTGTAGCGCCATCTCGGCCCGCTTTCGATCAGTGATGTCGCGGTTCACAATAACGAGCTTTTCGACACTCCCTTGGGCATCGAGAATCGTGCTTGCCGTAGATTCGAGAACGTGCCAGCTGCCGTCCTTGTGGCGCATGCGATATTCAATCCGTCGGCCCACTCCGCTACGAGATGCTTCTGCCGCTGCTGCTTTGATCCCCTCGCGGTCGTCGGGATGCACCTGTTCGAGGGACGATGTGGCCCCAAGTTCCTCGGGGCTGTAGCCCATGATCCGTTCATACGAGGGGCTGTTGTAGACCCGCTGCCCGCTGGTATCCACGACCGCGATCATGTCCGCGGCTTTCTCAGTAATCAGCCGGAAGAGCTCATCTCGCTCATTCAACTGGCGGCGAATCGCCCCGATTTGATATTGCTGATAGACCACATATACATCGAACAAGAGAACCATGCCGATTAGCGCGCGCACGGCGAGACTCAACTGCAGCGCGTCAAACTCCCGGAATGGCGAAGTCGCCCTCGGAGGCACGAACGAGTAGATCCCGAGCGTTAGGAGGAGGGTTACAACAACTGCGGATCCCCACAGCCACCGCTCGCGGCGTTCGATCTTACGCATGCCAAGCTCGGTGGGATTGGATTCCCCCCTGCTCAATGGAGGGGCGGATTCGGCAGGAAGGAGTTCGACGGGTCCCGAATTCATCTCTCCACTCCCTTCCCCCGCGGGATGGCGCACAGAAACGCGAATCTCTCTTTGGGCTGCGATTCCGCCCAAATCCTCTCTTCGTAGGGTTCGCCGATCTTCCGGCAAACAGTCAGCGAACCCGCGGTCACCTTGAGAAGAACCGGTAAGCTGTGTGCCACGCCCGGTCTCACTCTGATGCGATTTTTACTCGTGACAAAGAGAAAGAAGCTCAATTGAAAATGCGTCTTCGAAAACGATGACCGGCCACATCAATAATTCTAACTTTGGTGGATGCTGCTGTGGCCCAAATTGCCGCCAATGAGTTCTTGATGAGTTAACGTTCAAAATGTTATTCACATAAAGCGCTTTGTGTGCCATGAATCTGGCGCAAGTGCCTGATTAGTCGTGCCAGTTCAACCGGTCGATGCAACACCATCTAATCATTTGATCCGACAATACTTCCCCTGGAGAACCGATCTGTTTGGCTGTACTGAGTCAAAACCTAGCCAGCGTAGCGTTCCGGCTGATCTAACCTAGAGCGATTTTAGCTTTGTTTTCAATGCAAGGTGGGTTCGAGCTAAGTGTTGCGTCGACCCATTGAGACCACCGCGGAAACCGGACAAGTGAAATCTTCCCCCCAACGGGTCGGAAGTCACTTTGCTAGAAACTGCGAGCTTGCAGTTCCCTCAGTTTTCCCAGGAGGGCGGTTCACTGACCGGCAATCAGTGGGTTGGAGGCCCGAATCCGATACCATTCACTGATCATTTCAATGAGTTGGGTCAAAAGCCATGTGGTGTTTACCGGAGATTCGGCAGGATCCGATCTGCGTTTGTGGTCGGATGACGGGCTACCCTGAAGTTTTGGGTGAGACGGACACCGACACGGGCGAGAAGTCCCGTTCTGGAAAGTTGCGATGACCGCAACAGTCTCGCGACTGGATGCGTAGGCGGATTCCTGAACGTTGAACCGCGCGTTGCGCCAGGTCGTCTCTTCGTAGGCGGTGGGCGACCTCAGGACAACCTACTAAATAA
>Ga0210410_10000091_pt1 | contig 150185 bp, 129 predicted proteins | sample IncBWC4MmetaG_FD_161058 | JGI IMG/M metagenome (GOLD analysis project Ga0210410, IMG submission 161058) | Forest soil microbial communities from Barre Woods Harvard Forest LTER site, Petersham, Massachusetts, United States - Inc-BW-C-4-M | ecosystem: Environmental > Terrestrial > Soil >...
CATGAAAGTGCCCGCAGATCGATTACGCAGCGTGTTGGGCATCTCGCACGTGAACTACGCTCAAGGCGCCCACTCGCTCGCGATTGTCGATTCACCCCTGGCATGATCCGGGGAAATCTAAAGCTTCAACAATAATTTCAAAGGAGAACCTAGATGAAAAGAATCAAGTGGATATTCGGATTGGCGGCGATGGTGGTGACAGCCCTTGCTTGTACCGGTGGACCCAAGCCGAGCCTGGCTATGAGCCCTGGTGACAAACCCGCAAGTGGCGCCACAGTCAAGATTGACAACTTCAGCTTTGGCCCGGCAAACATCACCATACCCGCCGGGACCACGGTCACTTGGACGAACAACGACGATGTTCCGCATGTCGTCAGCAGCGATGACAACAAGATGTTCAAATCGAAGGCGCTCGATACGGATGACCATTTCTCGTTTACGTTCGCGAAGCCGGGTACGTACAACTACTACTGCGCGATCCACCCGAAGATGACGGCCAAAATCGTAGTCCAGTAATTCAAGGAGGCTGAAGTGCATCCATTTGACATAGAGTCAGCGCTCCTCGCGAAGCATGCACAGCATATTGTGTTGATCCACTTCCCCATCGCGCTGTTTATTGCCGGTGTGGCATTCGACCTGGTCGCGCAACGCACGAAGCGGCGTGGATTGTCCAGCGCGGCTTACTATAACGTGCTGCTGGCGGCAATTTCGACGGTACCGGTGATCGCGACCGGAATCCTGGCATGGCAGTTCGCACTCGAGGGGCAAAAACTCAAGGGCATCCTGCTGCTGCACCTGCTACTGGCTCTTGTCTCAACCGCAATGATCTGGCTGGTTTGGTGGGTCCACTTTCGCGTGCGTCGCCGTGGACAAGGGTTACCCATTTACCGCATCCCGCTTGAATTGTTAGCCGTCGCCACTATTTCGCTCACCGGGCATCTGGGCGGGTTCCTCAGTGGCGTGAACGGACCCGGTTAGACGCATCGAGCTTTCCAATTCAGCGCGCAATTTGTACCGACAACACCGATAGAGATGAAAGACGTGCAGGCAAACACAAGCGAGGCATTTATGACCAACTCACTCGAATCACTGGAAGAGTCGCCGGGAGCCGGCGACCTCGGCAACGACGATCTCTCTGAGAAGGAAACGATTCGGCTGGCCCAGGAAGGAAACGCCGCAGCCTTCGAGCAGCTTTATCGCCGGTACAGTGGACGTGTCTACTCCCTATGCCTTCGGATACTAAAGAATGACAACGAGGCCGAAGATCTGACACAGGAGGCTTTCTTACTGTTATTCCGGAAGATTAATACATTTCGCGGAGAAGCAAGATTTTCCACCTGGCTGCACCGGTTAACCACCAACCTTGTGCTCATGCGACTCCGCAAGAAACGGTATGCGGAGGTGTCGCTCGATGCGACGCTCGAACCCGGCGAAGAAGACTCCAGGCCCATAGTAGAACCTGGCGGACCTGACCTTCGGCTCAGCGGAATGGTTGACCACATGAATCTGAGCAGGGCCGTCGAGCAGTTGCCAGATGGATACAAAAAAATGTTCATTCTCCACGATGTCGAGGGATACGAACACCATGAGATTGCCGCGATTCTGGGATGCACGAGCGGTAATTCCAAATCGCAGTTGTACAAGGCACGCCTCCGACTTCGTGAACTGTTGCAGGAAGCGCTTCGCAGTCGTGCGCGTGAGGAACGCCAATCAACGCGCAGGTTGGCTGTTTCGGAAGATCCAGGCCGTAGATTCCAGTGTGCCAAAGCCTGAATCAAGCTGCGCGGGAGAGAAATCCTTGCGTCGAACGCAGCTCCTGGATACAGCAACATGCCAAACCCATGGGCCGTCCGATCTCTTTTGCGAGTGCGAACTTGTCGTTGGCCAGGCGCGGGAACCGTTGTTCGCGGGTGGAGCATAGCGTCGGGCGTTAGGCGAGCGCGGAGGAAGTTCGTAAGCGAGGAATTGCACTAATTTTGTCAATTGATTGCACCAATTATGTCAATTCGTTCTTCCTCCGGCAACTAATCGCTTCGCGGTGGAATCGGATACGGGCCGAGACATTACCGGTGAAATCACAAAATGGGTTATGGAGGACTACTTGAAAAGAATATTATTACTACTAAGTATAATCATCGTATCGGGGCCTTCGGGGCTGTGGGCCCAACAAGGCGGCTATTTCCAGACCAACCTGGTCTCTAATACCGCCGGCATAGCCACCACTACGGACACTCAACTCTTGAACCCCTGGGGAATCTCCTTCCTTCCCGGGCAAGATTTCTGGATCGCCAACAATAACAGCGGCACCTCCACGCTCTATGACTTAAATGGCAGCAAAAATACAGCGCTGGTGGTGACCATACCCGGGGCCACAAAAAATCCAAATGGGAATTGTAGCCCTGGCTGCCCAACGGGAACCGTGTCAAACAGCAACGGCACCTACTTCGGCGGCGGACAGTTCATTTTTGATACCGAAGATGGCCTGATCGTCAATTGGACCGGCGCCAGCAACACAGCAGCAGTGGCCTTCGATAACTCCGCCAGCGGCGCGGTTTACAAAGGCCTCGCCTTGCTCAACGGCACCTTTCTTTTGGCGGCGAACTTCAATAGCGGCAAAGTCGACGTCTTCACCACCAACTTCACGCTCGCTTCGCTGAGCGGTTTGTTCGCCAATCCGAATCTCCCCGCAGGTTACGCACCCCACGGCATTCATGTCATCAACAACAAAATCTATGTCGCGTATGCCATGCAAGATGCCGCCAAGCACGATGCCATGCCCGGCGCCGGCCTGGGACAGGTGGACATCTTCGATATGAACGGCAATTTCGTGAGCACCTTCGCCGCTGCTGGTGGGCGGCTCAACGCGCCTTGGGGGGTTGTGGCGGCACCGGCTACCTTCGGTGCGTTCCCGAACGCCATCTTGGTGGGAAATTTTGGCGATGGAACCATCAACGCCTACGACACAACGGGGAAGTTTCTCGGTCAACTAACCGACGCCTCGAATAAAGTACTGGTGAATCCCGGCTTGTGGGATATGGTGTTTGGCGGAGGCGGCGTCTCTGGCGCTCCCGGCACACTTTATCTTACGGCTGGAGGCGGCAATCAACCCAATTTCCCTGCCGGAGGCAGCACCACCGGCGTGTTTGCTAGCGTGATTCCAGCAGCCGCGGTCCCTGGCCCAAATTTTTCTCTGAGTCTCTCGGCCAAAAGTTTAGTCGTCTCGCCAGGTGGTTCCGCCAATCTCATGATTAGCGCTGCGGGGGTTGGAGGATTCAACGGTCCGATTTCGCTGAGCTGCTCCTCGACTGCGGGTCTGACCTGTGCGTTCAATCCTACGACGATCACTCCCGGGGCTAGCGCGACATCCACCTTGACCGTCTCTGCCGCCTCGACCCCGCCGCCCCACGGCTACGGCATGGTGGCGCTCGCGGGCCTGCTGCCCGGTCTGGGGCTGTTCGGAACTGTTTTCACAACTCGCAAACGGAGACCGTTGACTCGCAAGAGCACTCAGTCGATGTGGGTATTGGGGTTTCTGCTGGTCATCTCGCTGTTGGCCGTCGGATGCGGTGGCTCCTCAAATGCCCAAACATCCCAACCGGCCGGGTCTCAGGTCACCGTGACGGTGACGGGCACATCCGGCGCAATAACTCAGTCCAGCCCTGTGACCATCAACATCAACTAAAACAAAGCGACCTCGGCAAGGCGCACTCCGGTGCGCCTCGCCTCATTGCCCGGATTCGGAACTCTTCATAGAAACATTGCATGTTTCCTCATTCCGGAGCCGATTGCTGATTCCAGTTAAGTTACGTGTCTGCTGGTAGGCAAAATCCGCAGAAGGGTTCACACGAATGCTCCGTTGGAAATTCGAAGTCGCAATTGCACAAGGCTCGCCAGCGGATGCGGGCTCTGCTTTGGGTACTGGCGCGGATTAGCCGCGCGGATTACAAATCTTGTAATTAATTTTTGGTGTCTTATCTGTATAGGGGAGGCCAGGAAAACGCTTGCCCAGATTTTCACGTGGGCTTAGAGTAGTCGCGTTCTGAACTTTCCAACGGGCATTGCGGTTTTGGCCGGGTCCTTGATTCCCCCGCTCCGGGACTCACTCGCACGTCTTCCTGCTCGTTGGTACAACTCGTGATTTGACGCATCCAATCCGTTGTGGATTTGGACGACCGTGTCGTCGGCCCGGGGAGACAAGATGAAACATCGCATTCTCGTTGTCGAAGATGATCCGATGTTTCGCGAACTGCTGGGTTGCTGGCTGGAAACCGAAGGTTTTGAAGCCGTACTCGCTGACACTCTCGAAGCGGGCTTCATGCTCATTGCGGCGGAACCCCTGCCGGAGGCGGTACTCCTGGACATTCACCTCGGCAGCAAAAATAGCCTCACACTGGTTCATTGGGCGCGCAGGCAGAAACATCTTGCGCACATGCCGATCGTGGCCGTCACAGGGGATGCTTCCTTCAAGGACTCGAAGAGCGTTCAGGATGCCGGCTGCGATGCGTGCGTCACCAAGCCAGTGGACTTCAAAGTCTTGCGGGAACTCCTCACCACTCTGCGGGTATATTCCCCCAGTTAGAATTCTGGAACCTGACGTAAATGGGGTTCGACAGGGGAACTGCCTCTTTTTTTTCTCTGGCCCAAAAAGCTTGAAAGTCCCATGATTTAAGTGTGAAGCGCCCGGCCGATAACCCTGTCTCGACGTTCCCCGCAGCCGTCGATTTTGGCCGCGAGATTTGCTGCGACCTCGCCTCGGCGGAATCTCGCGAGTGGCTGGTGACCAACGGTGTCGGGGGATACGCCTTCGGCACGATCGCTGGCCACCAAACACGCCGTTACCACGGGCTGCTGGTAGCCGCGCTGCAGCCGCCGCTGGGCCGCACGATCTTGCTGGCCAAGCTTGATGAGGCCGTACGGTACGGCGCCCAACGTTTCGACCTGGCCACCAATCGCTGGGCCAGCGAGACGGTAGCTCCTGAAGGTTTCCGTCACATCGAGCGCTTTCACTTGGAAGGCAATATTCCCGTGTGGACGTTTGCCTTGGCCGATGCGCAGTTGGAAAAGCGCGTTTTCATGCAGCCCGGAGCAAATACTACATTCGTAATGTACCGGCTCGTTCGCGCCAGTGCCGCGATCGAATTGTCGATCAAGGCCCTGGTGAACTATTGCGAAGAACACTGCACGACCGTTGCCGACAATTTGCACATGGACGTTGCTCCGGTCGACCGCGGGCTGCGTGTCACAGCCTTCGATGGCGCCGTCCCGTTCTATCTGTTGAGCGCTTCCGCCAAGGCGCGGCCGGCCCACGAATGGTATCGCAATTTTGACCTGCCCTCGGAACGAGCACGCGGGCTTTCCGATCACACGGATCTTTTGTTCGCCGGGGAATTTTCCGCAGTGCTCGCGCCGGGCGACTCACTCACGATCGTTGCTAGCACGTCCCCAGCTCCATCTCTGAACGGTGAAGCCGCTCTTGCCGCGCGCCATCGGGAGGGGCACGCCCTGCTCGAGCGCTTTTTCGCGGGAAACATGGGGGTTGCGCCAACGGCCCCGCCAGCGATCCAGCAACTTGTGCTCGCCGCCGACCAATTCATTGCGGCGCGGCCGCTGGAGGGCGCGGCGGAGGCACGGACAATCCTGGCCGGCTATCCGTGGTTTGGCGACTGGGGGCGCGACACCATGGTCGCGCTTCCAGGACTTTGCCTGGCAACCGGCCGGCCCTGGCTTGCCCGCAACATCCTGCGAACGTTCGCGCGTTTCGTCAGCCAGGGTATGTTGCCGAATATTATTCCTCGAGCGGGTGAAGAACCCCAATACAACAGCGTTGATGCAGCGCTCTGGTACTTTGAGGCCGTCCGCGAATATTTCGATGCGACGAGCGACACCGGCCTGCTGCGCGAATTGTATCCCGTGCTCTCCGCCATCGTGGCCGCGCACGTGCGCGGCACGCGCTACAACATTCACGTGGATGCAGCCGACGGATTGCTTTATGCGGGGGAGCCAGGGGTGCAGCTCACCTGGATGGATGTAAAGACCGGCGATTTGGTGGTCACGCCGCGCATTGGAAAACCGGTGGAGGTAAACGCGCTGTGGCTCAATGCTACAACTACGATGGCCCGATTGGAGCACGCAATTGGCAGAACGGGGCACAGCTATGATGAGCTGGCGGAGCGCGCGCGGACGGGCTTTGCGCGGTTTTGGAATCCCGCCAGGCAATTTTGTTTCGATGTGATCGACGGCCCTGGCGGGACAGGCGACTCCGATGCGTCGTTGCGCCCCAATCAAATCTTTGCCGTCTCGCTGCCGGAGAGTGCACTAACGCCGGCGCAGCAGCAGGCCGTCGTCGACGTGTGCGGGCGCGAACTCCTAACGTCCTTCGGCCTCCGCAGCCTCGGGCCCGGCGAACCCGGCTATCATGGGCGGTACGCAGGCAACCCGCAGGAGCGCGACGCCGCCTATCATCAAGGGACAGTATGGGGCTGGCTGCTTGGCCCGTTTGCGCTTGCGTACTTGCGCGTTTTTCAGGACCCTGACGTTGCGGCGTCGTTCCTCGAACCGATGTTAAAACACGTCCAAGCCGCTGGCCTCGGCACGGCGAGCGAGATTTTCGACGGCGATCCGCCCTTCGCACCGCAAGGGTGTGTTGCACAAGCCTGGACCGTGGGCGAAACGTTGCGCGCGTGGCGAGTGATCACCGCCGCAAAGGCCAAGTCCGGTTCAAACCGCAGCACATCGGCTGGCGGTTAGTCCCGTCGTCGAAACCGCCGGAAATATCTTGCTGCACACCAGACATAAATAAGGATATTCGATTCTTTCTATTTGAAATTTGAGTTTGCATTTTCAGCGGACGCGGTGCAACCTACAAGGGAAGTATTGTCAGGGTTTTTGCCACAGCTGGCTGCTGCTCGCTTTTCCACGACGAAACGAGGATTTCCCCCGCAGTTTTCCAGGGCTTGAGTTTTCCCGGGCACGGCGTTGTGTCCAGATCAAAAACGCGTGCGTCCGGGTGCGACTTGAGCGGCAGATTCGATCGGAAATTGCACGAACGTTTCGTCAAACGAAAAGAGAGGACTGTCGAATGTTAAATCAGAATGTATTTTTCCTGGAGGACATGAATCGTGCGAAGCTGAAGAGCAGTGTCGTGTTGGCTTCGACGAAGGTGGCGGCGAAACAGGATGTTCTTGCCGAGGCGTTGCTGGAGATGAGTTCCACGCGCCAAAAGAGGCACCCGTTGAAATGGGCGGTGTCGCTGGGGGTTCACGCGGCGGTGTTGTTTCTGCTGTTGTTGTTGCCGCTGTATTTTTCGCAAGGGCTGGACATGCACCGATTGAATATGACGCTCCTGGTTGCACCGTTGCCGCCGGCAGCCGCGCCGCCTCCACCACCGCCAGCGGCGGTCGCGCGCGTGGTTCATACAACTCCCAAAACATTCACGCCGGGAAAATTGACGGCGCCGTCGTTTGTCCCGAAGGCGGTCGCAATCCCGAATGATTCCGCGCCGCCGGAAGAGGCTCTTATGGGAATGGCGGGAGGCGTTCCGGGCGGGATCGCCGGGGGACAACCTGGCGGCGTTCTCGGCGGGGTGATGAACGGCGTGCCCGTCCCGGTGGCGCCGGCGGCGGTTTCAGAAGGGCCAAAACAGCCAGTGCGTGTCGGTGGCAATGTGAAGCCGCCGCGGCTGCTGTCCGGACCCGCGCCGATTTATCCAATTTTGGCGAAGCAGTCACGCATCCAGGGGATCGTAGTCATCGAAGCGATTATCGATGAACACGGCAACGTGATTGAGATGCATGCGATCAGCGGCCATCCGCTGTTGATCCCTGCGGCAATGAAAGCCGTGTTGCAAAGAAAGTACGAACCGACGATTCTGGACGGCCAAGCCACCCCTGTAAATTTGCGAGTGGAAGTAACTTTCCACGCAAACTAGCTCCGGTCAGGAGCGCTGACCGCGCGCGCGACCCGCCCCGCCGCGCGGTCATCAATGTTTCAGATTCCTTTCGCCGATCGCGCAGTTTCTGAAGAACAAGCAACACTCACCCCGCCCTCACAGCTTCCATTACGATTTCTTGCGCGAGCCCTCGCGTCAAATAACCCAAGAGGAAACGGACCTGACTGGCGGCAATTCGGGAAGAATATGGTTGAATGACTGTGCGCCAGATCCGTTTTAGTCCGCCGGGCTATCGGATTCACATGGCCCGATCCAAGCGGTCCGATCCTACCCGTGTTGCCCGTCCATTTTATTTCACTTGACAGCTACTTAGTCGGGTAACAGTATGCAGGCCATCTCCGACGGCCTTCTTGGAAACAAGCGCCTATGGTCAAGGCGGGTGAAAAGCTGCAGAGTTTGCTCACGGTGCTGATCACATGGGCCGTGCTTCTGGCGCTGTTTTTCGCCTATGAAGCTTATTTTGTGAAGGAGCAGGAAGGCTTCTTGAGGGAGAGAGGATTTCGCGTTCTTGCTTTGATCTCGAAAGAGCTGAATGCAAAATTCGACCAGGCCCGGATGTCCGCCGCTTCGTCCGTCAAAGTAATGCAGAAGGAAATTCAAGCCAAAGCGCATGACCATAACGACAAGATTGACGTGGATGAGATTCTCAACGATTACCTGAAACTGTATCTGCCGGCCACGCTTCCCCCCCGCGGCGAGATCTATCCCTCCCTAAAGAATTGCTGGGCGGCCAAAGAGGACGACGTCCCGAAGCAGATCCCTCTCAAGTCATCGCTCGAAGGCAAGGGACTGATCCTCCGTATCTCCTGTTATTTGAGCGGCGACGCAAAAGTGGCGGACCACCCGGACCTGAACTCCGCTGCGCTGATTTTCCAATTGGATCTGAGCGACCAGGTTCGGGACGGCATCGCGCCAATGCTCGCCGACTTCGATAACATTTTGATAGCGGACTCGGAAGGCCGCATCCTTTTCCAGTATCCCGAGACCGGCCCCACCGTGAACGACCTAAGAGATCTCGCGCCCAACAAGGACACGATCAACACGCTAAGCGTAAAAAAAGATACCGCCGGATCGGGCAGCGCTACTGCCCGGGTAGCCGCCGCACCACCCGGCAGCACGGCCGCGAAGGATTCTACGCAGGGCAGCGCCACAATTGGCGAGAGCGAAGCAAGGTGGATTCAAAGCATGGATCAGGCGAGTACTTTTTCCACCGTAACAGTTGGAGGAGAAACCTACATCTTGTTTTCACAGCCTGCACACATTGCCACGGGGAACTTTCCCTCGGCCTCTGGGGAGCAAATTGATTTGGTGGTATGCGGGCTTCGTCGTGCGAGCGGGTTCGAGGAGAAAGCGCGCGCGATTCCCTACACCCGCCTGATCTGGGCAGCCTTGCTGGCGGTGGCTCTGTTCAGCTTGAGTTGGCCTTTTTTCAAGCTGCGGTACATGAGCAACACGGAACGATTCAGCCCAAGGGATGGCTGGTATCTTGTTTTTGCGATTGTCCTCGCCGCCGCTTCGTCCATGTTGATGTTCCTAAATTTAGCCTATGGGTCCGAGACGGAAGCGGTCGCCGACGACAACGCGAGGCAACTGGCGCATCAGATCAAAGCCAACGTACGAAGCGAACTCTATGCGGCTGCGTCGCAACTGCAACTTCTCAACGCGAGCCCTGAGTTCCCCCATCTTTCCACGGACCACGTCTATCCATTTCTTGGTAATTATCTTGAAAGTATTTATTCCGGCACCGGCCCGCCGGACCCGTGCTATCCGTATTTTGAGATCGCTTTCTGGGCGAACCAGAAGGGCAAGCAGCTCTTCAAATTTGACGTGCATTCGGTGCCAACTCCGGGCATTAACGTTAAGCCGAACCAATATTTTACAGCCACGATCTCCGACTTAAAGGAAATGATTGCCGCGGGAAAGGAACAAAATGGCGACAAGAGGGCTCTCTTGAATTGCAAGGAGTCCCCGGCACCGGACCTTGGCGTCGCGAACCACATACATCTTCAGCCTCAACCGTCCGCCAATACCGGTGAATTTTACCTGGACCTGGCTTTTCCCGTTCCAGTTCCGGATCCGCTCGTGCCTGACGTGAACACTCGTGTTCAAGTACTGGCGACCAAGCCACTTTCCCTCGTCGACCCTCTGGTGCCGCCCGGTTACTCGTTTGCCGTGATCGACCGGAAGTGCAATGTGCTATTTGATTCCGATTCGTTTCGCAATCTGAAAGAAAATTTCTGTCAGGAATCCGAGGATAGCGACGAATTGTCGCCCTGGCTCTTCAGCGGTGTCGATACATCGATTGAGATAACATATACCGGGCGTCCCGGGCGCTCTTTTCTGACGTCGTTGAACCTGCCGGGCCTGGTTCAGGGCCAGTCCTTTCTGATTGTTTTCCGCGATCCGGACCTGAAACCCACGCTTAACCTGGCGATTATTGTTGTCAGCTCGATCCTGTTGGGGACCTGGTTTTCCCTATTGCTTATAGTGGCGATCGTCCATCTGCTCCTTCGAGGACCTCTCCAATTGATCTACGCGCCCAAATTTGTATGGCCTTCCCCGGAGAATGCCGATCGTTACGTGCAGATATTTGTCGGCAACGGGCTCGTATTCCTATTGTTCTGGTTTTCATACAGTGAGCTTTACGAAGGGCCACTCTTAATCCTAACGCTGGCAGTGGCGGTTTCCACGCTTCTGTTTTCGCTGCTCAAATTGTGCCAAAAAAATGAGCTGCTGTTTCGCGCGGCCCTCATTTTGACGGGCTGCTCCGCTTCCGCGTTCCTGGTGTTCAACGTTGCTCTCATGCTGGCGCGGAATCATCAGAAGCCCACGGAACCCTATCAAGAATGGATGAACGTGTTCGGATTGCTGGGCTTCTTCGGTCTAGTCGCTGTCTTGTTTTCCGTCGAACCGAACATCCTTTCACGCTTTCCCCGCCAGGACTCCACGGCCGTGGAATGGATCGAGAAGAAGGCCAAGAAGCACTACAGTGCGTTCTACGCCCTCGCCCTGCTGAGCGTCATCAATGCGGTGGTCCTGGCGCCGTGTGTGGGTTTCTTCAAGTATGGGCACGACGCGGTGAGCGAAATTTCCATGAAGCGCGATCAGATCCGCGTATCGGAAAACATTATCGCCCGCAGGAATCGGATGCAAAAGTATTACGAGACGCTGCAGGTTCCTGGGTTCCTGAAAACCAGGCTTTTCTCGCCATGGGACCGCTACGATACCCTTTTCTTCAGCACGAAGTGTGAGCCGGTTGTCCTGAACAAATGCGACGAATCAAAAAAAGAACTCGACGGCGCCTCATCCAAAAATCCCGAAATCATCAACGATTGGATCGAGAGAATGATTGCCAATTTAACGTTGAAATTTCCTTCCAACCCCACAGGGTTGGAGATGAGCCGATTGGGCGTGGCCTCCACCCCGGCCGGGAGGGATCGTCCTTGGGAACACATCTGGGACGAAATATCTCCCCGCCGTTTCAGCTTGGATTGGGTGGGTGATTCACGACTCCCGTATTTCACTGTTTCTGGGCAATATCCGCAATGGGCAGGGCTGGGACTCAGCGGCTACTTCGGAATGGGGTTTTTGTGGGTGGTCCTGATCCTCTGGCTCACAAGTTTGACGAAACAGATATTCCTCACGGATGTGGAGAAGACGCCGTCTTTTGATCCCGTTGATTGGAAGAACGTCAATGAGATCGGGGAGAGTTACCTGTTGATTGGACTGGCAAAATCCTCCAAGACTTACAAGTTGGAAAACATGCAGGGCCTTGCGAAGTCCGATTTGCGGGACCTCCGCGTCGAATTGGATCGCATGAAGAGTCCTTACTACGAGAAGCCCTCCTGCCAGGGGAGCGTGCTGATTTTGGATCATTTTGAAATGAACTTGAAAGACCGCGATTGGAACTTGCGCAGACTGCATCTCCTGGAGAGCCTGCTCTACGAAACAAAATGCAAGCTCGTCCTGGTCTCCAACGTGGATCCGCTGTATTTCCTCACAGAGGGAGATCCCGAAATCCTTACCGATTCGAAGGATCCGGAAGATGCCACGCGTCTCTTGGACCGCTGGGCCCGGGCTCTGAGCAAACTCAAAAAAGTGAGAGTAAAGGATTTCGAGAGCAGCGCACTTGCAGGACGGATCACGCAAACGCCGAACGAGGTGAATCCGCTGTTAGTAGGCTGGATATGGGCAGAATGCGGAGGCACGGCGTTCCTTGGCGAGATTGGAATTGAGCTCCTCGACCAATTTGAGACTTGGGAGGACGCAACGGAAGATTGGCTCGTAAGCACGGTGCTGGATCGCGCGGATTCCTATTACCACGTGCTGTGGTCGGGATTGACGTCGAGCGAACGCCTGGTTCTGTATCAACTGGCTCTAGATGGCTGGGCGAATCCGAATAACAAAGCGGCCATTCAACAGTTGGAGAGGAAGCGCATCCTCTACCGAGATCCCATGTACCGCATAATGAACAAGAGCTTCCGATTGTTTATCCGATCCGCCGAACATGCCGATGAAATTGCCGAATGGGAGAAATCCGAACGCCGCAGCACGTGGCGTGCGTTGCGTCTCGTCCTGATCGCAGTTGTTGTAGGGGGAGCTGCCTGGTTGTTTCATTCTCAAGCGGCGTTCTTCCAGACTAGCGTGGCGTATGTCGCCGGGATTGGGACCCTGCTGACAGCCATCGCAGGCCTGGTAGGGCGGTCCAAACGCTCCGCGCCGGCCGATTCCGGAGGGGCGCAGTAATTTCCGCGTAATAAGTTTCGGGTTTGTCCTTGCTGACTTGTTAAGTGACGTCTTCACGAATCTCAATCGACAAGGTCAAAACCTGCATGCTTTGAAAAACCAACCTCCAAAGGGTGCGGTACCCGAAGGTGCATCATCATTACGAAGGTTGGCACGCCCGCCTGCCTGCCTGGGCAACTCAAGCACCCACTGCCGCATTTAGGTTAGTGAAGTTCTGGGAAAAGGACTTCGGCCAGGAAAGAAAAAGGGAGAATAAGGAAATGCGATTCTTCCGGGACAGAGGTTGGCTTGTAATAGTGCCCGCGCTCCTTTCACTCATTCCTCAAACCGCCCAGCAAGGGCCTACAGTCATTCCGCCAACCGGTCACGACGTTTCGCCGCCTTTGCGGGATCTTAAGGCGCAACTGTCAGAGCCACCCAGCCCTGCTGTGAAAATTGAAGTGATATCTTTCCCCGATTTGCGCTATCGCCTGATGGAGCGTTTTGGCCCTGCGTTTTTTTGCGATCCGGACGTTTATCCAGTGGCCCGCTCCGACCACGAGCAAGCGATCCGCAGCTTTCCAGACATCGTCAAAGACACTCCGGCATTTCGGGCAATGGCAAAGCATTTGGGTCTCGATAAGGTCGCGGAATTCTCTGATGATCAGAAAATTTTGCTTTACCGTGAGTACAAGAGATTGTGGACCATAAAACATGAAACCCTGGGGGATAACGTTAGGTTTGAAGTCCGGGTGCCTAAAGATTCCGCGAAGCCAGCAGGGATCAACGGCGTTAAAATCACAGGGCTTGCCGATTCGCACGGGGCAATCAAGAACTTGGATAGTGTTCCCGAGGTTCTCACGTGTCCATTGTGTCTGGCGGTCGGAACTCGCATTGACACACCTCCCGGCCAAATAGCAGTTGAGGAGTTGCGTCCAGATATTCTCGCCTGGACCCTGGACGCACATGGCAAGAGAATTGCCATGCCGATTCTCGAAGTCAATTCCGTGCGGGCGCCGACGGGGCACCTGATGATGCATCTTTCCTTTAGTAACGGTAGGGAATTGTGGGTGTCCCCAGGCCATCCAACTGCGGATGGCCACCTGGTAAACCAATTGGTGTCCGGCGGTGTGTATGACGGTGCGGTGATTCAGTCTACGCGACTCGAGCGCTATAGCGGTGAACGGACGTTCGATCTCCTGGTGGCGGGAGATACAGGATTCTATTGGGCTAACGGAATCCTTTTGGCGAGCACTTTGCGACAGCCTTCCTCGGCCCGGCTACCCCTCCGCTGACCAGGCGACAATCTCCACCCCTCGCTTCTCGGACAGTTCACACGACGACTTCTGGACTCTATACCTTGCTGGGACTCGCGACGCAGGCGTCACAAGTTAGTCCATGACAGGCAAAAGGTCGCAAAACTCTTCCTGCCCGTGATAATGTATTATGGAATTTCTGAGGGTGCCTAATGAGCTACCAGACCGACTCTGGAAGTGAGGGGAAGAGTTTGATCCGAGTGCGCCCCCGTGGGTTTTGCGCAGGAGTGGTCCGCGCCGTGGACATCGTGGAATTGGCGCTGCAGGCCTATGGCCCGCCGGTGTACGTCCATCATGAGATCGTTCACAACCGGTACGTCGTGGACCAGCTTCGTCAGAGTGGCGCCATTTTCGTTGAGACCGTGGAGGAGGTGCCGCTCGGGGCCGTGCTGGTTTTCAGCGCGCATGGAGTGCCGCCTACGACGCGCGAAGAGGCGCGGTTGCGCGAGTTGCGCGTGATTGACGCGACCTGCCCGCTGGTGACGAAGGTCCATCTGGAGGCGCTGAAGTTTGCGCGCGAGAACCGGACGATCATCTTGATCGGGCACCGGGATCACCAGGAGATTGTGGGCACTTCGGGAGAAGCGCCGGAGCAGACGGTGGTGGTGGATAGCGTCGAAGCGGTGGACGCGCTGGAGGTGGCCGACCCGAATCGCCTGTCGTTCCTGACGCAGACGACGTTGAGCCTCTACGACACGCAAGAAATTGTGGCCCGTTTGCGAGAGAGGTTCCCCGCGATTGCGGGTCCCGCTTCCGATGACATTTGCTACGCCACGCAGAACCGGCAGGAAGCAGTCGAACAATTGGCGCGTGAAGTCGATTTGATTCTCGTGGTCGGCTCACCCAACAGTTCCAACTCCAATCGGTTGGTGGAAGTTGCCAAGCGTTCGGGCGTGCCCGCTCAGTTGATCGATGATGCCAAGGACATTGACTCGAAATGGCTCGAAGGCATCCGCCGCGTCGGTTTGACAGCGGGCGCGTCGGCGCCGGAAATCCTGGTCGAGCACGTGAGCGACCATCTCGCTTCGCTCGGCTTCACGAACCAGCGCGATCTCGACCTAATCCGCGAAGACGTGCGATTCACGCTTCCACCGGAGCTGACCACGATCGCGCCGGCTTCCAAATAGAGTAATGATTCAGGCGGACCCGCCGCGGCAGGTCCGCACCCGACAGAGAACAGGCCCGAAGGACTTTGGAATTGAGATTGTGGCATAGCAGAGCGGCAAGCGGCGCGTCGTCCGAAAGGGCGGACGGATTCCCACTCCAGGAGAACAATTTTGGCGGTCAAGATCATCCGTCAGCCGAAGAAAATTGTCCTGCTGGGTTCGGCTACGAGTGCAGCCGCGCTCCGCGGCGGTCATGAGCGCGCGCCGGCCGCGTTGCGCGCCGCGGGACTGGGAGATCGTTTAAAAGCCGCCGGATTCGAGGTTGCCGATCACGGCGACACCGCCACGCAAGTTTTCCAGCCGGATGACGAACATCCGCGTGCGAGAAATGTCCCCGCAATCCTGAAGTCCCTCAATGACCTGCGGCCACGCGTCGAAGTGGCCGTAAAATCAGGCGCGCTGCCGATAATCGTATCCGGCGATTGCATTTCCGTTCTGGCGGCCGTCGCCGGGACGCGGCGCTACTATCGCAACGTTAGCCTAATTTACATGGACCGCGATGCCGATCTGAACCTTCCGGCGACGACGCCCTCGGGAATCATCGACGGAATGGTAATCTCGCATGTCATCGGACGCGGCGCGCCGGAACTGGTCCGTTTCTGGGGCGAGCCGCCACTGGTTCGCGAACCTGACGTTGCTTTATTTGGTTTTGAGCGCCTGGACCCGCCGGAAGAGCAGTATCTTGTGTCGGCTCCGCTGCGCCGCCATCCGGCGCTGGAGGTCTCCACGATGGGTGGCGCCGCTGCGGCGCGGGCCGCGCTGGAACACGTGCATGCCGCGAAAAATGAATTCGTGCTCCATTTCGACGTGGACGTCATTTCGAGCCGGGAGTTTCGCGCCACCAATTTCCCCGGCGAAGGCGGGCTTAGTCTGAACGATGTTCGCGATGCGCTGCGTGTATTCGCCGTGCAACCAAATCTCGCCGTCATGGAAGTTGCAGGGTACAATCCGGAACTCGATCCCGATGGCGAGGCGGCTCGCCGGCTGGTGGAGTTGCTCGTCGAAGTACTCGCGGCCCGGCTCGAAACAGGGTCCGGTGAAGCAGTTGCCGGGGTCGCGTCATCTGCCGCTGTTCCCAGCTCTAGTTCCTCTTCCGCGGCACCGGCCCCGGAGTCAGAATCGGCAGCGGACACTGCGCGTGATATGCAGGAACCTCCCGAGCCGGATTCGATTCTCTCCTGAAGCAAATCCACGCGATGGTCGCGCCGGTTCGGCGTCTCATCGACAAGTTTCCGCATCCCTTCGTTCGATAACCCTTGAGGCAGATGCTAGGTTGCAGATATCCGCCAGATGCGCTACCGTTTTTAAAGTGGCCAAGGGGGTTTACATCATGAGGAGAGGCAAATCTCTGGCAATCGTTGCGGCGTTCAGCATGACAATCGCGGGTGCGGGAATGGCCCAACTTCTTCCGGCTATGCTTGTCCCTACAAATGCTGCGGACGCACAGATGCAGATGTCAGGTCCCGCCGACCAGGGCATTCCGTCTTACCACGCGTATGCGCTGAAGCCGCCTATTCCGGCCACCATGGATCCGCAACAGTTTCCCGACCCGCTCAACCGCAACGTCTACGCGCTGGCGGCGAAAATCAAACCTATCCTGTACCAGCAGCCGTGCTATTGCTACTGCGACCGGACCGTCGGCCACAAGAGCCTGCTCGATTGTTTCGCCAGCGAGCACGGTTCGCAGTGCGACATCTGCCAGAAAGAAGCGGTTCTGGCCTACCAACAGACGCAGAAGGGAAAGACGCCCGCTCAGATTCGCGCCGCAATTATTCGTGGAGATTGGAAATCAGTGGACATGAAGCCCTATATGAATGCCGCGACATCTCGCTGAAACTCGCAGCGCGATCTCTCAAAGAGAGGCAAGTCCCCTTTCCTCCAGGTCTGGTTCTTTTGTCTCCTGCTCAGTGTGAAGGTCATATTTGCGAGGTCTCAGAAAATCCGACAAGATCCGCTTCGCGTGATTGACGAACCTGCCGGTTGTGCGAATGTTTCGCATTGAAACTCTGAATGGTTGAATACGCGCTGTACCATTGACTGCGGTGGGAATCAATATTAGGGTTAATTCAACCACGAGGGGAAAATTGTTCCTCTCCACCCCGGGGCCGGATGAACACCCACGTTCGGCCCCTTTCGATTTCAAACATGCGGGATTTAAAGTTCCGTAAGGCTGGAGTTTGGGAAGCAAGAGCTGGCGCTGCTCGGTGTATAATCCCGGAGTTCGGAAATTGAAAATGCGATTCCGGATCGGGCGCGGGCTTTATTTTTTGGCGAATGCCCCGATCAAACCGTGGCGTCGAGCGCGCCAGAATTCAGAACTTTCCGAACCGCGTCCGGGTAAACCAATGGCCGGATCAGCCGATGGAAACTACATGCGCACCTCGATGGATAGAAGTATTGAAGACGACGAACGCCCAAGACTGAGCACGAACCAGAAGGCGCTCAAGATCAACCTGGACCCAGTCTTCTACGGCACATTTGCCGAGATCGGCGCCGGGCAGGAAGTCGCTCGCTGGTTCTTCAAGGTTGGCGCGGCTGCTGGAACCATCTCCAAATCCATTTCCGCCTACGACATGGCGGTAAGTGACGCAATTTACGGCCGCTGCAAGCGCTACGTATCTCGCGAACGCCTCCAGGGTATGCTCGACCACGAGCACGGCCTCAACCTGGAACGGTTGCGGATGTCGCGCGGGGACACCACCGCCTTCTTCGCCTTCGCCAACACCGTGGCGGCCCGCAACTATCAGGGCACCAATGAGTGCCATGGATGGATGGGCGTCAAATACCAGACCCGCCCGCGGGACGAAGACAGCCAAATCATCATCCACGTCCGCATGCTCGATCAGGAAAACGATCTCCAACAAGAGACGCTGGGCGTGGTGGGAGTCAATCTCCTCTACGGCGCTTTTTTCCTGCATCACAAACCGCAAGTGCTGCTGGAATCGCTGCTTGACAACCTCACCACGAAACGAGTCGAGATCGACATGATCGAGTTCTCGGGCATCGAGTTCCGGCATGTTGACAATCGAGTGATGAGTTTGAAACTCGTTCAACTGGGCCTCAGCGGCGCGGCGATGTTCGGTCCGACTGGAGAAGTGCTGCAACCTTCGGAGGTCCTTCGGAAGCGGCCCATCCTGGTCGAACGGGGGAGTTTTCGCCCTGTCACGAAGGTCAACATCGACATGATCCATTGCGCCCATGAGCGCTTTGCCGCGGAGCCGGAGGTCGAAACCGGTCAGATGGTCGAGCTAATGGAAATCACGATGCGAAACCTCCTGGCAGGGGGCCAGATCGACCTGACCGATTTCCTGGCGCGAGCAGATGTTTTGGCCGCTGCCGGCAAGACTGTTCTGATCTCCGATTACTTCGAATACTATCGTCTGGGCGCCTATCTGGCGCGGTACACATCGCAGCCCATCGCGGTGACGATGGGCGTCGCGAGTCTCGAGGAATTATTCAAGGAGGAGTACTACACGGGGCTGGAAGGCGGCATTCTCGAAGCCTTCGGCAGACTGTTCACCAGAGACTTGCGGATTTACGTTTATCCCCTGCGCGATCCGGCCACGGGAGAAATCAGGACGGTGCAGAATATACGCATGCCGGGGGACCTGCAAAGCCTGTACTGTCACCTCGTGGAGCGCGGCAGACTCAAGCAGCTCGACAATTTCGATGAAAGTGTGCTGCACATTTTCTCGCGGGACGTCTTGCGCCGAATCAAAGAGGAGGATCCTTCCTGGGAGAACATGGTGCCCCCAGAGATTGCCCAAGTGATCAAGCATCGCCGATTCTTTGGCTACCGTGAGGCCGAAATGCGGGATGCCACACGCGAGGGGTAGCCGGCTCCCCCAGTGCCACAAGAACGTCGCGGGAAGTCATTAGTTCTGGCGGGTTCCACGCCCTGGTCTGGCCGAGGCGTTCAGCGTATAAGTAGAGTTCGCACCTGATTTCTTACGGCGTGCCCGCAAGGTTCCGGTTAGCGTCCTTGGCAGAATCTAAACCACTACCAAACACGCTTGGGGACTGGTTGTTGGCCGCGATGCTTTCTTTCGCTACCGCAGCTTTCGTCGTGTGGCAGAACCTCCGGCTCGGGATACTCTGGGACCTCAGTTACATTTTGGAAACCTCGTATCGTATTTCGCTGGGCGACGTTCCCTACCGTGATTTTCCTTTGCCCTTCGCGCCCTTGACGTTTCTGGTGCAAGCCACGCTCATCAAACTGACGGGCCGCGCGTTCTTTCACCATGTGATCTATGCCGCAGCCGCCGGCGGCCTTGCGACCCTTCTTACTTGGCGCATCCTTTTGAATCTCCTACATGAAAAAGTGGCCTATGCGCGGCTCACGGCGCTCTTGCTAACCTCTCCGCTCGTTTTCCTGGGAATCTACTCTGTGTTTCCGCATCCCTTTTATGATTGCGACTGCGCTCTGGCTATTCTGCTGGCCATCCTTTTCCTCTTGCAGTTGCAGCGTAAGGATTTTCCTCCGCTCCGATCTTTCTTCACGGGGGCCGTCGTCGTTGTTCCGCTGTTCTTCAAGCAGAATGCCGGGTTGGCCTTCCTGGCGGCAACGGTCTTATCACTCGCCGTCCTGATCGCGCTCGCGATGTGGCATCGCCGGCCCGCGCGTGGATATGCATGGACAATCGCAGGGGCCGCCTCTGCATTGGCGCTGGCGGTGGCGGTGATTCATCTTACGGTTGGTGTGAACAATTATTGGCACTGGACCGTGCAATTCGCCGCGGCCCGGCGCCTGCCTCCGCTCTCTGACCTGGTCGCGATCTACCAGGATCCCCAACTGCTCTGGCGAATAGGGGCTTTCCTGAGTGGAGCTTTCCTATTGTTTTTGAACCGAAAGGTTCGGCCAGCGTTGACGTTGTTATCGATTATTCTGATGGCTTTGCCGTTTGTCTGGACCTTGATGGCGCTCATGATCGAGGGCGATCCGTCGGACCGCGCGGATCAACTCCTCGCGCTGTGGCCATTCCTGTTGGTGGTTTCTTTGGCATCCGCCCTGTGGAGTTTGCGTCAGTCATCCGGCGCGGCCCCACCTGGGATTTCGCGCTTCCTGCCATTTATCCTGATCGCCACCGTGCACGGCGCTTTCCTGTCGCAACAGGTTTGGGGCTCCACATACGCTCTGTGGCCCATGTTCATGGTTCTTTGCGGATGTACGTTCTCCGTCCTGTTCCCAGCTAACATGCCGCGTGTATCACAGACCGTCACACTCATCGCCCGCGTTCCGGCATCGCTGGCGACTGTAACGCTTATGATCGCATCGCTGCTGGTCTCTGGCTCGTATTACGCCTGGAGCCACGAGCGGCTGAGCTACGCCAAGCTTTCTGAGGGGGAAATGGTCCACTCAGCCCTGCCGGAGCTGGCCGGGTTGTCGGTTCGCGGACCCTGGATTCCCGAATTCGAGCGCCTGGTGCGCTTCGCCCAGCAGGAAATCCCCGTCGAAGACGGCCTGCTGTTGATTCCCGGCGAGGACCTGTTTTATTACACCACTGGCAGGCGCCCACAATTCCCGGTCCTCATGTTCGACCACACGGTCAATCCATTCTCCCCGGAAGAAATCCAGCGGATCGCCCGCACCCGCAATATCCGTTGGCTCATCGTCAAGAAAGATCTTCAGGTCAATGGAGAGCCAGTGGAGGATAAGGCCCGGTTGTTCGCGTTGCTCACCCAGGACTTCCAGCTCTTAAGGAATATTGGCATTTACGATGTCTACCGAAGGGTGCGCTCTTTGTAGCGCAGTTTGGTCGGAGGTGTTCTGAGCGTATCGTCGGCGAACAGAAAACTGAATCACGGCCAGAATCCGGCGGGCTTTCAGAAAAGCTCGCCCTCACGTTTTCCGGCGGCTGTACAATGCTTTTTCTGAGAAGAAGCTCATTTCTGACTGAAGTCTCTCGACCGCCCTCGTCACTGCAGCAAGTAAGACCTCAATTTCCGAGAGGTCGCCGGATTTGGCGCGGTGTTCCAACGCAACCGCTGCCTTGAAGGCATGATGGTTGGGTCCAAAATTAGCAACCGCACCCTTCAAGGCATGTGCCGCGTGCGCGATGGCCTTAGCGTCTTGTCTCTCCACGGCGAGTTTCACAGTAGACAGCGTTTGCGGGCTCTCGTGCAAAAAGGTGTCAATCAATTCGGCACAGAGTTCAGTTTTGTGCTCTAGGCGAGCAAGCAGTGCTTCTCCATCGAATGCCTCCTCGATTGGTTCTGTGTTTTTCTCGCTTGACGGAAGTTCGGAACGGGCGCCACACGAGGCTTCGATAGTCTCGAAGAGGTCTGCGCCTCGAATTGGCTTGGAGAGATACCCGTCCATACCTGCTGCCAGACAGCGTTCCTTGTCGCCTTTCATCGCATGTGCCGTCATGGCCACGATCGGAATGTGCTTTCCGGTGGACTTCTCGCTCTTCCGAATTGCGGCAGTGGTTTCAAATCCATCCATCTCGGGCATTTGCACATCCATGAGGATCACGTCGAAGGCCTGCTTCTTGAGTTCCGCAAGTGCTTGCTTGCCATTGCCCGCCACGGTCACGTCGTGGCCGCGCATCTCCAGCAGCCTGGCGGCAAGCGTCTGATTTACGAGATTGTCTTCCGCAAGCAAGATGCGAAGATTGTGGCGATTTTCTCTGAGGGAGTGCTTCGTCACGAGAGCCCGCTCCGACGGGTTCATCTGCGAAGTGGCAAGCGCACTCGCGATCGCTTCCAGGAGCTCACCTTGGCTGACGGGCTTGCTGAGGTAGGCCGCGATGCCCAGCTCTCTGCAGCGACGCGCTTCTCCCGGCTGCCCTGCCGAGGTTAACATGACGATCGGAACGTTCCGGAATTCCAGGTGGGAAATGATTTGTTCCGCGAGAAGGAACCCATCCGAGTCCGGCATGTGCGCGTCAATAAGAACCAGGCCTAAGTGTCGCTTTGCCTCATAGCCTTCGCGCAACGCTGCGAGCCCCGCATCAGCATTCTCCGCAAGCGCGGGCTTCATACCCAGATTGGCCAGCATCTCCCGAAGGATCCGACGGTTCGTCAAGTTGTCGTCTACAACGAGAACAGGTAGCCCCTCCCACTGGACATTTAGTTTGGGGTCGGCCTTCGCGTGCACCCCTGTCGGCAACCTCAATCCCGCGGTAAAGTGGAAAGTGCTGCCATTGCCAGGATTGCTCTCGACCCAGATGCGGCCGCCCATCAGCTCGGTAAGCCGCGCGGAAATCGTCAAGCCCAGGCCCGTGCCGCCATGCTTGCGTGTCATGGAGCCGTCCACCTGGGTAAAGGATTCGAAAATGAGCTTTTGCTTGTCTTGAGGAATGCCAATGCCGGTGTCGCGCACGGTGAAGTGGAGCATGAGCTCCGAGCCCTCTCGCCCTTCAACCTCCGCACGAACTTCGACCTCACCGCGTTCAGTGAATTTCAAGGCATTGCCTGCCAGATTCAAAAGGACCTGCCGCAAACGAGTGGGATCACCGACAAGCACATCGGGGATGTCTGGAGACACATGCGTTACCAATTCGAGCCCTTTTCGGTGTGCCCGGATACTCAGTGGCTTCATTGCATTGGCAAGGGTGTCCCGCAGCTTGAACTCGATCGGATCGATGTCCAGCTTGCCTGCCTCGATCTTTGAAAAATCCAGAATGTCGTTGATGACTTGCAACAAGGAATCCGCCGAACCCTTCACCATGTTTAGGTATTCGGTTTGCTCGGGGTTAAGCTCCGTGTCCATCAGGATTTCAGTCATCCCAATAACCCCGTTCATCGGCGTACGAATTTCGTGGCTCATGTTGGCCAGGAATTCACTCTTAGCGCGGCTCGAGGCCTCCGCCTGGTCGCGAAGTGCTTCCAATTCCGCTTGCTTCAAAGTGTTGTCGCGCATATCACGCACGCTTCGGACACACGACTGCACGAGGAAAATATTCTCGAAAATGACCCACGCCGCGTGCTCGACCCAGCGCCAGTGACTCGCTGCGAGCACTCCAAACACAGACTGCGGCCAGTAAACCCCGCGCACAAAGTGATCGACCGCAACTACGATGGTCGCGGGAACCAGAACTCTCCAGTCACGGTAGAAGGCTAGGAAAGCAAGCGATCCGAACACATGGAAATGTGTCTCGATCCGGCCGCCTGATAGGTGGATCAGGAGCCCGGACATCAGCATCTGGCTCGCGGCGATGACGTACCGAGTCATCGCTTCGCCCGGCCGCAGGATCGCCAGCATCACAGGAAACAGGGTTATTATGCCGCCAAGAAAAATCGCGGCCCAGACGTGGAAGTGTATGTTGCTGACCTGTCCAGCCCAGGTCTTCGGCGATACGATAAGCGCGGTTACGATCCCTGCCAGCCACTGGACCGTCATCAGGCCGGCGAACATCCGATCTGTGCGCTTATACACGGCCAGCCGATGTTCATCGAGCAGGGACTCTGCACGCTGCCGAATGGCCGGGCTTACTGTTGTCTCATCCACAAGCTCTTGAGCCATGACGCTTCTCCTTTGGCCGTCATCGTTGTTGGATCGTGGAGGGAACATCCAAACACGGAGGTGCGCGCCGTCTTTGCAGTTCCCGTGGTCACGAGGGAAACAATTGCCGATCGTCCAGCGTTATCCCCCGAGTGCCCCCGCGACGTCGTGATGCCACCGCTGAATCGCATGTGGCCGTCGGCGTCATACAGAATCGTTTGGCCAGAGGCCTGTGCCCCAAATCGCTTCGCTTCCACGTCGTTGGGGTCAGCGAAAACGGTCACTCCTGGGATTGTTTCAGCGCTGCGCCATAATCCAGTCTTCTCCCAGCCATCCGGAAAGGCCCCAGGCCGCACGAAAATCACGGCAGCGGTGGCTTTCCCTCGCAAACGTGTCATCAGGATCGAAAGCTCGCCGATTGTGGCGTCTGTGCAAGGGCACTTAGGGTGCGCGAACACCACTACCGTTGACAATCCTGGCGCCCGTGATACCCTGCTCTGCTTCGGCCATTCCGCGGGCGGTTCACCAGGCTCGGCCGGGCCGAGTTCGTAATTCAACATGGCTCGCAGGCCCACAGTCAGCGCAAATATCCACACAATTCCGATGGCGGCGAGAACCCAGGTCGACCGCCAAATCCACTTCGCGGTGGGTTTATGAACTTCCATTAGTCTCGTGTCAGGTAACGGTTGAGAACGTCGAGCAACTGGCTCGCTTCAACAGGTTTCTTCAGATATTCGCTGCAGCCGTTTTCGAAGCCGACTTTTACGGAGTCGGGGTCGGTCTTGAACGTCAGAAGAATGACCGGCAGCCGCCGTGTGCGCTCGTCTTGGCGGATCCGTTGGCAGACCTCGACCCCGCTAATCCCTGGCATCATCACATCCATTAGGACCAAGTCCGGTATCGTGTTTGCAAGCGTACTGAGAGCTTCTTCTCCATCCTTCGCGCAGATCACCTCGAACCCGGTCTTTTGGGAGATCAGCATGCGATGCATCAAGCGGCTAGTGGCGGAATCGTCCACGAGCAGGATCTTCTTGGGAACAGACATGGGTACCCTCTCGTTGACGCGCCGATGTGGGTGCTCTCAGATAACTAACAAGCACATGTCCCACCACTGATTAATATACCCGATTGGTTGTTACCTGGACTGTAACTCATTGCAATGCTGTAGTTTACCGGCCTTCTGGCTACACTTTACCGACAGCAAGCCATCCCAGAGTCTCAACTTTATCAAGTTGAGACTGCTTTTGACGATTGTGAGATAACATCGGAGAGTGGGCACCGAACGGGCGACGAATCCTCGATCACGCAGTGATGCGCAAGCTAGACGCGTCGGCACGCGAAGTCCGGACGCGTGGACAGGCGCGCCCTCGCTGAGTAAACTCCGCGTGGCTTGTTGTTATTCCGGCGGGTCCGAGGTTCTTGCAGGCTTCAAGTAAAGCTCGCCGCGAGTAGAGCCCGCACCTGACCTTGGGAAGAAATAGGGGAGACTCGTGAGCATCCTGGGGCTTTCTGCACTGGCGCACGATTCTGCCGCCGCGTTGCTTTCCGATAACGGCATCGTTGCCGCGATTGAAGAGAGCAAGCTGGTTCGAGTGCGCGCCACCACGGGAATTCCGCGCGAGGCGATCCGGTATTGCCTGGAGCGCGGCGGCACAGGGTGGAGCGGCGTCGAATGCGTGGCCGTGGCCAGCCGCCCGCTCCGTGCGTGGGCGCGGCAGGCGTGGTTGCGCACGAGGCTTACGCCATTCGCCCCGGTCCCCAGCGGCTATTATCAGACCAAGGCCCTCGGCGAGCTGGGCCGAGAACTCAACAATGGCCGCCTGCTGCAATCGCTCGGTGAATCAACAAAGCTGCGCGTCCTGAATCTCGAGCATCACCTTTGCCATGCCGCGAGCGCTTTCTACGCCTCAGCAGCCGATCGCGCCGTCGTGGTTACGCTTGACGAGCAGGGCGACGGCCGCGCAGGGGCCGTCGCGCTCGGCGAAGACGCGCGATTGCGGATTCTTCGATCTATTTCGTACCCGCATTCGCCCGCCTGGATCTTTTCTCAGATCACGGACCTGATCGGCTTCGAGCCACATGCGGATGAACACAAGACGCAATGGCTGGGCCTCGAAGGCGAGCCTGTGTTCGAGAATCTTTTTCTAGGCCTGCTGCGCGGCTCCGCGGGCAAATTGCCCCATCTTGCTACGAGCTACTTCAACAGTGGACTCGTCGGCCGCATTGCTTTTTCGCCGAAATTCTATCGAGCAGTTGGCTTGGATCCCGCCGTTGGCAAGGCTGCGGAGAGCGGTTCGGTTCGCCCGAGGATTCCGGAGCCGCTTCGCAGGCAGCTTGCCGCGAGCGTCCAGCAGGCATGCGCCAAAGTTGCCGCGGAGCTTGCCGAGCGATGTCGGAAGGAGACCGGCGCGAAATCGTTGTGCCTGGCGGGAGGGTTGTTTCTGAACCCCGTGATCGTATCGCACGTCGAAAAAAATACTGGCTTCGAGGATGTTTTCGTTCAACCCGCCGCGGGAAACGAAGGCACGGCTCTGGGCGCCGCGTGGTACGTGCGCCATCACGTGCAAGGAAAGCCGCGGCAGGCTCCCCCATCCCAACTAGCTTGGGGGCCGGGCTATTCCAGCCAGGAAATCAAACAGGTTTTGGACAATTGCAAGGCGCGCTACCGGTTCCATGTGACCGAGGAACAGATTCTGGAAGAAACCGTACAATTGCTCGCTGCCGGAAAAATCGTGGGATGGTTTCACGGGGCCGCCGAATTCGGCCCGCGCGCGCTCGGAAACCGCAGCCTGCTCGCTTCTCCCTGGGCGCCCTACGTCAAGGAGAACCTGAACGAATTTGTGAAGCACCGCGAAGCATTCCGCCCATTCGCGATCTCGGTGGTGTCCGAACGCGCGGCGGAATTCTTTGATTACACGCGGTCCGCGCATTTCATGGCCACGCTCGGCTTTGCCAAGGCGGAAGCGGCCCGCCTGTTGGAGGGATTCCTACTTCCGGGCGGCCGCGTGCGTTTGCATGTGGTTGAGCGCGCGGCGAATCCCCCACTTTGGCGGCTGCTCGATCGATTCGGCAAGTTCGCGCCCGCGCCCATGCTGGTGAATACTTCGTTCAACCTGTTCGGCGAGCCGCTGGTTGTGTCGCCGCGTGACGCCGTGCGCAGTTATTTTTGTTCCGGCATCGACGCGATCATCGTCGGCAACTTTTCGCTGGCGAAATCGTGACTATGCGCCATCCGTTACACCAGCGCGGCATTCCGCTTTCCCTGGCCGGGCGATTGGGCGAGAATCAATTTGGACAGATTTCGGGTTGAGTCCCGAGTTCGTTGAGGGGGGAAATCTCGCGTGAAATTGGCAGTGATCGGGTGTGGATACGTGGGACTGGTTTCGGGGAGTTGTCTCGCCGAGGCGGGACATGACGTCGTCGCCACCGACAATGACGCGTCTCGCATCACGACTTTGCAGGCTGGAAAAATCCCCATATATGAACCGAACCTCGATAAAGTTCTCGAGACGGTAGTGCGGGAAGGACGTCTTCGGTTCACGCCCGATTGCGCGGAAGCTGTGCGTGGTGCGGATGTGGTTTTCATCTGCGTGGGTACGCCGCCGACGGAAACCGGGGAGGCGGACCTTTCCGCAATCGACAACGTCGCCCGTCTGATCGCCAAGGAGTCGCGCTCGCCGAAACTGGTCATCGAGAAAAGCACGGTTCCCGCGCAAACTGGAGAGCAATTGAAGCGCGCCCTGCAAGTATATTCGCGGGACGCCGGCGCCAGTTTCCGCGTGGCATCGAACCCGGAATTTTTGCGCGAAGGCACCGCTGTCGAGGATTTTTTCCATCCCGACCGAATCGTAATCGGCGTGGAGGAAAAAGAAAGCGAGCAGCAACTCCGCGAGTTGTATCACCCCATTCTCGAAGGCCGCTTCCGCTGCCCCGTGCATCAGCCGAATTGTCCGCCGGTGGCTACTCCGGATTTCGTCGTGACCACCATTGCCAGCGCCGAACTCATCAAGCACGCCTCCAATTCTTTTCTTGGGCTGAAGATTTCCTACGCCAACGTACTCGCCGACCTCTGCGAGCGCCTTGGCGGCAACGTCGATGAAGTAACGCGCGCCGTGGGCCTCGATCCTCGCATCGGCGGCCAGTTCTTGAAGGCTGGATTGGGTTTTGGCGGGTTCTGCCTGCCGAAAGATATACAGGCTTTTATCAAGCTAGCCGACCGGGCGGGCGTTGACTTCGGTTTGCTCAAGGAAGCCGAGCGCGTCAACAAGCAGCGAGTCGATCAGCTGCTGGACAAGGTGAAAAAGGCGCTTTGGGTTATGAAGGAGAAGCAGATCGGCGTGTTGGGGATCGCCTTCAAGCCCAATACGGACGACATCCGTCTTGCTCCAGCAATGGAAGTGATCCGGCGCCTGCTTGCGGAAGGCGCGGTTGTGCGTGCCAACGATCCCGAAGCCATGGCGCGTGCGCGCGCCGTATTTCCTGACCTGCACTACAGCGCAGACCCGTACGAGGTGGCGCGCGGGGCCGACGCTCTTCTTATATTGACGGAGTGGGAACAATACCGGCGGCTGGATTGGAAGCGGATCCGCGCCGAAATGGCGCGAGCGCTGGTGATCGATGGCCGGAACATGCTGCGGCCCGAGGAGATGAAAGCACTGGGATTCGAGTACGTGAGCTTCGGGCGCCCCGATCAGGTCGCAGTCATGGCAACGCAATAGTGGCGATCTGAAGTCGTGAGTCGTGCCGCTCTCAACGCGCCTGGATCTCGGCGAACTGCTTCTTGAATGATTCCAGCGTAAGCCTTAGCCCATCCTCAAGATTTACATTAGGTTCCCAGCCGAGCAGGCGGCGCGCCTTGGAAATATCAGGGCAACGCTGCTTGGGATCGTCCTGCGGCAGAGGCTCGAAGACAATGGGCTTTGTCGCGCCGAGCAAGGTGTGAATGCGCTGTGCAAACTCGAGAATTGAAATTTCCTGCGGATTGCCGATATTCGTGGGCTCGTGTTCGTCCGATTGCATCAGACGGTAGATTCCATCGATCAAATCGGAAACGTAGCAGAAACTGCGCGTTTGCGCTCCCGTGCCATACACGGTAATGGGTTGGCCACTCAGCGCCTGATACACGAAATTCGGCAGGGCGCGGCCATCATTGAGCCGCATGCGCGGGCCGTAGGTGTTGAAAATTCGCACGATGTGCGTGTCCACGCCATGCGCGCGATGGTACGCCATCACCATGGCCTCGGCGAAGCGTTTGGCTTCATCATAGACGCCGCGCGGGCCGATCGGGTTTACATTGCCCCAGTACGTTTCCGGCTGCGGACTCACCAGCGGATCGCCGTAACACTCCGAAGTAGACGCCAGAAAATACTTCGCATTCTTTGCGAGCGCCAGGCCGAGTGTGTTGTGCGTGCCGAGAGCGCCGACCTTGAGCGTCTGGATCGGGAGCTTCAGATAATCCACGGGACTCGCCGGCGAGGCCAAGTGCAACACGTAATCGACCGGGCCGCGCACATCGATGAATTTCGTAACATCGTGCTGCACGATTCGGAATCGGGGATTTCCCGCCAGATGCCGGACATTGGCTTCCGCTCCGGTGACCAGATTGTCGATCGATAGAACTTCCCAGCCGCGCTCAAGCAAATAGTCGCACAGGTGCGATCCGAGAAATCCCGCGCCGCCTGTGACTACTGCGCGCATCGAGTTAGCCTCATGGCATGCGTCTCCGCCGTTCGCTTAGCTCCGCGCTTCGATTGGTTTCTCTCACGGCTCCGCCGCGTTCGTCTCGGAATCGCGAAACCGCTTGCCATTGTAGCGTCTGGAGTTCCCAGCACAAAGAATGCTTCGCTGGGTGAGGCGCGAGTTTACTACCATCCAGTTCTCCTCGTTTGCCCAGCGTGCGCGTTGTCTTGACCATGCTCGAAGCCATCTGTTAGCGTAGAAGTTTCCATGGAAACAATTCACATCACGATGCCGGACGGCGCTGTCCGCGAAGTTCCGCTGGGCACCACGGCGGCGGAGATCGCCCAGCAGATTTCCCCTCGCCTCGCCAAGGAGGCGCTCGTCGCGCGCATTAGCCCTCTAAGCACTTCTCCTGGTGGGCCTTCGGGCGCGACGGGGAATGGCGAGGGTCTCCTCGTCGATTTGCGCGCCCCGCTCGATCAGGATGTGCGTCTTTCAATCCTTACGCCGAAAGATCCCGACGCGATCCAGGTGCTCCGCCACTCGGCTGCGCATCTGCTCGCCGCGGCGGTGCTCGAACTTTTCCCGAACGTGAAGCTCGGCATCGGCCCGCCGATCGACACCGGGTTCTTCTATGATTTTGTTCGCGACGAGCCTTTCACTCCCGAAGATCTCGAGCGCATCGAAAAAAAGATGCGCGAGCTGGCCGCGCAGGACATCCCGAACGAGCGCAAGATGATGCCCAAGCCCGAGGCGCTGGAGCTCTACCGCAAGTGGGACCAGGGCTTCAAATGCGAGTTGGTGGAGGAGCGCGCCGTCGAGCCGATGGTTTCGTTCTACACCACCGGAAAATTCATCGATTTCTGCCGCGGGCCGCACATTCCTTCCACGGGGCGCATCCGCGCATTCAAGCTGATGAGCGTTGCGGGCGCGTACTGGAAAGGTCAGGAAGGCAACCCGCAGATGCAGCGCATCTATGGGGCGTGCTTCTACACGCAGCAGGAGCTCGACGACTATCTCCACAAACTCGAAGAGGCCAAGCGGCGCGACCACCGGCGCATCGGGCCGGAGCTGGATTTGTTTTCGATTCAGGAAGAGGCCGGGCCGGGATTGATTTTCTGGCATCCGAAAGGAGGTCTGGTCCGCAAGTTGATGGAGGACTGGCTGCGCGACGAGTTGCTACGCCGCGGTTACGATTTGGTTTACACGCCGCACATCATGCGCCTGGATTTGTGGAAGACCAGCGGACACACCGATTATTATCGGGAGAATATGTTCGGCGCCGTCGAAGTCGAAAAGGCCGACTATCAGTTGAAGCCCATGAACTGCCCGGGCCATATCTTGATTTACAAGTCCCGGCTGCGCAGTTATCGCGAACTGCCGGTGCGCCTGGCCGAACTCGGCACCGTGTATCGCTACGAACGCTCGGGCGTGCTGCACGGCCTCTTGCGCGTGCGCGGATTCACGCAGGACGACGCGCACATCTTCTGCATGCCGGAGCAAATGGAAGCCGAGATCGAGGCCTGCATCGATTTCGCCTTCGCCGTGATGAAAACTTTCGGCTTCAACCAATATGTCGTCGAGCTTTCGGACTGGGACCCGGCGCATCCGGAGAATTACCCTGGATCGGCCGAAGATTGGAGCTGGTCGACCGGCGTGCTCGAAAAAACCCTCACCAAATTGGGCGTGCCGTTCAAGCGCATGAAAGGCGAAGGAGCGTTTTACGGCCCGAAAATTGATGTCAAACTCATCGACGCCATCGGCCGGCCGTGGCAGCTCACCACCGTGCAATTCGATTTCAATTTGCCCGGGCGCTTTGGTCTCGAATACGTTGGAGAAGATGGCAACCGCCATCAGCCGCTGATGGTCCATCGCGCGCTGTGGGGCTCGGTCGAGCGCTTTTTCGGAATCCTGATCGAACACTATGCCGGCGCGTTTCCGGTGTGGCTCGCGCCCGTGCAGGCGGAAGTTCTGCCGCTCAGCGAAAAATTCTCTGTGTACGCAACAAACGTTACCGCGGAGCTGCGCGCCGCGGGTTTCCGCGCGCATCTCGACGACCGCAACGAGAAGTTGCAGGCCAAAATTCGCGACGCGCAGCTTCAGAAAATCCCCTATATGCTCATCGTCGGCGGCAAGGAAGCCGAAGCGGGCACCGTCTCGGTGCGCCATCAGAGCAAGGGGGACCTTGGCCCGCGTCCGCTCGCTGAATTTGTCGCCGACTTGCGCAAGGAAGTGGATTCGCGAATTTCTTCACAGGGTGACTCGAAAACCCTCGCACACTAGGAGAGCATCATGCCGAAATTTATTATCGAGCGGGAACTTCCCGGGGCGGGGAAGCTTTCTGCGAAAGACCTGCAAGGAATTTCACAGAAGTCGTGCAGCGTCCTGCGGAACCTCGGACCGCAAATCCAATGGGTGGAAAGCTACGTCACTGACGACAAAATCTATTGCGTCTATATCGCACCAAATGAAGAAATGATTCGAGAGCACGCCCGCCAGGGCGGCTTCCCCGCAAATCGTGTCTCCGGCGTCCGGCGCATGATCGACCCGACCACATCTGAGGTCTAACGCCACGCAACTCGCCCGTGCTATACTTGCGGACCCGTCCTCTGTGAGGCTTCGGTCGAGCGGATGGGACTGGGTTGGGATGTTGGCGCCGCGCTTAGGCGGGCGCGATGTTTGGGAGGTGGGTTTATCGCTGAACGGAGTTTTCGGCAGGCTGACCGCATCCGGGTCAATGATCGCATCCGGGCGCGCGAAATCCGAGTCGTGGATGAAGATGGTGGGCAGTTAGGGGTGATGCCGCCGTTTGAGGCGATCAAACTTGCCCGTGAGCGGGGCCTGGATTTGGTGGAAATTTCACCAACGGCCGATCCGCCAGTTTGCAAAATCACCGATTACGGCAAATACCTCTACCAGACCAATAAAAAGGCGCACGAGCAGCGCAAGCACCAGAAAGGTTCGCAGCTCAAGGAAGTCAAGTTCCGGCCAGCCACGGCGGAGCACGACTATCAGGTTCGTAAAAACCAGATCATCCGGTTTTTGGCCGATGGCCACAAAGTAAAGGCCATGATCTTCCATCGCGGCCGCGAAATGGCCCATCAGGAAGTGGGCCGCGCGAAGATGAATCGGCTACTGCAGGAAATTGCGGATCATGCGCTGGTGGAGATCGGACCGCGCATGGAAGCCAACATCATGATGGCGCTGCTGGCGCCCAAGAAGGGCGGTTCGGCCAAATCTCCGGCAGCACCCGCCGGAGGACAAGCGTAACGCTTGGTATGCAATTTTAACGAGGTAACGTTGGTGGCAAAACAAAAGGTAAAGAAACTCAAGTTGAAAACGCATCGCGGCGCCGCCAAGCGTTTCAAGATTACGTCGACCGGAAAAATCCTGCGAATGCATTCCGGGAAACGGCACTTGCTGGGCACCAAAAGATCCAACAGGATGCGCCGGTTGAAGAAATTGAAGCTGGTCCATCATGCGGACGCCAAGAACGTTCACAAGATGTTGCCGTACGGCTAGTTTCGCAGGAGCTTGTCAGGAAAGGTTTGTGGGTCGGAGCTTTTCACCCTGACGACGGAAGGGCAGCTCCGACATCAAGAATGTAGGAATCGGAGGCTTCAGCCTCTGAGGCCTAAAGGCCTTTTACACGACTCGTGATTGTCGGACCTAAAGGTCCGACCCACAAATCAGGTTTTGCTAGTTGCTGTGCCAGGCAGAGCGCAACCCCCCCACGGTGGGCCTGCCGGCCAGCGCTCCGATTCACATCGGGGCATCGCTCGTGCGAAGATTTCGATCTTCGCATTGAGTTTCTAAACACGCCGTGGAGACGCTTTCGCTTTCTGGCCGTGTGCAGTTCCCCATGCGCGGGAATGCCTGCGGCGCTTCGGAAAGAGTTGCGGCTCCGCTCGCGGTGAAACGCACAGGAGAAAACGCCAATGCCTCGAGTCAAACGCGGAACCAAACGCCGCGCGCGCCGCAAAAAGTATCTGAGGCGCGCGAAAGGATTTTTCCTCACAAAATCAAAGCTGTACCAGTCAGCACAGGAAGCGGTGAATCGCGCGGAGCGTTTTTCTTTCCGCGACCGCCGCGTCCGCAAACGCCAGTTCCGCACGTTGTGGATTCAGCGGATCGGCGCGGCTGCGCGCAACGCGGGGATGTCTTACAGCCAGTTGATGCACGGGCTCAAGGCAGCCGGCATCGAGATCGACCGCAAAGTTCTGGCCGATCTCGCCGTGAAGGACGCGGGCGGATTTACGCAGCTCGTCGCGCAGGCCAAGGCAGCCGGGGCAAAAACCAAGGCGTAGCGGTCATCTTTTCCTTACAAGTTTGTTTTCCGGCGGGGCGGCGGTTTTGTGGCGCCGCCGTCCCGGCGGCGTTTTTGTACGCGAAATTCGCCGACAAGATGCCGGTGCCACTCGGAGCATCCATCCGACATGAAACCGAACCAAATTTCAGCGGGGCAAGTGCTCGAGCCGCTCGGCGCGGCGACGCCTGAAGCAGTCGCGACCCGATTCGCGGAGCTGCGCGCGCAGTTTGACCGTGAAGCCGCAGGCGCGGGCGACGAGAACGCTTGGAAATCTCTGCGCGACGCGTGGCTTGGACGAAAATCAGGGGTCCTCACGCAGGTCACGGATACTTGGCTCAAGCCGGCGCGTCCCGAGCTAAAACCAGCGCTCGGCCAGGCGCTCAACCAGCTCAAAGCGCACGTCGAGGCGGCGCTCGAATCGCAGCGTGTAGCGATTGAATCCGCGGCCGACCAAACGGCGCTTGCACGCGAGCACCAAGATATTTCTCTTCCGGGGGTGGTGCGCCCGCTCGGCTCGCGGCATCCGCTGACCCAGACCTTCGAGGAGATCGAGCGAATTTTTCTCTCTCTCGGCTACACCGTGGTCGCCGGGCCGGAGATAGAAACTCCGTACTACAATTTTGAGGCGCTCAACATTCCCGAGCACCATCCGGCGCGCGATAACATGGACACTTTTTACATGGCGACGCCGCCGGGTGCGGGGCCGCTCTTGCTGCGCACGCACACTTCGCCGATGCAAATTCGCACCATGGAAAAACAGCAGCCGCCCGTGCGCATCATCGTGCCCGGCAAGGTTTATCGCCGCGACAATCCAGACGCGACGCACGGCTTCATGTTTCAACAGATCGAGGGGCTGGCCGTCGACACCGACATCACATTTTGCGATTTCAAGGGCACGGTCGAATATTTCGTGCGTGAATTTCTGGGGCCCAAGGTGAAAACGCGCTTGCGGCCGAGCTATTTTCCGTTTACAGAGCCTTCCGTCGAAGTCGATGCGACGTGCGTGTTCTGCGGCGGCCCGGGTTGCTCGGTGTGCAAGCAGTCGGGCTGGATCGAATTGTTCGGCGCAGGCATGGTGGATCCGGCCGTCTACGGTTTCGTGAACTACGACGCCAAGAAACTTTCCGGCTTCGCCTTCGGTATGGGCGTTGAGCGCCTGACGCAGCTCAAATACAACATCAACGATTTGCAGCTCTATTTTCAAAACGACGTGCGGTTTCTGCGGCAGTTTGAGTGAGCGGCAAGAAGTAGCACAGACTTCAGCCTGTGTGGTTTTGACTTTTAGCCGTCGCGCACGCCACACAGACTGAAGTCTGTGCGACTAAAACCGGCTCCGGCGCGCAACATAAGATGCGGGCTAAATCATGAAGGTTCTCTACAATTGGCTGAAAGAGTTCGTCGCCTTGAAAGCGACGCCTGAGGACTTGCGGGCGAGGCTTTCGCTTTCGGGTACGGCGGTGGAAGCGCTGGAGCAAACCGCGGCCGGCCCGCTGCTGGACGCCGAATTGACGTCGAACCGCGCCGATTGCCTGGGACACTATGGCATCGCGCGCGAAGCTGCCGCGCTATATCGCCTGCCGCTCAAGCCCGTGGAGGCTTACCCGCGCGAAGTTGCGGAATACGCTACCGGGGCAACGCGCGTGGAGATCGAGTCGCCCGAACTGTGCGGCCGCTACACGGCGCGCGTACTGCGCGGGGTGAAAGTGGGACCTTCGCCGGACTGGCTGCGGCAGCGCCTCGAAGCGCTGGGGCAGGCGTCGATCAACAACGTCGTGGACGCGACGAACTTCGTGATGCTCGAACTCGGGCACCCGCTCCACGCCTTCGACATGGATTTGCTTGCCGAGCGGCGCATGGTGGTGAGGCGCGCGCGTGCCGGAGAAAAAATACGCACACTTGACGGCATCGAGCGCTCGCTGACTCCTGAGATGTGCGTAAACGCCGATGCGGTGCGTGCCGTGGGCATCGGCGGCGTGATGGGTGGCGCCGAATCTGAAATCCGCGCTACGACCGAAACCATTTTGCTGGAAGCGGCGTGGTTTGATCCGATTTCCGTACGCCGCACGGCGAAGGCGCTCGGATTGCGCACCGAAGCCTCGATACGTTTCGAGCGTGGCGCGGACATCGAACTGGCGGAGCTGGCTTCACGGCGCTGCGCGGAGTTGATCCAGCAATTGGGCGGCGGCGAAGTGCTCGGGGGCGTGGTGAACGTTTATCCAGGACGCAAGGCGCCACCGGCGATCGACTTGACGCGCAAAGAACTGTTGCGCGTGATGGGCGCGGACGTTCCCGATGCGGACATCGAGGCAATTCTCTCCGCGCTCGGCTTTGCGCCCGTGCGTATGGATTCAACTCAAGGCAGCGAGGGGTCTATGCTGGCCGCGTGGACGTGCCGCCGCCCATCGTGGCGCGGCGACGTCACACGCGAAATCGACTTGATCGAAGAGGTCGCGCGGCTCCATGGACTCGATAAATTCCCGGCGCGTTTGCCGGCGGCCAGGCGGCCGGCGGGCCGCCTCGAATACGCCGAAGCCGAGGACCGGCTGCGCGAACGGCTCATTGGCTTGGGCTACCAGGAAATCATCACGATTCCGATAGTCGATGAGGCGAGCGACGCTATGTTTCGCGACGCAAATTCCGCGCCCGCACGCATCGCGAATCCGCTGGCCGAAGACGCGTCGGTGATGCGCTCCACCGGCGTAGTGACTATGGTCTCGACGCTGGAATGGAATCTGAATCATGGGCAGCGAAACGTCCGCCTGTTTGAATTCGGCAAGAGGTATGGCTGGAATGGCACTGAACCTGTCGAAACTCGCGTCCTGACGCTCGGCGCTACGGGCCTGGCGCGTGAAAAGGGCATCGCCGAAAGCGAGCGCGCCTTTGTGTTCTCCGATCTGAAAGGGGACATCGATCAGATTGGAAAGCTGGCCGGAGGATTTCTGTGGCCGGGGCCGCCTGGCCCGGGATGGCTTCATCCCGCGAACGCGGGATTGATTTTACTAAATAATAATCATGTGGGCGCGGACGCGAACCGCCTCGTCGGTTCCGCCGGGCAAGTCTCGCGGCGCGTCTCCGAGCGTTTCAAGCTGCGACAGGACGCATTTGTCGCGGAACTTGAACTCGATCCACTCTGCGCGGGTTATCGGGCAGCGCGCGCGGCGTTGCGCTACAAGCCACTTTCGCGCTATCCGGCAGTGGAGCGAGATTTCTCACTCGTACTAGCGGACGGCACCACGTTCGCCTCTATTGTGGAAACGATTCGCGGGCTGGGTATCGTCGAAGTGTCTTCCATCACCGCCGTGGACCTGTTCCGAGGCAAGAACGTGCCGGAGGGAAAATTTTCGCTGCTCGTGCGAGTGACGTTCGAGAGCCACCGAACCACGCTCACTGAAACTCAGTTGACCGATTTTTCTTCGCGTATCGTCGCCGCGCTCGAGAGGAAGCTCGGAGCATCGCTCCGCGCGTCGTAATAAGCGTAGGCCCTTCGAGAATCAACTTTTGAACTGCCCCGAAGTAGTCGCCATCTGTACGGCAATCAGGATGGATTCGGGCCGATCTCTAAACCCGCCTTTCGTAGACCAGCGATGAGGTGCTCGACAAGTTCTGGGTCCCACCACTTCCCTAATTCCTCGCGCGCAACCACGGCGAAGTCCGGCCTTATAGCAAGCAGCTCTCGTAGGGCTTTGCGTGCTGCTTCCCGCTCGCCGAGCTGCCCATAGGCCGCTGCGAGCGCAAAGTGCGTTCGCCAGAAACCGGGCATGTTGATCTTGAGAGCGACTTCCAGCGCGCCGCGGTAGTCGTTCTTGCGGTAGGCGTCGAAGAAGGAGGGAAACCAGTACCAGCCGGGATGATGAGGATTGAGCCGCCTGGCCCGCTCCGCCAAAGCGCAGCCGTGTTCCCAATCGCCAGCGTAGGCAATCAAGAAGCCCAGGTAGCCAGCCGTGAATCCATCCATGGGATTGAGCGCGATAGCGTGTTCCGCAGAGTTCCGAAAAGCCTGGAATTCCCGCTGGAAGAATTGGGCCGCGGCCAGAGCATAGTAAGCGAGGTGATTCGATGGTGCGATCTCGACGGCACGCCGCGCAGCCGCGAAGGCGCGCCCGATAGGATCAGGCCGGACGTTGAACCCGTGAGCGTATTCTTCCCGATAGAGGTGCGACAGCATTGCCCAGCAATCGGCATTGCCTGGCGCCTGCTGGAGGGCTCGTTCCAGCACGGCCCTCGCCGCGGCGTGTTCCTCAGCGTTGACGCGGTGGTTGTAGGCAAAGCTGCGCAACAATGCTTCGTACGGGGTCAATTCTTCGGGCTCTCTGCCGCGAAGAGTTTCACCCATCGTGCGAGGCAGAACACCGCGCGTGTCGGCGACTGTCGCGACGATGCGCGGGACGAGGTCATCTTGCAGCGCGAAGATTTCTTCCGGGCGAAACGTACGGTCATAAGTTTCGGCCCAAAGATGGGAACCGGAACAAGTGTCAACGAGCTGCACCGTGATGCGCAGCGTGGACCCCGCCTGGCGAAGGTGCCCTTCCATCACGTAACGCGCGCCGACTTCTTTGCCGACGGCGCGGACGTCGACCCCCTGGTGTGCGAATCGCAACGTGGAGCTGCGCGCGATGACTCGGAGGTAGGAGAAACGAGACATACCCGTCAAGATGTCCTCGGTCAACCCCTCGGCAAGGGCCGTGAGTTCGGCGTTGGCGCCGCCGTACTCGAAAGGCAATACGGCGACCCAGAAGCCCTCCTGGGCGCTGGTGGCGCTCGAGTCGGGCTCCGTCATGGTGGTTACTCCGCGCAGTCCGTCACGGAGGTCCCGCGCTGACGGGAAACGGTCCGCGGCGCTCTTCTCCAGGCAACGCCGGATCACCCGCGACAGCCCCACCGGTAGTCCGGCCCGAAGTTCGTCAAGTGGCCGCGGCGTGTCGCGCAGGATCGCGGAGGCCAGCTCGGCCGAGGATCGTCCCTGGAAAGGCCGCTGCCCGGTCGCCATTTCATACAGCATGATTCCCAGAGAGAAGAAGTCCGTGCGATGGTCGATCGCGCGGCCCATAATTTGTTCGGGCGACATGTAGCCCGGCGTCCCCATGACAACGCCTAGGTTTGTGAATTCGGCCGACGTTAACGTGAGGTCGTTGGGGCTGGGCGCGTGGATGTCCTTCGCGAGACCAAAGTCCAACACCTTGATCCGACCGTCGCGGGACACCATCACATTCGCAGGCTTCAAATCGCGATGCACGATGCTCTTCTCATGGGCGGCTGTCAACGCCTCGGCCAGCGCAGCCGTGATCTCGAGGATTCGCTCGACCGGGAGTCCGCCTTCCGGAATGAGCCGGTCAAGCGACTGGCCCTCGACCAGCTCCATCGTCAGGAAGTGGATGCCGTCCACTTCCTCGACCGAAAAGATGGTGACGATGTGCGGGTGATTTAGGGCGGCGACGGAGCGGGCTTCGCGTTGGAATCGCGCCAGGCGCTCGGGATCGCACGCGAATGCTTCGGGCAGGACTTTTAGCGCCACGTCGCGGGCGAGCTTGGTGTCGTGCGCCTGATACACCTCGCCCATTCCGCCTGAGCCCAGCAGGGAAACAATCTTGTACGAACCGAGTTGCCGCCCTTGGAGTGATTGTCCTGGATCTCTTGCCATCGCCAGATCCTTACGCGTCGTCTTCTGAAGGGCCCCGAGGATTGCCGAGTATAACATCCGACTCTTTACAGCTTTGAATTAAATCCTCCCAAAGCGTCTCCCAGATGATTACGACAGAAACGTAAACCTTGCCAGACGCACTGGAACAGCGGGGAATGGGCCGCCCAGCGGGAAGCGAATGGCATGCCGAATCGCATCAAAGTGGAAATTTACGGTCAGAGCTACACGTTGGCGGGGACCTCGACGAAAGCTACGTTCAGGACCTCGCGCGATACGTTGGCGAAAAGATGATCGCGGTGGCCGCGGCGACGCAGACGGTGGATTCCATGCGCGTGGCTGTCCTGGCGGCCATGGCCATCGCCGACGAGCTGCACACACTCCGGCAGGAAAAGGGCGACCGGGACGAAAACTTGCGGGAACACACCGAGCAGTGCCTCACCATCTTGTTGGAACGCCCGCCAGCGCTTCGAAGTGAAGCGAATTCGTGTTTGATTTGCACCGGCGCGGACTCGGCAAAATGGCATCACTTCAAGCCCTCGACCACGTAAAGGTCAGACAGGTCTCGCATGAAGCTATACGAGTAAACCCTTCCGTCGGGAGTCATAAGTACATTGTCGCTGATGCCGCTGTTGCTTGAGACGCCGGCCGGATCGGCGGGGCCAAGCTTCTTCCATAGCTCTCGCCTGCCCGACGCCGGGTCGAGGCGGTAGATGCTCAGACTGGCAAAACCTTCTGCCCTCGCCAGAAATACATTCTTCCCCTCGGCGTCCCATCGAATGAGATGGTCAGCCGGTTCGACACCCGGCACAGCGCGCGGTGGACCACCTGACACGGGATACAGGAATACTGTAGGTCCAGGCCCTCGGCCCAGGACAAAATTTCCATCCGGTGACACGGGCCCGATTTCCACCCCCTCCGGCGTGATGGGGTGGTGAGTTCCGCCCTCGACCTCCTGAACGTAAAGCCTGGGAGGGTGTCCGTGTTGTGCCGCGCGAAGAAGAATCCGTTTCCCGTCGGGAAACCACTGTGCTGAAATGGATTCCAGATCCTCGGCATGAAGCACGCGGGATTGGCCCGCGCCGACCGGAAGCAGCACGAGCCGGCCTGCGAAATCACTTCGCCCCGAGAGGGCCCACTTGCCGTCCGGTGAAAGCCCCAGCGCGTAACCTTCACCGAGATGGACGGCCGGCGAGCCGTCCGTCCCTCGCAGATAGACGCCACCCTCCCCCCCTGTGGCGATTCCCTCCTCGTCAAACAAGATGCTCTTCCCGTCGTTCGAGAGATCCTTTCCGTGTGAAAAATCAAACCAGGAAAGATCCACTTCCTTTGAGGCCCCCGGGGGCAGACAGATCATTGAAGTGGGCCATTTGGTATGCTTCAAGAGGACGCGACCGTCACGGGCTATGTCCTGAATCAAGAGGAGGCCGGGCACTCGGGCCACCACTCGGTGCTTGCCCGCAAGGGAAACAGCATGGAGAACGAGGCCCCCCGAACTTCCGTGGGCTTCTCTGGCAGTGAACCAGATCTCGCCGCTCAGCGGGTTCCAGGCAAGATTGACCGGGTCATCCCAGCCGCTCGAGACGACCCGGCGTTTTCCGGTGCGATCCACAACGCAGATCGAAATTCCAATGGGGCCGGACTCCGTGAAAGCGATCAGATCCCCCTGGAGGGAAAATCTCACGTTTCTGAGACTCACTCCCGGTCCGGGATCGTAAAGGACATTCCCCAAGGGGAATTCGATCCGGGCGCGATCCCCGACGGTGTGGGCCACCGCAAGATTCACGCCGTCAGGCGCCCAGTCCACATCGCCATCACCATCGAGTATTTCCCGTGGGGCGCCGCCAGCCAAAGCGACCTCGGCCAGCGTGACGGTCGATCCACGACGAAGACCGATCACCAGCTCTCCCGAGGAGGAAACAGCGTGGACAACCGCGTTTGGGAACGGAAGCGCAGTTGACTCCGGGCTCTCGGGTCGCGTCCAATAAATCTGCGAGCCACCTCCTTCGAAGGATGCGCTGTAAATAATCGTTTTCCCGTCGGGTGCGAACCGAGAGAACCGGATGGTTCCGCGGCGGAATGTCACCTGGTGATAAACGGGCGGGTCCGTCGCGCGGCGGGGGAGGGAGAGGAAACCAATCGCGACACCCGCTAGAAGCAAGAACGCGACACCCCCCAGCAGGGCTCCTCGCCAGCGCACGCGTATGCCTTTCGCCGCAGCACTCGGTTCTGCTATTGCGGGCGCGGCCAACGCCTCCTCGATTTCGATGCGGGCGTCGCCGATGTCCCGCAGGCGGCGCGGTGAATCTTTCTGCAAGCACCGCCGCAGTAGGTCCCGTATTTTCGCAGGAGTCGCCGATGGCAATACCTGCCAATCGGGTTCCCGTTCCAGCACCGCAGCAATCGTGTCGGAAACGGTCTCTCCGCGAAACGCCTCTTTTCCAGCCAGCAACTCGTAAAGCACACAGCCGAACGCCCAGATGTCAGTGCGCTTATCCACCGCCTTGCCGCGCGCCTGCTCGGGGCTCATGTACGCCGGAGTACCCAGAATTCTTCCTTCCTCGGTGGCCATTGCCGTGAGCGTTGCCGCATTCGAAAGATCCAGATCGCTGTCGCCGCTGTATGCCTTCGCCAAGCCGAAGTCCAGCACCTTCACTCTGCCCGCGGGCGTCACTTTCACGTTGGCAGGTTTCAGGTCCCGATGGATCACTCCCTTCTCGTGCGCTGTTTCCAGCGCCTCCGCAATCTGAACCGCGACCTTAAGAGCCTCCGCGATCTTCAGCGCACCAGAACTAACTCGCTCGGCCAGCGTCTCGCCGGGGACCAGTTCCATCACAAGATACTGCACTCCGTCAAACTGCTCGATTCCGTGAATCGTTGCGATGTTGGGATGGTTTAGCGATGCCAGCATCCGCGCTTCGCGCTGAAATCGTGCCAACCTTTCAGCATCGTCAACGAACGCCGCCGGAAGAACCTTGATAGCTACGTCTCGCCCGAGCTTCGTGTCATGCGCCTGATACACTTCTCCCATCCCGCCTGAGCCGAGCATGGAAGCGATCTTGTACGAGCCGAGTTGCTGCCCGTTGCGTGATTGTCTGGAATCTCTTGCCATCGCCCTGGCTGCCAGCTCTATGGCGGGCCTCTCGAAGAAACTTCCGGCATCTTCCTGTTGCGCGAGCAATGACTCCACTTCCTGCCGCAGGGAGTCGTCCCCCGCGCAGACCTCGTACAGATAGGCCGCTCGCTCGCTTTCTTCGCGTTCGAGCGCCGCGTGATATAGCTGCTCGATTTGTTGCCAACGACCACTCATGGCTGTTCGCTCATCACTGCTTCGCAGGCACGCGGCGTTTCAGTTCTTCGAACCAGTTCAGGACGACGTTGATTTGCGTCGGCGCCGCCTGCGCTTGCTCGATGGGCTTGAGCATCAAGAAGCGCTGGCCATCGCGAGACACGTCGTAGTTGGGGGGCGTTGTCGGGCTCGGCACGTACTGTCCCTCAAAAAGCACCCGGGGCTTGCCCGCAATGAAACCTGGCTGCGTGGCGACGTCCACGGCCATCATCTTGTCGCCACCGCGATAGAACAACTCGCGCCCATTGGGATTCCACACCGGTTCGGCACCGCCTTCGGCTGAGATTAGCCACTTGCCCCCCGGCCCTGGATATGGCTGCACGTAGATCTCGTTGTTGCCGGACTCGTCCGAGACATACGCCAGCCAATGACCGTCGGGCGAAAACCGTGCCGCTCCTTCGTTAAACAGAGTTTGGAGGAAGGGCTGTGCCTTGCGGTCGCTCATCCGCAGCACCCAGATGTCGTATCCGGTGGCGGGGCTGACGTCAAGGAAGGCCAGCAGTTGCCCGTCCGGGGACCAGGATATTGGAACTTGGTTGTGCTCGCTTATGTTCAACCGCTCCAACCCGCCAGTGCCGTCGGCCCGTTGCCAGAAAACATTTCGCGGCCCTTCCTTATTTGATTGAAACGCGATCCACTTGCCATCCGGAGTCCAAGCAGAGGCAGAGTTGTAATTCCCGCCAAACGTAAACCGGGCTAATGTCTCCCGCGAGAGATCGTATAGCCAGAGGTTAGACTCCAGTTCATCTATCGTCGTAGCTACATGCCGCCCGTCGGGAGAGAGCCGTGGGTTCCGGTAGGCGCGCACAGGAGCGGCCAAGGGCTGCTCAGTCCCATTGCGATTGACCCATACCAACCTGCTTTGGGTCGCTTGAACCCTCCCCGGGACGTAGACCAGAGATCCCGTGGCCGAAATGCTGTACTGGGCGGCCCCCGTTGATGGGGATTGCTGGACACCCTCCACCACTGGGACAGCCGCGCCCATAGTTGTTAGCCGCTGGGGATCGAACCGCATTGCCATCAGGCTTCCCCCTTGCGCGTAAACCAAGTGCCCAGATGATGCGTAGCGGGGCTGCGTCCCCCCTTGGCCCAGGTTTCTTCGTTCGCCCGTCCCGGCCGAGTACACAGCCACCTGCGCATTCGTCCAATTAGTGGCAGTCGGTCCAGAAGCAAAGTGAACTGCCTTGCCGCCGGGCAAGAACTCCGGCCAGCGGTGGGTGATCTCTCCTTTCTCGAAACGAGTCAATAGCTGCGGGGTACCTCCCACGTCCGGCACTTCCAGGAGTGGAGAAACTATTGAGGGTGCAAAGGCGATCATCCCGTTGTTCCCCCAACTTGCTCCACCAGGGAATCCAGAATTGCCCAGCGTCATTATAGCTCCTCCGCTTAACGAGACCTTCTTGAGTTTCCCCTCCGCGAAGAGCCCCAGCCATTGACCGTCGGCGGAAAAGAAGGGAGAAGAGGCTCCTTCCGTGCCTTGGATGAGCGTGGCTTCCTGGCTATCCATCGCCCGCAAATAAAGCTGCTGAGTGCCTGCCTGGCGTGCGACGTACGCGAGATGTGTGCCGTTGGGGGAGAGTGCGACAACGGGGCTGCTATCCAGGCCTGCCAATTGTTGGCCCGGCGGGAGCGTTATTGTGAGTCGTGAGACTGGCTGTGGCGAAGGCGAGAGTTTCACATACCAAATGGCTAGGCTCCCTATCGCGGCCACCATCAGAAAGGACGCGGCACCCCATAGCAGGGTTCCTTGCCCGCGCGCGCGTATGGTATTCGCTGCTGCTGTCGGTTCCGGCGTTGCGGGCGCGGATAGCGCCTCCTCGATCTCAATCCGCGCGTCGCCCATGTCCCGCAGACGGCGTTGCGAATCTTTCTGGACGCACCGTAGCAATAAATCACGAATTTTCGCGGGAGTCGCAGGTGGCAACGCCTGCCAGTCGGGCTCCCGTTCGAGGACAGCGGCGATCATGTCCGAGAGGGTATCGCCGCGAAAAGCCTGCCGCCCTGTGAGCAGTTCGTAGAGCGCGCAGCCAAACGCCCAGATGTCTGTCCGTTTGTCCACTGGCTTGCCGCGCGCCTGCTCTGGACTCATGTACGCTGGCGTGCCCACAATCCTGCCTTCTTCGGTGCCCATTGCAGTAAGCGTTACCGCGTTCGAAAGATCGGCTCCGCCGTCGCTTGCAAAGGCCTTCGCCAAGCCGAAGTCCAACAGCTTCACCCGGCCTTCCGGCGTCACCTTCACATTGGCCGGCTTAAGGTCTCGATGGATCACTCCTTTCTCGTGCGCTGCTTCCAGAGCTTCCGCAATCTGCGTGGCGATCTTAAGCGCCTCCTCGATCTTTAGTGCGCCAGCACGAACTCGCTCGGCCAGCGTGCAGCCGGAAACCAATTCCATAACTAAATAGTAAACACCGTCAGACTGCTCCAGCCCGTGAATCGTTGCGATGTTGGGATGGTTTAGCGAGGCCAGCATCCGCGCTTCGCGCTGAAATCGAGACAACCGATCGGCATCATTTACAAAGGCCGCCGGAAGTACTTTGATGGCTACTTCGCGATTCAGCTTACCGTCATGGGCCTGATACACTTCGCCCATCCCGCCTACGCCCAGCAAGGAAACAATATTGTAGGAGCCAAGCTGACGCCCGATCACTGATTGACCACGCTCATGGCCCAAAATCTTTGCCGCTACCTCTATTGCGGGCGCGTCTAGAAAGCTGTTTGCTCCGTTTTCATGGGCAAGAAGCGATTCGACTTCCTGCCGCAATGCATCGTCACCCGCACAGACTTCGTGCAGGAAGGCCGCGCGCTCGCTTTCTTCGCGTTCGAGCGCCGCATGATACAGCTGTTCGACTTTCTGCCAACGCTCAGGTGTCATTCCCGATGACCTTAGCCTTTCCCATTTCCCGGGCCAGCCAGGCCTTGGCCAGTCTCCAATCGCGATGGACGGTGTCGGGAGAAACTTTCAGCACCTCGGCGGTTTCCTCGACGCTCAGTCCTCCGAAAAAGCGCAATTCTACCACTTTGCTCTTCCGTGGATCGACGCCGGTTAAAGCCTTGAGCGCGTCGTCCAGCTCGACCAAGTCATGCCCCTTCTCTTGCGGCCCCATCAATGCTTCGTCGAGGGTGACTTTTGGAACGCCGCCTCCTCGCTTCTGGTATCCGCGCGCGCGGGCGTAATCCACCAGAATACGCCGCATCAATTGAGCGGAGATGGCAAAGAAATGGGCGCGGTTCTGCCAGTTTACGTGCCGGGAGTTCACCAGCTTCATGTAGGCTTCGTTGACCAGCGCCGTCGTTTGCAAGGTATGGCCGGGACGCTCTCCAAACATGTACCGCCGAGCCAGGCGGCGCAGCTCCTGATGGACGAGAGGGAGGAGTTCTTCCAGGGCCGCGTCTTTCCCTTGACTCCAATCCTGCAGGAGTCGGGTGATGTGTTGGGCCGAGGGTGCCTGCATCGTGTGCTCCTTACGCGCAGCTTTTTGAAGGGCCCCCGAGGTGGGCCAAGTATAACACTCGACTGAGCATAAGCAGTAAATCCCCAAATTCCGTTCATGGCGTTACAGCTTTCGGCCTCGGTTCCCGCCTTCCCTGGTGAGGACAGGAGGGAACGCCATGAAGACCATACTAAGATGGATCTTGAGCTCGGGATTGGTGCTGGCAAGCGGGGTCACGGGGTTTGGCCATGCCGCAGAAGCTGCCTCTCCGGAAACAAGTCCGGCGATCACGATCCACGTGTACAACTACGCCGGAGTTTCGAGCGAGACTATGACCGAGGCGCAAGAAGTGGCAACGGCGATCTTCCGTAAAGCGGGTGTGGAAACTCAATGGGCCAACACAGCTTTGGCTGCCGAAAATGATCAGGCAAATTCTGCGGACGATTCAGGCTCTACTCTCGCCGACATCCAACTCAACATTTCCACTCGTGAGATGTCCGACCGCCTCAACATCCCTGACAATGTGATGGGGTTGGCACCCGGCTCCGGCCCCGACCGCACGATCGTCTACATCTTCGACCCCAATGTACAAGCCCGTTTCTGGAGACTAATGAGCGCGCGCCGAAATGGGCGAATAGACCGACAAGTTTCAAAAGCTGAAATCCTGGGCCATGCGATCGCGCATGAAGTAGGTCACCTGCTGCTGAACCAACAAGTTCATTCAGCTTACGGCATCATGCGCGGCGCATGGAGTCTTGCGGACTTTCTCGAGATGACCCGTGGGATGCTGTTGTTCACACTGGAGCAGCGGGAATTCCTACGAGCGGATGTAAGTAGGCGAAACGCCCAGCAAGAAATCGGGCATGCTGCCGGAGTTGAATCGGCGGAACAGGCACGCTGAAGCCGACCAAATGAAGTGCTAAGTTTCCAGAGAGTGTACGGGTTCATTACGGCAGAAATGTAAAACTTGCCAGACGCACCAGATCGGCGGAAAATGGGCCGTCCAGCAGGGAGCGAATTGCATGTCGAATCGCATCAAAGTGGAAATTTATGGTCAGAGTTACACAATGGCAGGAGACCTCGAGGAGTCTTACGTCCAGGAACTCGCGCGGTACGTGGACGGAAAGATGAGCGCGGTGGCTGCGGCGACGCAGACGGTGGACTCGGTGCGCGTGGCTGTCCTGGCGGCCATGGCCATCGCCGATGAACTGCACACGCTCCGGCAGGAAAAGGGCAACCGGGACGAAAACTTGCGCGAACACGCCGAACAGTGCCTCACCATCCTGGAACGCGCGCTGAAGCAGACTGCCTAATACCTTCTTTGCAAGCAACGCGTTACCTCCTCGAACCCTGTAACGGGCAACGCTTTACGTGCGTCCCACATCACGTTACTATTGCTGTGGGATTGCAGCTAGTTTCCTTTTCACCAAAATTACGGTGCGGAAGACGATTCGCATACTCGGGGTTTCGCTGGCGCTGGTCGCGCTGCTGGTCTTTGCGACCGGCGTGGTGAGCGACTGGCATCATTCCGATGCCACGAATGACACGCATTGCCCGTATTGCCATCTGGGCCATCAGGTCCCCCTCCAACCGGATACTCCCCTGTGCGTTGGAGTTCTCAAACCGATTGCTGCGCTGCCACTGCTGGAAGTAGTTGTTCCCGCCACGGGCCCTGTCTTTTCGCAAATCGCACCGCGCGCGCCGCCCTCCGCGTAACTTGCTCGCCTCAGGCGCCTGTTGTGCCGGCGCTGACCGATCTCAAAATCATCCCATCCGATCTCTCGAGCCGCTCCGGGAATCCGCATTTTCCCGAACCCCGCATCGAGGGATATGAACTTTTCAAGCAGGAGAGCAGCTATGAACGTGAAGTCATGGGCCCGAAAATCGCAACTTTCAGTGGCGCTAAATGCTTTCGCACTTCTGACCTGCGTGCGGGTGGCAGCGCAGGGTGCTGGGCAGGGCGCGCCGCAGACTCCGCCGGCGCGCGTGACGCTGGAGCAGGCCATCGATCTGGCGATTCAGCACAATCATTCCTTGCAGGCGTCCCGCACCTTGATCTTGCAGAATCGGGCCCAGGAGATCACTGCGAATCTGCGGCCGAACCCCGTGTTCCTCATAGATGAGCAGTATATGCCGTTCTTCTCGCCCGACGCATTTACCAAAGACTATATTAACCAGAGCGCAGTCTATGACCTGGGATTGTCCTACCTCATCGAGCGCGGCAAGAAGCGGCAGCATCGGCTGGGGGCGGCCCAGGACCAAACCGCGGTGACGTCGGCCCAGGTGTCCGACAACGAGCGGACGCTGACGTTCAACATCGCGTCGCAATTCATTTCCGCAGTGCTTGCGCAGGCCGACTTGGACTTGGCCGAAAAAGACCTGGCGAGCTTCCAGCAGACCGTGGACATAAGCGAAGCCAAGTTTCAGGCCGGGTCCATGAGCGGAGGCGACCTGATCAAGATCAAGCTGCAATTGCTGCAATTCCAGATGGACGTCTCGGCGGCCAAGCTGGCCCGGGTGCAGGCGCTCGCGAGCTTACGGCAATTGCTGGGATATGAATCCGTTCCGGAAAACTACGAAGTCGCCGGTGAACTCGAATATAAGCCGGTAAAGCTCGGCGAGGACGACCTGAAAGCGATGGCTCTCCGGCAGCGACCCGACGTGCGCGCGGCGCAATTGGGCGTGACGGCGGCGCAGAGCCAATACACGCTCGCGAAAGCCAACGGCAAGAAAGATCTAGGGGTCACTTTCACCTACAACCACCTCGGCGGCGTCAACACGGGCTCTCTCTTCTTCAACATTCAAATGCCGATCTTCGACCGCAATCAGGGTGAAATCGCGCGGACACAGTACGCGATAACGCAGTCGCAAGAGCTTTCGAGCGAACAGTCCTCGATTGCGCTTACCGACGTGACCAATGCCTATGAATCGCTCCGCACAAACGATCAGGTCGTGCAGCTGTACCAGTCCGGCTATCTGAAGGAGGCGGAGGATTCTCGAGATATCAGCCAGTACGCCTACGAGCGCGGCGCCGCCAGCCTGCTTGACTATCTTGACGCGGAGCGGAGCTACCGCGCAACTGAGCTTGCTTACCGGCAGTCGCTGGCCAGCTACATGGTCGCGCTCGAGCAACTCCGGCAGGCGGTAGGTACCAGGAGCTTGCCATGAAAATAGACCGAATGAGCCGGAATCGAAATTCGTGCAAAGAGCGTTCCGCGGTGCCCGGCACGGCTTTGGCCGTCGCGCTTGTGTTTGCCGGATGCGGCGGTGCGGGCAATCAGGCGAGCAAAATGACCTCGTTCTCGACCACCGAAAGCCCGGAGAGCAAAGCGGAGCTGTTCACATTGCCGGCGGACCAAATGGCGCACATCCAAATCTACACCGTCGCCCAGGCACCCATGGTACGCACCCTGCGCTTATCCGGCGCGGTCGCGTATAACAGCTTCCTGACAACTCCGGTTATCACGCAGGTGGGGGGGCCTGTAAGCCGCATTTTGGTGACACCCGGCGAGCATGTGCGCGCGGGCCAGCCGCTGCTCGACGTTGCCAGCCCCGACTATTCGCAGTTGCGCTCGGCCTACATCAAGGCGCGTGATGCCTTCCAGCTAGCGGACAGGTTTTACAAGCGCGCACAAGATCTGTTGGCGCATAAAGCCATCGCGCAGGCCGACCTCGAGCAGGCCGAATCGAATCGTGCGCAGGCAGAGGCTGACCTGCAATCGAGCGAGCAGGCGATCCGTGTCCTCGGCATCTCCAACCCAGAGAGCCTTGTGACCAGCCCGCCGTCGCCCGAGCTGCCTCTGCTGGCGCCGCTGGCCGGGGAAATCGTCGAGCGACTCTGTTCGCCAGGCCAATTGCTGCAAGCTGGCGCGACTCAGTGCTTCACACTTTCGGATATGAGCAATGTTTGGGTGCTTGTCAACATTTACCAGAGAGATGTCGCGAACGTGCATGTCGGCGACGAAGTGACGATCGATAACGAAGCCTACCCGGGCGTCGTGCGGGGCAAGATTCAGTACATAGCGCCCGCGCTCGATCCAACCACACGGACGCTGCAAGCACGCATTGAGTCTTCCAATCCTGGCGAGCGGTTGAAGAAAGACATGTATGTGACGGCATTGGTGCGCGCGGGCGTAATTCCAAACGCGCTCGTGGTTCCCGACTCGGCAGTGCTGCGTGACACCGAAAACATGCCGTACGTGTATCTGCAAACCGGCAACAACCAGTTCGCGAGGCGGATGGTGACGCTCGGCGAAAGCCAGGGCGGCAAAACGCAAACCCAATCGGGATTGCAGGTGGGTGACAAGATCGTCGGAGACGGCAGCCTGTTCTTGCAATTTCAGAACTCGCTGCAACGCTGAGCCAAGCGCAGACACCACCATGATTCATCATTTCGTTCAATTCGCTCTCCGCCAGCGTTTCCTGGTTCTAATGCTTGTCGTGCTCGTACTCGCAGCAGGCGCTCTTTCCTTCCAGCGCATGCCGGTGGACGCCTATCCCGACCTGTCCCCCCCAATGGTGGAAATTATCACGCAGTGGCCGGGGCATGCGGCCGAGGAAATCGAACGGTTGGTGACCCTGCCGATCGAAGTCGAGATGAACGGCACGCCGCACTTGGCCGTGATGCGGTCGATTTCACTCTACGGGCTTTCCGACGTCATCATGACGTTCCAGGAAAGCACCGACGACTACTTCGCGCGCCAGGTAGTTTTTCAACGGTTGGCGGACGTGCAACTGCCCTCGGGCGTGATGCCCGGACTTTCGCCGCTGTTCAGTCCGTCGGGCTTGGTTTACCGATACGTCCTCGAAAGCCCGGACCGCAGCCCGCAGGAACTGAAAACGATCGAGGATTGGGTCGTTGAGCGGGCCTATAAATCTGTGCCCGGAGTAGCCGACGATTCCGGGTTTGGCGGCACGGTGATGCAGTATCAGGTGCTGCTCGATCCGGCCAAGACTTACAGCTATCACATCCCCGTGCCGCAAGTGCTGGGTGCGCTGGCGGCGAACAATGCGAATGCGGGCGGGGGGTTTTATTCGCAAGGCTCGCAGTTTTTCTACGTGCGCGGCCTGGGCCTTGTGACCAAAACGGAAGACATTGGGAATATCGTCGTCGGAAACAACAATGGCGTTCCCGTGCGAATTCGCGACGTCGGCGAAGTAACCATCGGAAACGCGCCGCGCCTGGGAGAATTCGGTTTCCAGAAAAATGACGATGCGGTGGAAGGCGTGATCCTCATGCTTCGGGGAGAGCAGACGCAGAATGTGCTCGCCGGAGTGGAGAAGAAAACCGAGGAGCTAAACCACGGCATCTTGCCGCCGGATGTGAAAGTACACGCGTTCTACGACCGCAGCGACCTGGTGCGGCTCACGATCGACACGGTCGAGCGCAACATGATGGTCGGCATGACGCTGGTCCTGATCGTGCTGATATTTTTCCTGGTGAGCGTGCGCGCAGCCATCATCGTCGCTCTGACGATCCCGCTGAGCTTGCTATTTGCTTTTATTTTGCTGCACGGGCGGGGCGTGCCCGCGAACCTGCTCTCGATCGGCGCGATCGATTTCGGGATCATCATCGACGGCACCGTGGTGATGATGGAAAACATATACCGCGAGCTGGCCGACCGTGCGGGGCAGGACTACAAATTGCACGAAGTCATCGCGGCGGCGGCGCGCGACGTGGACCGGCCCATATTCTATTCCGTGGCAGTCATCCTGGCCGGATACCTTCCCATCTACGCCCTAACCGGGCCTTCGGGGAAACTGTTCGTTCCGATGGCGGAGACGATGTCTTACGCGCTGCTGGGTTCCCTGTTTTTCACGCTCACGTTGGTGCCCGTGCTCGCCTCGTATTGGTTCACTCATGGGGTCAAAGAAATCGTGAACCGGCCCTACGAATGGGTGAAACATATTTACGCCGGGCAGCTTGACTGGTGCCTGGACCATCCGAAGACAACGATGATCGCCGCAGCGGTGATCTTCGGCAGCTCGCTTCTTTTGGTGCCCTACATCGGCGCCGAATTCATGCCTCACCTGGATGAAGGCGCGCTATGGGTGCGCGCCACAATGCCCTACACGATTTCGTTTGAGGAGTCGTCAAAGTTTGCTCCCCAGATCCGCAACATCCTGATGTCCTATCCGCAGGTGACTGAAGTCGGCTCGGAGTTGGGGCGCCCGGATGATGGCACCGACCCGACCGGATTCTTCAACTGCGAATTTTACGTGGGACTTAGGCCGTACAAAGACAAGGTGTGGGAGCAAGGACCCATTCGGACCAAGGCGGAACTTACCGAAGACCTGCAAAAGAAACTCGCCGCGTACCCGGGCGTGATTTTCAACTACACGCAACCCGCGGAAGATGCCGTGGACGAGGCCTTGACAGGTCTCAAGAGCGCCCTCGCGGTGAAGATTTACGGGCAGGACCTGCAGGTGCTCGAAGACAAGGCAGTCGAGATTAAGCGCATCCTCTCGCAGGTGCCCGGTTTCACGGAGCTGACCGTGGTACGCGAGTTGGGCCAGCCCAGCGTGCAAATTGACGTGGACCGTGAAAAAATCGCCCGCTATGGCATCAATGTGTCCGACGTCGAGGGCGTGATTCAAGCCGGAGTAGGCGGACAGGCGGCAACTCAGGTTATTCAGGGGGAGCGGCTTTTCGACCTGGTCGTGCGCATGAAGCCCGAGTATCGTTCCAGCACGCGAGAGATTGGCAATCTGCTCGTGCCCACGCCCTCCGGACAGCAGGTGCCGATCTCGGAGCTCGCCAACGTTCGCCAAGGAAACGGCGCGTCGTTCATTTATCGGGAAAATAACTCTCGCTACATTGGCGTGCAGTTCAGCATTGAAGGGCGTGACTTGGCGCGCGCAGTGAACCAAGCGCAAGACGCGGTGCGTAATTCGGTTGCGCTGCCACGTGGCTACACACTCGACTGGGGCGGCGAATACAGCGAATATGTCGCGGCGCGGGAACAGTTCGCCGTGATTGGACCACTCGCCATTTTGCTGATCTTCATAATTCTGTTCGCGCTGTACGGAAACTTCAAGTTTCCCGTGACCGTGATGATCGGCGTTGTGATGACCGAGCCGGTGGGCGCATTGATCGCCCTGAAGCTGACGCACACGCCGTTCAGCGTGAGCTCCGTACTGGGACTTCTTGCGTTGATGGGCGTTTCCGTTGAGACGGCCGTGATTCTGGTGTCCTACATCAATAAGTTGCGCCTGGAGAATCGCGACATCCGCACGGCGACACGCGAGGCGGCGCTGCTGCGTCTGCGGCCGATCATGATGACTGCGCTCGTGGCATGCCTGGGACTTTTACCGGCGGCGCTCTCGACCGGCATCGGCTCGGACACGCAAAAGCCGTTCGCGATCGTCATCGTCGCAGGGCTGATTTCGCGGCTACTGCTCGGATTCTTTGTGAACCCGGTGTTGTACGAAATGGTGGCGAAGCACGGCGATGTACTGCAGGTGTAACGAAGAGATGCAGGTCTGAAGACTTGCGCCGCCGACCCGTTACCATTTAGGGCGGCGTAACGGGGAATGCTTTACGTACGTCTCAGATCACGCTACTATTACCCGGGGGATTGTACCTAGTTCCTGCGTCAACAAAATGATCGTGCGCAAGACCGTTCGCATTCTTGGGATCTCGCTGGCGCTCATCGCGCTATTGGTCTTCGCTACCGGCGTCGTCAGCGACTGGCATCATTCCGATTCCACGAATGACACGCATTGCCCCTACTGCCATCTGGGCCACCAGGTACCCATTCAACCGGAAGCTCCCCTGTGGGTTGGGGTTCTCAAGCCAGTTGATGCATTGGCTCTGCTGGATGAAGCTATCCCGGACGCAGCCCCTGTCTTTTCGCAAATCGCCCCGCGCGCACCTCCCTCCGCGTAACCAACCAAAGATCGTCTGGATTCGTCACGCTGCGGCCCTATTCGCGGGCAGCGGCATTCCACTTTGGCTTTTCATTCGCGCCTTTGAGCGCCCCAAGGAGGATTGGGATGCGATTTATACGAAATCTTATAGCTCTCGTAGTGTTTGTGTTCTTCGTGTGGGCCAGCCCGTTGATTCACGCGCAGGGTGTCGGGAATTCGGCTTCCATCACCGGCACGGTCGTGGACCCTACCGGCGGCGTGGTTCCGAAAGCGACTGTGGAGATTCATAATGTGGTCAGCGGTCTTAGCCGGTCCGCGACTACGGATACTATGGGGAATTTCAGCTTTGTGAACGTCCCCTACAATCCTTATCACTTGTCCGTCGACGCGACTGGGTTCTCTCCCTACTCTCAGGATGTCGATGTTCGTTCCTCGGTTACCGTGAATTTGAAGATTAATCTGTCCCTCGCGGGACAGACCAGCAATGTGACCGTGGAAGCGACGGGAGGAGATTTGATCGAAACAGAATCCACGGCGCATACCGACGTGGACCGCGACCTGTTTGACAAGCTTCCTCTGGAAAGTGCGTCGTCTTCGCTGAGCTCGTTGGTTACGTTGGCCGCGCCCGGAATCGCGGCGGATTCAAATGGGCTCTTCCATGGGCTAGGCGATCACGCGGAGAATTCTTTTTCCGTCGACGGCCAACCCATCACCGACCAGCAGAGCAAAATTTTCTCCAACCAGGTTCCTGTCGATTCGATTGAGTCGCTTGAGGTCATTGCCGGCGCCCCACCCGCCGAGTACGGCGGCAAGACGAGCCTGATCATCAACGTAACCACACGCTCGGGCCAGGGCGTTACGACGCCCCACGGCGCCGTGACATCATCCTACGGCACATTTGGCACGGTCGATACAGGTTTCAACCTCGCTTACGGGGAGCAGAAGTGGGGAAACTTCATCACTGCGAATGGCTTGAACACCGGGCGGTTTCTCGATCCTCCGGAATTCGTCGTGATGCACGACAAGGGCAACGAAGAAAACTTGTTCGATCGCGCGGACTTTCAACTCTCCGGAGCGGACTCCATCCATCTGAACATTGGCTACACTCGGTCCTGGTTTCAAAGCCCCAATTCGTTCGACCAGCAATACCATCCCTGCGCCGTGGGAGTGTCAACTTGCAATGCGGCGGGGACTCTCACCGTCAACCCTGTTACCGGCAATCCTCTAGGTACGACGGATCAGCGCTCGCAGATCAAGACTTTCAACATCGCGCCAACCTGGACGCACCTGTTCGGCTCAGCCGCGGTCTTGACGCTCGGCGGCTTCGTACGGCGGGACCACTATAACTTCTATCCCAGTGGAGATCCTTTTGCGGACTTTAGTCCCGACCTCCAGAGCGTGACCATTCAACAGGACCGAACGCTCATGAATGCGGGCGCGCGCGCGAGCATCTCCTACGTAAAAGGTGTGCACAATCTCAAGGCAGGCGTCACGTTTCAACACACATTCCTGACGGAAGATGAACATCTTGGAGTCGTTGATCCGGGGTACGTTTCCGGTAGTGCTCCATTTCAGGGGCCCACTTGCACGAACGAAGGTGACTCACCCGCCGCAACCCCGCCAACCTCGGCAATATGCAGTGCCGCCCGCCCGTTCGACTTGACGAACACGACGGCGAATCCGGCAGGGAACCTCTTCCATTTTCACGGCCACACAGATGTCAAGGAAATCGCACTCTTCGTCCAGGACACGATCACCGAGGGGAGTTGGTCCTTCAACCTCGGCATTCGCGGGGATATTTATAACGGGATCAGCAAAGGCCGCCAGGCTCAGCCACGGCTTGGCATCGCTTACAACGTAAAGCCGACTAATACGGTGCTCAAAGTCTCTTACGCGCGAACCCTGGAAAGCCCATTCAACGAAAATCTGGTCATTGCCAGCACGGGTTGCAGCAACCCGGTCCTCGCGGAACTGGTTCCCGTACCCCCCGCCTTTTGCGGACAAGGAAACGAAGGCCCGATTGTTCCCGGCTTCCGCAATGAATTCCACGCCGGCATCCAACAGGCATTCGGAAAGCACCTTGTCGTGGACGCGGAGTACATCTGGAAATACACCCATAACGGCTATGACTTCGGCATCATTGCCGCGACTCCAATCGCCTACCCGATCATGTGGCAAAGGTCCAAGATACCCGGATACACAGTTCGCGTGAACGTGCCGGATTGGCATGGATTTACGGCTGTCGTTGTGATGTCCGGCGTGGCGGCCCGTTTCTTCCTTCCGCAAGTCGCCGGCATTCCCGTAATCGCGCCAGCGCCGGCTGTATTTCGAATTGACCACGACGAGAAGTTCAACGAAACGACGCACCTGCAATATCAACCGTGGAAGACAGGGCCGTGGTTCGGCTTTAATTGGAGATATGACAGCGGGCTTGTGAGCGGCGCGATACCGTGTTACGGACCAACTGCGACGTGCTCGGCTTCGACTCCTGCCGCGGATGGGGGTGGAAATGCGTCCCTCTCAACCGGGCAAATCGGCTTGACTAACAACATCACAGGCGGACTATTGACTGCCGATCAGGTATTCCAGGCTGGGTTCACTTGCAATGGGAATCTGATTGCTCCAAATCCACTGGCAACTGCGACTGCGAACCCCCTTACTCCGTGCGCCGCAACTGCGTTCGCATCGCTATACGTCCGGCCACCGGCTCCGGGAACCGAAAACGACGACCACAATCCCCAGCGCATCGCTCCGCGCAATCTCTTTGACCTCGCCGCGGGCCACGACAACATCTTCCACAGCGACCGGTTTAAATGGAGCGCCCGTGTGACGGTCATCAACGTGGCGAACAAGGTCACGCTATACAACTTCCTCTCTACCTTTAGTGGAACCCACTACGTGACACCCCGAACCATTACGGGGGAAATCGGCTTCCACTTCTGAGCAGGATTCGTGTTGCCCGGGCGGCTTTTTTAGACCGCCCGGGCACACCCATCTTCGTGCGCGAATGAATTCCGTAAACGAAAATGCGTTCCTGCCAGGAGGAGGTGGGACATGCCACGCCCACTGGGATATAAGCGCCGCGACGCTAAAAAGTTGGAGGCTCGCCGATATGCCGCCATGGCTCGATTGAAACGCGGCGAATCCACTTCGGCAATCGCCCGCTCCATTGGGGTCAGCATACAGTCGGTGCAACGATGGGCCCGTTGCTACCGCTTGCACGGAGAGGAGGGGCTGCGCTACCTCCCGAAGTCCGGGCCCCGTCCTAAGCTTGCTCGTGAAAAATTGGCCCGGCTTCCCGGCCTTTTGGAGCAAGGACCGCTAACCTTTGGCTTTGACACGCCCGTGTGGACATCGGAACGCATAGCCAGCCTGATCTGGAGCCGCTTCCGAGTGCGCTATTCCCGCGATCATGTGCACCGCCTGCTGCCAGGCCTGGGCTGGAGATGGCACCAACACACCTGGCTGCCCGCAGGGGCGAAAAAATAATCCCCGCACACGGCGGCAGTTTCGCTGGTTGCGTTTTCAGCGGCCTTGTACTATACTCCAGTACAGTATAGAGGTCTCGCCGAATGGCCCACACCACCAAAGACAAAGAAAAACTCCTGCTGCGTGTGCGCAGGATTCGAGGGCAGCTGGACGCAATCGAACGCGCACTCGATAGCGGCCAGGAATGTTCGGGCGTATTGCAATTGATGGCTGCGTGCCGCGGGGCTTTGAACGGCCTGATGGCGGAAGTCATCGAAGGGCACGTCTGGTTCCACGTCCTTTCGCCGAAAGAAGGTAGAAATTCACCGCAGGCAGAGGCCGCCGAGGAATTGATCGACGTGGTAAGGACCTACTTGAGGTGAGAACGCGGTCCCATGATTCGGACACGCGCCAGGTCGCCGACGTGCCACTCGCCCGTGGCACGACCGCAGAGGAGGTAACGTCATGGCACATTCGACCATAGGAGAGGCGCGAACCGACGATCCCAGGTCCGCAAGCCGCGACGCTGTTCCCGAGACACCGCAAGGAAGCCATGTCGAAGAACATGAGGACTCGCACGCACTTAACTGGCGCGATCTGAGCCGCGTCTTGTTCGTCGCGGTGGCTGCGGGCGCGATTTGGTTTGGACGCGACTCATCGATTCCCTATTTCAATGCGATCGGCGCGGCGTGCGCGCTGCTTGGCGGTTATCCGATCTACCGCGAAGCTTATGACAATATCGTTCATCGCCGCATGACGATGGAGCTTTCCATGGCCATTGCCATTGTTGCCGCGCTCGCCATACGAGAAACCTTTACAGCTCTTGTGATCACACTGTTTGTGTTGGCCGCGGAGATACTGGAAGGACTCACAGTTGGGCGCGGACGCAACGCGATTCAGCACTTGCTTGATTTGCTGCCCGATACGGCGACAGTTCGCAGAGGCGGCCAATGGGAGGATGTTGGGATCGAAGAAGTGCTCGCCGGCGATGTGGTCCTGGTGCGTCCCGGCGGCCGCATTTCCGTGGACGGCGTCGTCGTAAGCGGCAATTCTTTCGTGGATCAAGCAGCGATTACAGGAGAATCCCTTGCGGTGGAGAAACTGCCCGGAGCGGGAGTTTACGCGGGGACGATCAATCAGTCTGGGGCAATGGAGATTCGTGTCGAAAGGCTGGGGCGCGATACGACTTTCGGGAAAATCATCGAAGAGGTGGAACGCGCGGAACGTTCGCGCGCCCCGATTCAAAAAACTGCCGACAGGCTTGCCGGCTACCTCGTGTACTTCGCGCTCGCTTCCGCCGTTTTGACTTTCATCATCACGCACAATATACGCTCGACGATTTCCGTCATCATCGTGGCAGGAGCTTGCGGCATCGCCGCAGGAACTCCGCTGGCGATCCTGGGGGCCATCGGCCAAGCCGCCAGAAAAGGCGCCATCATCAAGGGCGGGCTGCACCTTGAGACTCTTTCGCGGGCCGATACGGTCCTGCTCGACAAGACTGGGACGCTGAGCTATGGAGTTGCGGAGGTGCTGGAGATTCATCCCGCGGCAGGCGTGAGTGAAGAGAAATTGTTTGCCGCCGCTGCAATCGCGGAATCCCGCTCCGAGCACCCTGTTGCAGAGGCCATTCTGAAAAAAGCGGCGCAGCTCAACTATGCGCGCCTGGAACCCGCGCAGTTTGACTACGTGCCCGGAAAAGGCGTGGTGGCTGTGCGCGACGGCAAAGAAATCGTCGTCGGGAATCGCCTATTCTTGAAAGAGCGGGGCATCGACCTTCCAGAATGGAAATCCACCCCGGCGGGTTCCGAAGTTGGGATTGCGTGTGACGAGAGGTTCCTGGGGACGCTTTGTATCGGAGACGTATTGCGCCAGGAAGCCAGAGAGGCCATCTCCGCGCTCAAGTCCATGGGACTGAGAACAGTTTTGCTTTCCGGTGACGCCAAAAATGTGGCTGAATCCGCTGGAAAAACCCTGGGTGTCGATGAGGTAGGGTCGGAGCTGCTCCCGGCCCAGAAAGTGGCCCGCGTCAGGGAGCTTATGGAGGCAGGCCGCACGGTTGTGATGGTCGGAGATGGCATCAACGACGCGCCCGCACTCATGGCGGCCAGCGTCGGCGTGGCCATGGGGTCAGGCACAGAGGTGGCGAGAGAGAGCGCCAGCGTGGTCTTGATCGGCAACGATCTGTCAAAGTTCGTGGACACGCTGCGAATCGCGCGGCAGTGCCGCCGAATTATCCTGCAGAATTTTACGGGCACGCTGCTTGTGGATGGCATCGGCATCGTGCTCGCCGCAGCTGGCTTGCTGAATCCCCTGCTCGCGGCTTTCATCCATGTCACTTCTGAACTCGCCTTCATCCTAAATTCAACCCGGCTGATTCCTGGCCGCCGCGAGAGCCAAGCCGTTTTGGCGCACAATCCCTCTTAACTGGCTTTCCTCGGCCAGCCTCAACGCAACACTTGGACCGCGTTTTGGGTTGCGAAACCCCAGCCTGCCGCTTTGCCGCGTCCGATGAACGGATTTGCTAGAATGAAATGCGGAGTAGGCCTGCAACGCAGGTGTTGTGAGCGAAGATCTTTTGAACCAATACTGGATCTCCGGGGACCCGTGTCAGACGGCTGGTGTGCATGGCCCGCTGCGGATTTCGGTTCGCCGCGGGAAAGCCTAAAGGCCGGCGCAGGGTTCCCACCTTATACAGGAGGTTCAGGATCTAGCTCCACACGGCGAAGTGGACCGCTCCATTTTTATCGAGCCGCCCCTGCTTACGTTTCGACTGGGCTCAGACACGGATCGGGCGCCGCGCCCGGTAATAGAGAAAAAGTGAAACTTCTATTTATTGGCGACATCGTAGGTTCGCCCGGCCGGCAGATTGTCGCCGACCGGCTGGCGGATATTGTGCAGACTCGGCAGATCGACCTCGTGATCGCGAACGGTGAAAACTCTGCTTCCGGGTTCGGCATCTCGCCCAGGCTGGCTGATGAACTATTTGAAACCGGTGTGGAAGTGCTGACCGGCGGGAATCACATCTGGGACCGCAAGGAAATTCTCGATTACTTTCCCAAGCAACCCAGGCTGCTGCGGCCGGCAAATTTCGCGGATATCAATCCCGGCAGCGGATTGTACGTTGGTAAAGCCCAAAATGGCGTGCCCTACGCGGTGCTAAACCTGCAGGGGCGAGTGTTCATGGCTGCCAGTGATTGCCCCTTCCGGGCAGCCGATCGGGAGATTGCCCGCATCCCACCAGAAGTCCGCGTGATCTTTGTGGACTTTCACGCGGAAACCACCAGTGAGAAGGAAGCCATGGGATTGCATTTGGACGGGCGCGTCTCCGCCGTGATCGGCACGCACACACATGTTGCCACAGCGGACGAACAGATTCTGCCCGGAGGAACCGCGTATCAGACCGATGCTGGCATGACCGGGCCGCACAACGGCGTGATCGGAATGGACAAAACGGCAATCCTGCGGCGCTTTCTCGATGGCCAGCCGGCCCGGTTTGAGGTGGCCACCGGTGACGTTCAGATGAATACTGTCCTGATCGACGTCGACGAATCGACGGGCCTGGCTCGCGCGATCGAGCGCCTCCGCTTCCGGGCTGATTGAGTCAACGACGAGAAGAAATAGAGTCGCCATGGTTCGAAGGATTTCACTCCGTATCGCAGCTCTGTCGGTCGCGGCGATAGCTGTGCTTGCGCCGGCGCCATTCCGCGCCCAGGAACAATTTCAATTCGAAAGTGAACTGGTGGCGAAGCAGCGGGATTTTGAAACTGCCGGGCCGGGGTTTCGCGCGGTACACCGCGGTCCGAACGGAAACTATTATGTCCTGACGGCGCCATCCGCGGCAGTGCAGATTTATAACCCTGCAGGCAAGCGCGTCGGACAGGTTCCCGGCGACACGGCAGGCAAGGGCGCAGCCCTGGTTTATGGCGAATCGTTTGACGTCGATCGTGACGGCCATTTGGCCGTGTCCGATCGCGGTGCGAATGTGGTGAAACTCTACGCACCGAACGGGTCGCTTGCCACGACCATCCCTGCTTCGGGACCGGCCTCGGTCGCGCTGCTGCAAGGTGGCGAGATTGCAGTAGCAAGTCCGAATACTCCACGACTTGTCACGGTGTATGACTTGGCGGGAAAACAGGTGCGGGAATATGGAGATCGCGAAGAAATTGCCGACCGCGGCGACATCAACAATCAGGTGAACCTCGGCCACATCGAGGCCGATGAAACCGGCAATACTTATTTTGCGTTCACCTATTTACCTGAGCCGACAGCGCGCAAGTTCGATCACCTGGGCTATCTCACCATGGAAATATCCCTGAAGACGCTGGAATTCCAGCCGGCGGCGCAGGCGGCGCGGCGCGCCATCTCCCGGTCTGACCGCGGAACTCCCGCATTGCACAGCATCATTACAGCCCTCGGAGTGGATCCAAAAAACCAAGAGGTCTGGCTGGCCATCGGCACGCTGTTGATGCACTTCGACAAGGACGGCCAAAGGGTGGCGAGTTTTCGGACCTACATGCCAGGCGGCGGGCGCTTAGAAGCCTCAAGTATTCTCGTCGAACGGGACCGTTTGCTGATCGGGGCGGACCCGCAAGGAATCTACGAATTCCCCCTGCCGGCTAAGCCGCCACAATGAATATTACTTGTGTGTTACATCTGAAGAGTTAATAGCGTTGGCCTACGGGGCTGACGCTCGCGTCTCTTTGGCGCGCGGTTAGTGCCTGCGTCTGCAAAATCCACGACAAGAACGCTCCATAAATAGATAAGCTACGTATTTCCAACATGATATGCAGCTGTGGAAAACTTGTGAATCTTCTGTGGGAGCGGTGCATAGGATCGCAAAGATTCCCCTTGCCGCATTCCGTGTGTTCGGCGAGAATCCAGCCTCGTCTTAGCATGTTCTCTAGGGTAGCTGACACCCCTATGAACGCCGTGACGCGAGCACGAAGTTAAGACGCGAGGGGGAAGGTCACGGGTCATCCCAGAAACTGAATAGGGCCGAGGTAGGGCCTTGTCGTCATGTTATTTCCACAGCTTTTCCACATCTGTGGAAATAGGAGTGGTGGGACTTTTTTGCACTTTTTGAGGGTTCTGAGGGAATGAATTCCTGGGATAAGATATTGCAGCATATGGAGCGGCGGGTTAACCCCCACAGCTTCTCCACTTGGTTTCGCCCCACCCGCCAGGAAGGCGCGGAAAACGGCAAACTCGTCGTCCGGGTGCCGTCGCGCGTCTTTCGGAAGCGCCTCACGGAAACGTACGGTGAGTTGTTGCAGGCGGTGCTGGCGGAAGTCGGCATGAACGATACGCATCTCGAATTTCTCTGCACGGAGAATGACCCTTTGCCAGCTGGAACTTCCGCCAAACAAACGCGCCTGGACTTTGATTCCGTCGATCACCAACTTAACCCGCGGTATCTATTTGAGACGTTTGTCGTGGGCGCGTCGAACCAGTTCGCGCACGCGGCCGCGCAGGCTGTGGCTGAGCAGCCATCCAAGGCGTACAACCCGCTGTTCCTGTATGGCGGCGTGGGCATGGGAAAGACGCACTTGATGCAGGCGGTGGGGCACCTCATCAAGAAACGAAATCCGGCGGCGCGGCTTACCTACATTAGCGCGGAGAAATTCACGAACGAAGTAATCAACTCGCTGCGCTTCGACCGCATGATCAGTTTCCGCGATAGGTTCCGGTCCGTGGACGTGCTGCTGGTGGACGACATCCAGTTCATCGCGGGCAAGGAGCGGACTCAGGAAGAATTCTTTCACACGTTCAACGCGCTTTACGATTTGCAGCGCCAGATCGTCGTGAGTTCCGACTGCCCGCCCAAGGAAATATCCGCGATTGAGGAACGCCTGCGCTCGCGCTTTGAATGGGGATTGATCGCGGACATTCAACCGCCCGATCTCGAAACGAAAATCGCCATCTTGCAGAAAAAAGCGGAAACGGAACGGGTGATGATTCCCGACGACGTTGCCGAATACATTGCGCGCGCGATTAAGTCGAACGTGCGGGAACTCGAGGGCGCTTTGACTCGCCTGGTTGCGTATTCCTCGCTGACGGGCTCGGTTTTGAATCTGGCCACCGCGCAGCAAGTGTTGCGCAACATCATTGCCACGCAGGAAAAGCGGGTCACCATCGACCTGATCCAGAAAAAGGTTGGCGAGCAGTTCGGCCTGCGCGAGCAGGACCTCAAAATTCGCTCCAATACGAAAGCAATCGCGTTCCCTCGCCAGATCGCCATGTACCTGGTCAAGCAGCTTACCCAGGCGTCTCTTCCTGAAATCGGGCGGCAGTTTGGCGGCAAACATCACACGACAGTTCTTCACTCCATCAACAAGATCGACGCTCTGCGCCGCAGCGACAAGGACCTGAACCGCACGATCAATCGATTGATGGACGCATTCAGCTAGCTCGTACGGTTTTCTGCACGCATCAGATTTTGCCAAGCTCGCCACGTAGTGGCTTTTTCCTTTTCATATGCCATCGTAGTTTGACAACCTCATGTTCAGTTCCGCGGTATTTTTGGCCTGTCAATATCCTGCGCAAAACACCGCGTCTCTCCTGTGCAATAACTGTGGCGCCTGTGGATGGATTTTCTATCAGAGGGACTTCATCGCCAGTTCGGAGCGGATTCTCCTCTCAATCCTCAGCCCGATCATTTTTGCGTTCACAGCGCAACTGCTTCTGCGCCACCGTGAGCGCACGATTTCCTCATTTCCACAGCGACGGCTACTACTACTGTCTTTATCCCTACACTAAAACAGGGTACAGTAGCCCTTCGAAGCCGCAGTCCGGTTAGCGCCTTCCGGTGGAGGAAATCCAGCAATGGAATTCAGTGTGAAGAAATTTGACCTGCTTCAGGAGTTGAGTCTGTCGCAGGGGGTCGTCGAGCGAAAAACGACGATTCCGATTCTCGGCAACATCCTGTGCGAGGCCACTGCCAATAAAGTGACGCTGACCGCCACTGATTTGGAGCTCTCCATCCGCACTTCCTGCGAAGCGAAGGTGAAAAAAGAGGGTTCGGGAACGATCCCCGCGAAAAAACTCCTCGAGCTCGTGCGCTTGCTGCCCGAAGGAGAAATCCGTTTCAAGCTGCTCGAAAATCACTGGGTGCAGATTCTAGCCGACCGGAAAACGTACAAGATGGTTGGGATGGCCAAGGACAATTTCCCCGCGATTCCGGAGTTTCCACATCCGCTGGTAACGATTCCGGCGAAACTTTTGTCATCGCTGATAGCGAAGACGGCGTTTGCCATCTCGAATGAAGAATCGCGCTACACGCTCAATGGCGCTCTGCTGTTGCTCAAGCCGGACACGATCACCATGGTCGCTACCGACGGGCATCGCCTGGCAGTTGCCGAGACCGACCATAAATTTGAGGGGCTGACGCGCGAAGTGCGCCCGCTCGTGCCGAAAAAAGCCCTGACGGAAGTGCAGCGCCTCGCCACCGAAGCCGGAGAAGACGGCCAGATTGAATTCGCGCTCGATGACAGCCATCTATTTTTCCGCGTGGGCGAACGCCTGCTGATTTCACGCATGCTCACCGGGCAATTCCCCAACTACGAAGCGGTCCTGCCGCGCGAGAACAACAAGCACGTGGTGATCGAGCGCGGCGAATTGAATGACGCCGTGAAGCGCGTCGCGCAGCTTGCCGACCAACGTTCCCACGCCGTGAAACTATCCGTCGCCAAGGAAGGCATCGAAATTTCCGCGTCCAGCCCGGAATACGGCGAAGCAAAAGAAACGCTCGAAAAAGATTATCAAGGCGAGCCCCTGGCCATCGGCTTCAACGCGCAATATATGCTGGATTTTCTCGGCGCCGCCGCCGAAGGCCCGATCAGCCTCGAATTAAAAGATGAACAATCCGCCGGGCAGATGCGCCCCCTTGCTGAAGAGGCCTACCGCTACCGCTATGTGATCATGCCGATGAGGATTTGAGGGTGCGCATATCAGAGCGGGAAGGGCAGAGTTCCAATCTGAAATCACGATTTAGTCCCACGTTGTAAACAAACCACTTCCCAAAAATCTTTTTGGCAAGAGAACTGCTTCGTTACGCAGGAATATCGGCTGTGATAAGAATGCGTCCCTTGTGGGGCGTGATCTTGACAACAGCATTTCGAAAGCTGTGGGACTTGTCGAATTGAAAGCTAAGTTGCTTCGGCACGGACTGCAAACCGGAGGGTCCAGGCTTGTCTCGCAACGTAATCCGTAAATCGAGAACTTGAAATTCAACGTCAAGAATGCTAGCTGCTAAGGCGAGCTTGTCGAAGGCGGGTGTGTCCGATCCCGCCTCATACCTGCAGACCATCTGTCGGCTAACCTTTAGGTGTTTTGCAAGGTCATGTTGTGTCATGTGCGCGGCCTTTCGCGCAGTTTTGAGTTGATTTCCGAGGTTGTGTTTCCAGCTCATGTAAACTTATGTTGTCATAACCAAGTGTGGGAAAAGTGATTGAATTCTGCGTTGACGAGGCCTGATATGTCAACTATGATTTGCGAGGAGTGAATCAAGAATGTCAATACAAGTTGACATCACGCGAAACGGCATCATCTTTGGTAGGGTAACCCTCCGTGTCGACTCAAGTCGAGATGCCCTAATAGCCAAAATCAACCGCAAGGACTGGTGGCATGCCACACCAATCGATCCACAGGCGTATGACAAGCGCGGCAAATTCTACGCTTCCACCTTCCGTGAGTGTGAGTTTTGGGGTCGTCCGCTTGACACGCCCGAGCGGGTCACGATCCAGAATCCGGTCGTTGGAGATGAACCCGAAGTATGGCGCGTCCTGTTTGGGAGGCAAGTCAAGTTTCCCGGCGTAGACCACAGGCGAGTTCTTGAGTGGCGTTGGAAGCTCGATGCCCGAATGAAAACGGTCGCGCTGAAAAAGGGTTATGACTCCATCGTGCTCATGAGTGCGCTCGGTTTCAAAGAGTACGTTGCGGGGAAACTCCCGCGGAGCATTGAATTGAATGTGCTCAATCCAACCGGAGCACAAATATGAATAGAGATACGCAAGCCTCACGCGGGTTCCTAAAGTGAAATCAAGTCCTCAAAAACTAATGGAAGAGTTTCCTGGGCTCAGCGGTACATACTCGACGATCCTCATCGACCCGCCGTGGCGCTTCCTCAACAGAACCGGCAAAGTTGCCCCGGAGCACCGGAGACTCCACCGTTACGAAACCATGAGTTTTGAAGATATCGGCAAATTGCCTGTGGCCAACTATGCGACTGAAAAAGCGCACCTGTATATGTGGTGCCCGAATGCGCTACTACCCGAGGGCTTGGCAATCATGAAAAGGTGGGGTTTCACTTATAAAACGAATATCGTCTGGTATAAAGTTCGCAAGGACGGCGGTCCAGATGGACGGGGCGTCGGGTTTTACTTCCGAAATGTTACCGAGCTAATCCTCTTTGGCATACGGGGCTCAATAAGGACACTTCAGCCGGGGAGACGGCAGGTCAACGTGATTTCTTCGAGGAAGGAAGAACATTCCAGAAAACCTCAAGAGTCTTATCGCCTTATTGAACAATGCAGTCCGGGCCCATTCCTGGAACTTTTTGCCCGCGAGAGGATGACGGGGTGGACTCAGTGGGGAGACGAAGTAGATTCATATGAAAAGGAACGCCGTCTCTACGGCCCATATAACGGATGGACGCGTGGCCGTACTCGTAGCTCAAGCACCGCTCAACTTCCTCTTGTCAATGTGGCTCTTTAGCTTTTCGGGTGTCAGATCCAAACGAGGACCCGTCATTGTTTGCGGACACCGAAATCCGGCTTGAGGATCTGGGGAAGCAAATGACCGATGGCACTTCGAGCGGTGGGCGAGCAGTTCAAAAAGTCGTTGTCGTCGTTCTTCCAAATCAGCCCGACTCCGATTGATGATAGATATTCGATGAACCATTCCTGGGCTCCGCGCGGTTTTCGCTCCATCGCAATGCACAGGTGCTGCCTGGCCTTGAGATGGTCGCGATATAGATAGCGATATTCGAACAACTGACTGAGCGCACGCCGGATCTGTGCGCGAATGGCTCCGGGACCACTGCTCTTCATCTCAAAAACAATCGATTCTTGATCGTTCTCCGCCAATAAATCGATATGCCGATTTGTATTCGTTTGCAGACCCGCTTCGAGGCACAAGGCCACAACGGCTCTTTCCAGAAGAAAATGCTGGTAATTTGCGCGTTCTAGCTTTACCGGGTCGGTGGTCGCGGTGATTGTTGCCATATTCACACGCGTTGGCCGACCGCGATTCCATAAACTGAAACTGTAGAGTTCTACGTTAGTAGGCGAAGTCAGATTTTCATAGGTGGGAAGGAGATCATTCACTTCCTCATAGCCGCCCCCCAGATGGATTGCAGAAAGCTGTTCGGGAGTGGCGTTCAGCAGCGCATTGAGCTTGTACTTTATAAGGAAGCCATGGGGACTTGTCAGGAAGTGCTGGCGCGCCGCTCGATCCGTTATGTACTGTGCGCAGATTTCGACCGCCCAGGGAAACCAGGACGCGAGGTCTGGAAAATGAACTCTGTAGTTGCGCTCCTCGAGAATTCCCGTATGAATCAAGAAACGGCGGAGATTGGTGAACGCCTTCCGCCCTCCTTCGCGCTCAAACTCGTCGTGGCCAGCTGTTGACGACTGAAATACCGAGGTGTCCCACTTGCCGCGGTTACTGCCAACGGAATCGCAAATAAAATCCCGGTACCGACGATCCCGAAACATAAACAGGAAATACATCACCATTTTCATTCGTTCGGTGAATTCACCCTCGGAGTGGGCGAGATCTACGAGTTTGTCGCGAACCACGAGATTCTTGTTTTGCATAAGCAGATATCTTTGGCGCGCCGTCGCAACGAGATTTTCATCGAAAGACCCGAGCAACTCCTGGATTGACATGTCGTGATCGACAGCGAGCACGATCGCGAAGTGGTCCTTGACGGTGTGATACTTGCTTAGGGAAGAAACAAATTCAGGGAGAGGACTTATCGCCATAACTTCTCGTACGATACATCATTTTGAGTGTTTCTGCGGGAAAGGTATTGCGGCCAAGGGCGGTTCGGAAACTAAACATCAACAAGTGGTGCAAGGGGCAATATTCGTGAGAGGTATATACTGAAGCAGAACCCACCTGCCACTAGCTGTGTCACGCACCGACGAACCATTTCATCTCTATACCGGAGACGGCCCTATCTTACTGAAAATAAGGACTGTACTGCGCATACCGCGGTGAGTTTAGGCTTGAGAAAAGGGGTCACCCGCGGTACAATTCACAAGGTCAGACGTTGAGTTGATTTCCTCCAGAACGGCACGTCGGCCAGGCTGGTTTGCGCCCCTGAAATGCATGCCCGCGCCAGAGCATGCCCCTCCCCGCCGTTGGCGGGTCAGGATAAACGGGACGCCACGAGCCTGGAGGAAAGTAGTCTTCGCCGCGTCCGCTTCCGCTCGATCGGAATCCGGACGGGATGGAGCAGAAACCCTACGAGTCCCAGCCGCGAACGATGGTTGAGGATCACAGGGTAAGGCGACGGTCGAACCGATCGCGTTCGCGTGATCAATGACACGGCCTTTCCCCACAAAGCTTCCGCAGGAGCGCGCACAACATGGCAGATAAAGCAGGTGTGATCAGCACCGGAGTAGGACACCGCTACGACGCTACGTCGATCAAAGTTCTTGGCGGATTGGAAGCGGTGCGATTGCGGCCCGCGATGTACATCGGCTCGACCGGCGAGCAGGGGCTGCACCACCTGGTCTGGGAAGTGGTGGACAACTCGGTCGACGAAGCGCTGGCGGGCTATTGCGATGAAATCAACGTCCATGTGCACGAAGACAACAGCGTCACCGTGATCGACAACGGACGCGGCATTCCCGTGGACATGCATGCCACCGAGAAAAAACCCGCCGCGGAAGTCGTGATGACCGTGCTGCACGCGGGCGGAAAATTCGACAGCGAAACGTACAAGGTATCTGGCGGACTGCACGGCGTCGGGGTTTCCGTGGTGAATGCCCTCTCGGACAGGCTGGAACTGGAAATCTGGCGCGATGGGGAAGTCTGGGAACAGTCCTACGAAATCGGGAAGCCGAAAGGCAAGATCAAAGTCACAGGCAAGACGCGCAAAACAGGCACGAAGATTACGTTTCACCCCGATCCTTCGATTTTCAACGATCACAAATACAGCTACGAAATTCTGGCGCAGCGGCTGCGCGAGCTCGCGTTCCTCAATAAAGGCCTGAAAATCACGCTCACCGATGAGCGCAGCGATAAATCGGCCGAATTTCGGTTCACGGGCGGCATCGCCGAGTTCGTCAAGCACCTGAACAAAGGCAAGCAGGTGCTGCACGATTCTCCGATCTACATGGAAGGCAAGCGGGACACGGTCGAAATCGAAATCGCGCTGCAATATAACGACAGCTACACGGAAAATGTTTTTGCGTTCGCGAACACCATCAACACCGTGGACGGCGGGACGCACCTTTCCGGCTTCCGCTCGGCGCTGACTCGCTCGATCAACAATTTCGCTTCGTCCACGGGGATGCTCAAAGAACAGAAGGACGAGGTGACGATCACCGGCGACGATGTGCGCGAAGGACTGGTCGCGGTGGTCTCCGTGAAGCTGCCGCAGCCGCAGTTCGAGGGGCAGACCAAGGGGAAACTCAACAGCGACATCAAGGGGCCGGTCGAGCAGTTGATCAACGAGCGTCTGGGCGAGTACTTCGACAAGCATTCCACCGTGGCGCGCCGGATCATCGGAAAATGTATTGACGCCGCGCGCGCGCGCGAAGCGGCTCGCAAGGCGCGCGAATTGACGCGCCGCAAATCCGCAATGGATTCGGGCGGGCTGCCCGGAAAACTAGCCGACTGCCAGGAGCGCGATCCCGCGCGTTGCGAAATTTTCATCGTCGAGGGCGAATCGGCCGGCGGCTCGGCCAAGGGCGGGCGTGATCGCAAGTACCAGGCCATCCTGCCGCTCAAAGGGAAAATTCTGAACGTCGAAAAAGCGCGCTACGACAAGATGCTCGGCCACGAGGAAATCCGGGCCATCATCACCGCGCTTGGCACCGGCATCGGCAAGGACGATTTCGATCCCGCGAAGCTGCGCTACCACAAAATCATCCTGATGACCGACGCGGACGTGGACGGCAGCCACATCCGCACTCTCTTGCTTACCTTTTTCTTCCGCCACATGACGGAGCTGATCAAGCGCGAACACATTTACATCGCGCAGCCGCCACTGTATCGCGTGAAGCGCGGCAAGTCGGACCGCTACATTCGCGATGAGGACGAATTCAACCACGAGCTGATGTCGCGCGCGACCGAAGACCACGTCGTGAAACCGAAGGAAGGCGCCGCGCTACAGGGCGCTTCCTTGACGAAATTCCTGCTGAACGTTCAGGGCTACGATTTGGCCGCGGCCAAGATGGCGCGAAAGCTGCGCGAGCCGCGCCTGGTGGACCTGCTGGCGGCGAGCGACCTGGAAAAGAAAACCGACTTCGAGGACAAGAAAGCGCTCGAGAAACTCTTGAAAGCCATCGACAAGTCGAAACTCGATCTCGATGCGAAAATCGCTTACGACGAGGAGCACAGTCTTTACGATCTGGTGATTCCTGGCACGCCGTCGCGCCCCGGCGAAAAGAAAATCAACTGGGCGTTCGCGGCCACGCCGGAGTACAAGCGCCTGCGCGCATCGGCCAAGGCAGTCGGCGAGGTGGATCGTCCGCCATTCACCGTGACGCGCAACGGCGACAAAATCGTGAAAGAAAAAGCGTCCGACGTGCTGGCCTACGTGCTCGAAGACGCCAAAAAAGATTTCACGATCACGCGATTCAAGGGCCTCGGCGAAATGAATCCCGAGCAGCTCTGGGAAACCACGATGAACGCCGAAACGCGCACGCTGCTGAAGGTGCGCCTCGACGATGCCGCTGCCGCCGAGGAAATTTTCTCGACGCTGATGGGCGAAAACGTCGAAAGCCGCCGCAAATTCATCGAGGAGAATGCACTGGAAGTGGTGAATTTGGATATTTAGGAACAACTTAGATGAACGCCGATCGGGGGCCGAGCGGCGATTCGGCATCGCAATGAATTTTCAAATTTCCTGGACGACGTTGCCTGGTCTGCGCGGATTGTCATGCTCTGAATTTCGCGCGACGTCGACCGTGGCGCCGGATAACGAGCGCGGCGTGGCAATCGAGTGTGCGAGTGATGCCGAACGCGACAAGTTATTGGCGGAACTCGAAGCGCATTTTGGACCGCAGCGGTTTCTGAACACTGCGGCGGCGTTTGACGCTGTAAAGGATTACGTCGTACAGCGGACAGCACGGAGATAGCTGCGGGAAATTGATATTCAAGCTGTAGGGGCGCGGCATGCCGCGCCCCTAAACGTGAACACTGAGGGACGGATCGATGGCGGACGAACCTAAACAGTCACACATGATTCCGGTCGAAATTGAGGCCGAGATGAAGAAGTCGTACCTCGATTACGCGATGAGCGTAATCGTGGCGCGCGCGATCCCCGACGTGCGCGACGGGTTGAAGCCCGTGCAGCGGCGCATTCTCGTCGCGATGAACGATCTGGGCCTGGCGTCGAATCGCGGCTACCGCAAGTGCGCGAAAATCTGCGGCGACACTTCCGGCAACTACCACCCGCACGGCGAGGCCGTCATTTACCCCACGCTCGTGCGCCTGGCGCAATCGTTCAACATGCGCTACCCGCTGATCGACGGGCAGGGAAACTACGGCTCGGTGGACGGCGATCCGCCAGCGGCGATGCGGTACACCGAAGCACGCCTGGCGAAAATCAGCGAAGAAATTCTCGCCGATCTCGAAAAAGAGACGGTGGATTTCATTCCCAACTTCGACCAGACACGGGAAGAACCGGTCGTCCTGCCCTCCAGGATCCCCAATCTTCTGGTGAACGGCGCGAGCGGCATCGCCGTGGGCATGGCGACGAACATTCCGCCGCACAACCTGGGCGAAATCATTGACGCCACCGTTCTGCTGATCGAGAAGCCGGACACGACACTCAAGGAAATCATGAAGTTGGTGCCGGGGCCGGATTTTCCGACCGCCGGATACATTTCCGGCAGTGAAGGCATCGTGGCGGCATACAAGACCGGGCGCGGCAGCTTCACCATGCGCGCCAAGGCCGCGATCGAAAACGTCGGCAAGGACCGCGAAAACATCGTCATCACCGAGATTCCGTACCAGGTCAACAAGTCGCGCTTGATCGAGCGCATCGCCGAGCTGGTGCAAACGAAAAAGATCGAAGGCATCGCCGACGTGCGCGATGAGTCGGACCGCGAAGGGATGCGCATCGTCATCGAAGTGAAGCGCGGCGAAGAACCGAAAATTATTCTGAACTACCTCTTCAAGCTCACGCAGATGCAGGAATCATTCGGAATGATCCTGCTCGCGATCGTGAATGGGCAGCCGCGCGAGCTGGGCCTGCTGCCGCTGCTGAAATTGTTTATCGAGCACCGCATCGAAGTCGTGCGGCGGCGCACACAGTTCGAACTGCGCAAGGCTGAAGAGCGCGAGCACATCCTGCTCGGTTTCAGGAAAGCGCTCGAGCATTTGGACGACATCATCAAGCTGATCCGCCGCAGCAAGTCTCCCAAGGAAGCGCGCGAAGGATTGATGGAGACTTGGGAGTTCACCGAACGCCAGGCGCAGGCCATCCTCGATTTGCAACTGCACCGCCTGACGCAGATGGAACGCGAGAAAATCCTCGAAGAACTGAAACAGATTCAGGCGCTGATCGCGGAGCTGAAAGAAATCCTGGGGAGCGAGAAAAAGTTGAAGGGCGTGATTACCAAGGAGCTGCGCGAAGTGCAGAAAGACTACGCCGACCCGCGCCGCACCGAGATCGTCGAAAGCGTCGAGGAGATCAAGCTCGAAGACTTGATCGCCAACGTGGAGATGGCCATTACCGTCAGCCACGCAGGCTACATCAAACGCACGCCGGTGGACGTGTACCGGCACCAGTCGCGCGGCGGCAAGGGCCGCATCGGCGCGAAGACGCGCGAGGAAGATTTCGTCGAGCATTTGTTTGTGGCGTCGGCGCACAGCTACATTCTGCTATTCAGCTCGAAGGGCCGTGTGTACTGGCTCAAGGTGTATGAAATTCCCGAGGCCGCGGCCGCCACGCGCGGTAAGGCGATCTCCAGCCTGGTGAAATTCCAGGAGGACGAGCATCTAACCGCGGTGGTCGCGGCGACAAACCTTGAGCAAGAAGGGATATTCATCTTCTTCGCGACGCGCAACGGCACAGTAAAGAAGACCGCGCTCGCCGAGTTCTCCAATCCGCGCCCGAGCGGCATCATCGCCATCAACCTCGAAAAAGACGATGAGCTGATCGGCGCGCATCTCACCGACGGCAAGCAGATGATTTTCCTCGCCAGCCACGATGGACAGGCGAATCTGTTCCGGGAGACCGAAGTGCGCTCGATGGGGCGCAATGCCGGCGGCGTATACGGCATGGACCTGGCGAAGGGTGATTACCTGGTGGGCATGGAACCCGTGCGGCCGGACTTTGAAATCATCAAGAAGGAATCGAAGCTGGAAACGCAAAACCTCGATGAGCTTGAGAATGAGGTCATCAAGGAATCGCTGACGTCGCTGATGCTGACGGTCTCCGAGAAAGGCTTCGGCAAGCGCACGCCGCTGGCTGAATATCGCATCACTTCGCGCGGCGGCAAGGGCGTAATCAACCTGAAATCCACCGACCGCAACGGGCCTGTGGTGGCGGCGCTCCAGGTAACCGAGGAGTCCGACGTGATGATCATCACCGAGTACGGCAAGGTGATCCGCGTCCACGCCAACGAAATCCGCGAAGCAGGCCGGTCGACACAAGGCGTGCGCCTGCTGCGGCTCGAAGATGGAGATAAGATTGCAGCCGCGGCTTCGATTCATGAAGAGGAAGAGGTTGCGGAAGAAAAGAAATAGACAGGTCGACCTCACATCAACTGGAATTGGTGAGCATGGGTTAAATGTTAGATGAATGACCAAACCCCATTCCGGCCAAAACCTGAAAAGGAGCAACGCACTGCGGCGAAATCTGGTGGCTCCGGCGTCCCGCCGGCGGTTTTCCTCCCACCCGGGAGCGGTCTTACCATCCGCCAACGCCGGTTGCCACACTGGGAAGTGCAAGAGGCGGTCTACTTCGTCACATTTCGCCTCGTCGATTCACTGCCAAAACATGCCATTCAAGGGCTAGTTTTGAGGAGCGAGGGTATTGCGGCGACGGCTGCTCGAATGAACCGAACGCTCACGGCAACTGAACGCAAGAAACAGAATCAACTCCATGCTCGCCGGGTAGAAAGAACCCTGGACGCGGGATCGGGTGAATGTTTTCTCAGGAATCCCACAGTTGCCCGAACCGTTGCGAGCGCGCTCAAAGAATTTGAAGGCTCAAGGTACCGCCTGTTTGCCTGGTGCGTGATGCCTAACCACGTGCATGTGCTTTTCCAGTTGATTGGTAAAACTTCGCTGCGGAGCCTACTTCACTCTTGGAAATCCTATTCGGCCAAAGCCGCGAATAAAATTCTCGCGAGGAACGGTGAATTTTGGCAACGCGAGTACCATGATCATTTGATCCGCGACAAGACAGAATTTGATCGCGCCGTGCGTTACGTTATGGAGAATCCAAGCAAGGCGGGCCTGAGGAATTGGCCATGGGTGCGGTCATGGAAATAGGACCCGCTCGTGACTTGAACTAATTTTCGTGCGAAAAATCGCCGGCGGGACGCCGGCGCCACGACTACTGCGGAAGAAAAGAAGTAGTGGAGTTCGGCGGTAACAAACACGAGAGCAACAAACATGGATGGCGACCTCGAACCGCTGCAGCCGATTTTCACCGCGCATCTTTTCCCGAAGCTCGAAGGAATGTTGATTGACCTTCTGCGGTCGCTTGCGCCGGAAGACTGGGAAAAGCAGACGCTCGCCCCGAAATGGAAAGTCAAGGATGTGGCGGCGCATCTGCTCGACACACAAGTTCGCAAACTGGCCGCGGCCCGGCACGGGTACAAGTCTGAAAACTCGAGGAAGCTGTCTCCTGATCAGCTGGTCGCGTTGATCAATCAGCTGAACGCCGAAGGCGTCCGCGCATACAGCCAGTTGAGCCCGGACGAATTGATTTCGTGGATGGAATCGGCGTCGCGTGACAGCGCGAAGTATCATCGGCTGATCGATCCGTTTGGTCGAGCGATGTTTCCAGTGAGCTGGGCGGGCGAGGAAGAGTCTGCGAACTGGTTCGATACCGGGCGCGAATTCACGGAGCGCTGGCATCATCAACAGCAAATTCGCCTTGCGGTTAACAAACCCGGCATCATGACGCGGGAATTCTACTTTCCTGTTCTGGACTGTTTCATGCGCGCGCTGCCCTATGCCTACCGGACCGTGCCGGGAAAACCCGGGACGCTGGCGCAATTCAATATCTCCGGAGAGTGCGACGGGAGCTGGTATTTATTCAGGGACATCGACGCATGGAGATTGATCTCTTCTGCAGCTGGAGAGAAAGTTTCAGAGACGACTATCCCGCAGGAAATCGCCTGGCGCATTTTCACCAAGGGTATCGCTCGCGAAGCTGCGAAAGCGCAGGTTCACGTGGCCGGAGACTCCCAAATAGGGCTGCACGTACTTGAAATGGTGTCCATCGTAGGATGACCGGCGGACGCGGCGACTACTTTTCCGCGATGTAATAGCCTGGGCGGGTGCGGACCTTCACGCCGGGGCGATCCACGGTTACTTTGATCTGGTGAAAACCTGCGGCCTCGGCGCCAGTTGGGCGGTAGCTCAGCGTGTACTGCGCGTTGAGTTCTCCACCGATGGCGTCCACCGCGTTTTCGATCGAGCGATCGCGGAATGTAGATTGATACATCCCGCCGGTGGCGACTGTCGCGACCTCCAGGGGACGGTCCTTTACGACGGCTGTCGCGTGCTGCACCGCCCACACCGCCAGAGCCAGCAAGTCGACGCTCCCGTTCTGTTGGTCAGGCGTCTGCGCCGTCCCGGGCACTGGCGGCATTCCGAACGTACCTGGCGGCGTAGCCGGATGTACTCCCGACTGCTGCGGCTGTGAACGCAACGCGGCCGCCGTTGTCGAAAGCCCCACAGTGTAGATGACGATGTTTGAAAGCTGAGCTTCGCGCAGGACCGCGCCGAGTTTTTCTTCGCTTCCGGAGTCTCTGGCCTCAGCGACGACGATAATTACGCGCCGGCGGGAAGGCGGGCGGTCGCGCAGCAGGCCCACGGCCGTGGATAGCGCATCGTAAAGCCGCGCGCCGCTGGTCCCCGGCTTCAGACTTGTGATCGTCTTCTCGATTTGGTCGCGGTCCCCGGTGAAAGGCAGCAGGTGATCAACAGTATCGTCGTATCCAAGAACCGCGGCATCGCCTGACGGGCCGATGACTGTCTGCGTGAACACGATCGCGGATTTCTGCACGGCCGGGAGCAGCGGCGCAATATGGGAGCTGATTTCGAAAACCAGCACTGCGGAGAGGGGTTCCCCGCCCAGATCAAAGGATTCGATATTTTGCACGATGCCATTGTCGAGTACGTGAAAATCCCCTTGTTCGAGGTCCAGGACCAGCTCGCCTTTGGCGTCGTGCACAGCGACTGGCGCGTTCACCAGCGCGACCTTCACGCGAATCGGGCCCTGGGGCGCCTTTTGCACTGTGGTTCCGGGCTTGGGCGCAATGGGTCCCTGCGTACCCTGGGCGCGCAGGGGCGCCGCGGAAAATGCCGCCCACGCAGCGAATGCGGGAAGACTGGCCGCTAAAACTCGTGTCAAAGTCACGTCTCCAGTCTACTCCTTTTGCAATCTACCCACTTGGAAGCCGAAACAAGCCCCAGTGTTGGCCGCCCACAGATAATTCCCGTGATGTACAAACCGCACCGACAAAGGCCGTGCTGCTGGCCTTTTCACAGAGCGGTTGCGTAAAATGAAGATTCGCGCGCAATTCTACAATGGAGGCTTCATGAGCCGTCGGCCCCGAAGCAAGCAACGAAGTCGAGAGCGCAGTCGGGAGATCGATCCGCCATATCGCGACCCCGTGTTTATGGAGAGTTTGCCGGCGCGCCCGGTGCGAATCCTCACTGAATACATTGACCCGCTCGAGCGTCTGCGGCGGGAGAAAGTGGGCGACACGATCGTGATGTTTGGCTCGGCGCGCATTCTTTCGCGCGAACAAGCCCTGGCGCACTTACAGAAACTGCGAAAGGGTGGGAATCGCCGCGGTACGCCCGATCATCGGACAGCCTTGCGCGACGCCAAGGCCTCGCTCGAGATGTCCCGCTACTATGAGGAGGCGCGTGAGCTGGCGCGGCGCATCACCTCCTGGGCCATGTCGCTCGGTGACAATCCTCGGAGGTTCGTGATCTGCTCGGGGGGCGGGCCGGGAATCATGGAAGCGGCCAACCTGGGCGCCGCCGAGGCCGGCGGGAAATCCATCGGCCTGAGCATTCAATTGCCGCATGAACAGCGTCCGAACGACTATATCAGTCCCGAATTGAGCTTTATGTTTCACTATTTTTTCATGCGCAAGCTGTGGTTCGCGCAGCTCGCCAAGGCGCTAATCGTCTTTCCCGGCGGCTTCGGCACGATGGATGAACTCTGGGAGATGCTCACACTTATGCAGACCGGCAAGCTGCAGCGGCGCAACTTGATCTTGATTTATGGGCGCAAATATTGGGACCGCGTGCTCGACTGGAAACACATGCTGCGCTGCGGCACGATTGACAAGCACGAATACGGCCTACTGGAATTTGCGGATACCGTGGACCAAGCATTCGAGCGCGTACGAAATGGCCTGGAAATGCACCACATGACTCCTGACGCGCTGTTGCAATACTAAGTTGCATTGTTGTGGTTGAAATCGCTTGTTTTCAATTTGTTACATCTACAGGCAACCTCCCAACCGACCCGCACCATCGACATAGGTGTAGGCAAGCTAGCCTGACCCGCCCCAGGGCAATCGACGCACCTGAGGAGGTGCATTATGGTCGGGACGAAGATGCTTTTGAGGACCACCCTTGTTTCCGCTTTAGTGGGTGGGTTCATGCTTTTCAGCATTACCCCAAAAACCCTTGCAGACGACAGGGGTAGCTGTTACCGAAACGTCCAGAATTGGGAACAAAAACTGGATCGCGACATTGACCGCCACGGCTCAAACAGCCGACGGGCCAACCACGACCGCCACGAACTTGGTGAGGCACGCGAGAGCTGCCAACGGCGTTTCGGCAACGACTGGCGAGAGCGCTACAACTACGATCGTGACCGTGGCTACGATCGTGATTACGACCGCGACCGCCGCTGAATTCCCAGAGAACTATGCTTGTAGTATAGTGCGAAGGCCGGATAGAAAAGAGAAGGGGCCGCCCGTCGACGGGCGGCCCCTTCTTCATTCAGGCGGGTTACGACTCGCCGATGCGCAAAAGCCACCTCGCGGAGGCGGGACAGCACGTAGAACCCGCACCCAATCCCGGAGAAACATTGACGCAATCTAGTTTCTGGATGCAGCCAGGACTTCCGAAAACACCGCTTCGAAGCGTCGCTTTTCATCCTGGTCATGCAACATGACGACAGGGGCGATTCGCAAGGCGTGCCGGCAAGAGTGGCAAGCCGCCATCTCACCCTGTAGGTCTTGCAGAAACCCATCCGTGAAGTGATACTGATCGTGGGTGCGCCGCGCCGACTTCATCCCGCGCTCCCCGCAGTACGGACAGTTGTATTCGACGAAATCTTCTTGTGGATCGCGGTCCAGTGCGGCCCAACCTGTGTAACGAACCCCAACTGCTTCTTTCGAATGAAGACTCATGACCTTTTTAACCTCTCCTCCTAACCTAGAAACCAGACAACGATGTTTATCTGATGCAAGAAACGGGCGAGGAGGTGCATCTAAGATTCGGCTGCTGCAACTCCAACTAGGTAAAGGTGTTAGCGAACAAGAGCATTCTTAGTGCCGTGAAGCCCATTTCACACTTGAGCGCGCTGGAACATTGGCCACGCCCTGGTGTCCAACTGAATGAGGGCGCGCACCTCACTATCCCTGCGAAGGCGGCATCCCGTCCTGGACGGGGTCTCGCCGAAATTGGGGGCGCGGGCTCAGTTTTGAGCCCGCCAGAAAGAGGTGCGTCCATGCAAGGCAAAAGTAATGAAAATACTGACCCAGAACACGCAACAACAGAAACAACCCTCGCACGATGTTTAGTCGATGGCGATACAGCCACCAAGGCACGCGACCGCCGCCGGCGGGGAAAGGCGTTGGGAATATCGTTCGCCATCGAGTCGATAGTTCTCGCGCTGCTCCTCGTAGCCCCACTGATGACCAGCGTCGCGCAGCCGCAACTTGAGCACATTTTCCCGCCCCTGCCGATCGTCATGCGGGTCTGGCACACTCACAACCCAAGCCAGGAGCCCGCGCCGCGCACGATTCACCACCAACTCACTTTTCCCGTTAGGGATCTTCAACCGCCGTTGTTAGGTCCAGTCTTGAACTCTCACAAGAGCGCCGATCCAGGCAACGTTTCCGAGATCGACTTTCCTGGAGAATATATTCCTGGCGCAATTCAATTACCCGGCATCGGTCCGACGCGCTCGCCTATTGAACCTCCATCGATCGAAACGCACAAAACGAACGAGAAGAGCATCGTAAAAGTGAGCGAAGGCGTTCAGCAGGCGCAATTGACCTCTCGCTTCCAACCCCGCTACCCGCCCCTCGCCTTGCAAACGAGAAAGGAGGGAACGGTGGTGTTGCATGCGATCATCAGTCGCGACGGCCGCATCACGGCGCTTGAGGTCGTAAGTGGCTCGCCGTGGTTCGACCAGGCAGCCCTCGATGCCGTACGTCAGTGGCGCTATCGCCCGACGTATCTCGGTGGCGAGCCTGTGGAAGTAGAGACTACCATCACGGTGATTTTTCGATTGAGCCAGTAGGAATCCACTTCCCGCTCAGAGCGAGGGCCGAAGGAATTCGGTGCTTCGGCCCTTGCGGCCCCTGCTGCGGCTCCTCCTCAAGCGGCGCCAGGAGAACATTCAGTGCGTGAGGCAACTTTAGAAGCGGAAAACAACTCCCGCGGAATAGCGAAAGTTGTTCCAGTTCACTTGGTTGGTCGAAGTTGGCACGCGCTGGAAGAGGTAGTCCGCCTGCCCCAGCCGCAGGCCGATGTGGTGTGTGACGTTCCAATCCAGTCCCACGCCGGGACTCATGGCGAAGCCATTGGAGGAAGTTGTAGTCCTATTGAAAGCGGCGTTTGAGTGGGCATATCCGATTAGGGCCTGCACGAATGGAGAGAGCTTGGACCCGCGAAAGAATGAAATTTTTGGCCCGAACATAAGTGTCGTTGCAGTGGCATCGACGTCTGCTCCGCTGATCTTGCTGGCGTGGACACCGCCGAATTCGGCGACCAGGCTTCCCCACCGGTTTACGTTGAGCGCGATGGAAGCATCACCGCCGTTGGCTTTAAATGACGATTCGTTGACGCCGGGACTGGTATGCAGGTAAGAATACCCGGCGAACACATCAACGTATGACTCTTGTGCTGCCGCACTCACGGTCGCCAGAAACACCAATCCCAAAAGACACACAACCTTACGCATATGGTATCTCCCCTTAATTGTGATGTGGGTTGCTGCGGGCTTTCAGCAGACCCCCGAAGAACGAAACGGAGAACCCCACCCTGAGGGATCCGCCCCTTCCACGGTGCACGCTTACGGTAAACCATTCGAAACAACCCGAGCTTGTTCGAACGAATTCTGAGATGCACTGTTTTTGGGCAGTGGTTGCCCGTGGAAAACTGGAAATTAGAGCAAAGGTTCGCTGGCGTAGTGCGCAATTATTTCCCGCGCCGCGTCCCGGACACGAACGATTTCGTGCCAATCGGAGGCATCGGGTTGCGGAAGGACGGGCGGACAGATCGTGACCGTAATGCGATCGTGACGGGGCAGCCAGGCGCCATCGCGAAGTACGCGGCGAATTCCATCGAGCGCCACCGGCACGACCGGCCGCCCGGCCGCGATCGCCGCTTTGAATGCGCCGAGGTGAAACGCCCGCACCCCGGCCTGCGGAGTGAATGTTCCTTCCGGGAATACGAACACGGATTCGCCGCGCCGCAGAGCCTGTTCGATTTCCTCGGCCTGCTGCAATCGTGCGCGCGAATCTTCGCGATCAAATGCGAAATGGCCGAGCTTGCGAAGGAACGTTCGGACAAACGGCATGGACAGAACTTCACCCTTGGCGACGAAATGATAGTCCACGCCGAGCACCGCCATCAGGACGAGCACGTCCGCATAGCTGGTGTGATTGGAGACGAACATTCGTGGCGTGCGCTCTCGTATGTGTTCCCGGCCCTCGACGTGGACGCGCCAGCCCGCGAGCGCCAGGTAGGTTCGGAGTGCCGCTGCTGTGATGCGTCCTGCCGATTCGCGTGAAGGCGCAAGCAACACCAGCAACCACGTGGGAAATAGCAGCACGCCGAACATTGCTACCGCGTAGCAGCCGTAGGCGACTTCCATCGCCCGGCCCAACGCCGCGCGAATTCGCCCAAGACTCGAGGCGGCGGCGAGCCGCGTAATCTGCAGCCAGGCCGGCGGCGATTTCTCGCCAAGCGCGCCGGAGAGAAACCTTTTCTTTGTGGCGTCCCGCTGGAGTTTTCCGCTCGACGTTTTCGGAATCGTGTTCGGCGGGACGATCTCAACTACATCGGGCGGCAAACCTATCGCGGCCGAGACGTGGGCCGTAACGTCCTGCGCGATCCGAGTTCGTGCCGCGGGATCGCGCTCGCGCGTCTCCGCGACCACTACGAGGCGCTCGGTCCCCTTTGCGGAATCGGCGGCCCCAAACACGGCGACGCATCCTTTGCGAACCCCTGGCACCTGCGCAACTACGTTTTCGATTTCATGCGGGTAGAGATTTCGCCCGGCGTGGATGATGATGTCTTTCACGCGGCCGGTGATGTACATCTCGTCTTCCGCGCGGTATGCGCGGTCGCCGGAGTTGATCCAGCCCTCCACAGCGCCCTGGGGAAACAGGGCGGAGGTCGCCTCGTCATTCCGGTAGTAACCGCGCGTGGCGGAGGGTCCGCGAAACCAGAGCTGCCCTTCCTCACGCTCGGCGGCGTCTTCGCCGTGCTCATTCACTATGCGTACTTCGTGGCGCGGAATTGCACGGCCCACCGAGACAAAGGAGATCACGTTCCTGTCGTCAAGAGGCGCTTCGGGTGGAGACGGAACCGCGCGGCCTTCACGCTCAAATGCGCCGCGTTCGATGCGGTCCACGCGGGGCCCTCTGCCAGTCGGCGGAATCGTCAAGGCGACGGACGACTCGGCGAGACCGTACACTGGCAGCAGCGCTTCGCGGCGAAAGCCGCAACTCGCAAACCGGGATGCGAAACGATCGAGCGTCGCCGGGAGGACTGGTTCGGCGCCGTTCAAGGCCGCCCGCCAAGTGCTCAGGTCGAGCCCTTCGATATCGCCATCGGAAACTTTCGCCGCAGCCAATTCGTATGCGAAGTTTGGCGCCGCGCCGAGCGTGCCCCTGTAGCGATGGAATGCCTGGAGCCACCTCACGGGCCGCGACAGAAACGCGAGTGGTGAAAGCACCACGACCGGCACGCCGAAATAGAGCGGCATGAGCCAGGAGCCGATCAGGCCCATGTCATGGTACAGCGGCAACCAACTCACGCCCACGTCGTCGGAACGAACAGCCAGCGCTTCACCGATCGCGCGGATGTTCGCCAGCAGGTTTGCATGCGTCAGCATGACGCCTTTGGGATTTCCCGTGGAGCCCGAGGTGTATTGCAGGAGAGCGAGGTCCTCGCCACGTGCGTGCAACTGAGGCCCAAGGGGCGCGGCTGTGCTCGATTCGACCAGCGCGTTGGCTGTGACAACTCCTTCCAGCGAGGAGACGCGCGGTTTGAGCAGCTTGGCCACGTGCTCTGCTTCACGGAAGGTGACCAGCAGGCGCGCGCCCGCGTTTTCGAGGATTGCCGATTGGCGTTCCGCGTACTCCGCAATGCGGTCGGCGCGGAACGGCGGGTAAATCGGCGCTGGCGTCGCGCCGGCGAGCAGCGTCCCCGCGAAGGTGAGGAAAAAATCGCGCGACGTCGGCAGCATGATGGCCACGCTGTCGCCTCGTCCAATTCCGCGCTTCGCTATGTCCGCCGCCACGCGCTCGGCGCCGATAAAAAGCTGGCCGAACGTCAGCGCCGGAGATTCTCCTTCCTCCTCGAAAAAAATCAGGTGCGTTTTCGCAGCGTCTGCCCGGCCACGAAGTCGCAGCACGTCTTGCAATGTTTCCGCAGTAGGAAATCCTTGCGCGATTTCGCTCGAGAGAATCCTGGGGGCACGCGGCTCGACACCGCCGCGCGTTGGTACCGCAGATGATGAGCCGTTCACAGCAATCAGCGCTGAGATCAGGTCCTGCACCGTGTCAGCCTCGGCCAGGACGCGGTCATCGAGGCGCGCACCGAAGGCCTGCTCGATGCGGAGCAACAATTCAACGCGTTCGAGACTGCCAAGGCCCAATTCGCGCTCGAGATGCGCTGCCGGGCCAACTGAGGCAAGCGCGGTTTGGTGGCCGAGTTCGGAGACCAACACACGCACGACATCGAGCAGCCGCTCTTCGTCCGTGGCCGCGTCGAAATGTCGTGTGGGAGATGCCATGGGCAGTTTGAAGGGCTGCGCTTCGGCGTAGGCTAGCACGCAGCGGAGCGCCGTTCAACCGGTCGCAAGAGATCATTTCTGAGGGTGCGTGGGAGTGCGGGTCTGGTTGCTTTACCCCGGTGGGGGTGCTTTTTTGACTATCTCAAAAACGATAACCGGAGTTCCGTACAGCAAGACATCAACAGTGACTATTTAGCCGTCCTGCGGAGAAAGTGATCGTCGGCCGGATGACCACCATTTTTCCGTCTACAACATGATTTCCTGGACGGGGCCCGGTACTTGAGGCTCTCTCACACCTGTGGAAATTCTGTGCGTTTGGAGCGATCCGTGACCATGCAAGTTATTGCTATCATTGGGCATAATCGTGAAAGCTGTTCGAACTGGACTCGGTGCGCGCGCAGGTGTAGCATTCAGTCTCTCTGTAAACCGCACCTTTAACCAAGAGCGAGGTTCAGCATGACTCAAGTGAAAGTGCAGCAATCCTATCGTGGCGTCTCATGTCTCCATTGCCAGAATCCAATTCCCATATCTCCGCTTGTGGCCAGCATCGAAGCGGAGCCCTCGGACAACGCATCGGCGCCTAAGAGACATCAAAAGTGCCAAGTATTCCACCTGCGATGCGCGGTATGCGGTAAGGAAAAACCGTACAGGATCGCCGAAATACTCGAATTTGAAGGGACACCGGTAACCGGAACGCCCCGTGCCGAACCCGCTTCAACCTACCTGCGTGAACTAAGCAACAGATCTAGAACAGCTAACGCCTAAGTGAGCCGGTCACAAAATTTTTTGCAATCCTAATTCAGGCACTGATTACATCTTCCTGAGCGCCGTTCGCCCAGTTACGGTACGAGCGGGGCAGAAATACCCGTTAGCTGATGGCTCAATTGGCTAAGGCACAGGCGCGGCCGAAGCTTGACACCCATAGGAGTGTTGGCCTAAGGTCACCCACAAAGACATTTTGAAACGGTGCTGCAGGCCGAGCGGATTCTTTGGCAATGGCGAACACGGAACAGTGCAGTGTCAAGGGCTGTGAGCTGACTCCTGGTGCGTCGCTGGAAGGTGACGCGCTTTGCCGGACGCATTTTATCTCCATCTGCTACGAGCAACTTGAACGGTACGACGCCATGCAGAAGGCGCATCGCCTCAGTGTGGCTGACGCGGAGTCCGTGCGGCGCTTCATCAATCAATGCTCGCGGCAGGCCGATGAGATCGAACACCAGACAAAAGATCTCGAGAACTTGGATCGCGCTAGACTTCTTCACATCATCCTTTGGGCCAATGAACTGGGCCGTCATTTGCGCCGGAGTCCCAGGAAGGTGGCCTCCATCCCCGTTCGCCTTAGCAGTGACAAACTTGGCAGCGCCTGGCAGGAAGAAACGCAGACTTTGTTATTGAGCCGGCACGGCGCCTCCGTACAGTGTGGCCATTCTGCTAAACCTGGCGAACCCGTCCAATTGGTGCGGCTTGACACAGGTCAAGAAGTCCAGGCACGAGTGGCGTGGCAGCGTCCCGCGGACAGTGATGGCACACGCATAGGAGTTGAATTTGTGGATTGCGACAATTTCTGGGGGCTGGATTGGGGAATGGTTGAAGAGACCCGATGAGGCCCGCGAAATTCAACGGAGAGTGATTCCATGAACCGGACGATATTGAAAGCGATTTACTCAATGGCAATGGTGGCGCTGGCGGCTTTGTTGATTGGCGCTCCGCGCGGTGTCCAAGCGCAGAAAGATAAACCCTCCGGAGCTATGCCCCCGGCTGCGATCCCTACGTTTTCAACCGAAAACCTGGGGAGAGAGGCCTTTTTCTACGTGGGCGGCGGATACACCGGACCCGCAGGCAAAGAAGTCATGCACGGCGCGATGTACGCCGAAGTGATGGTGCCCAAACAGATCCGTCAAAAGTATCCAATCGTTTTCTTCCACGGGAACGGGCAAAGTGGGACGGTCTGGCGGCAAACGCCTGACGGGAGGCCGGGCTGGGCCTACTACCTGATCAATCAGGGATACGTCGTCTATATGGTGGACTACCCCGCTCGCGGGCGCTCGCCTTACGTTCCCGACGTCGACGGCAAATTGGGACTTCGCACGGCGCTGGAACTGGAACAGATCTGGACCGCCCCCGTGCCGTCGGGCGGCGAATTCCCGCGCAAGAAACTGTACACGCAATGGCCGAGCGACTCACCGAAGAAGGGACAGGTGGGCGATCCCGTCTTCGATAACTTCATCAAGGGTCAGGTGCAGTTTGTGTCCGGTCAGGCCGAGTTGGCCGTGCCCGCAGGTGTCGCGCTACTTGATGAAATCGGGAGTCCGGTCATCCTGATCACCCATTCGCAGGGAGGAGGAATTGGTTTTAATGTGGCAGACCAGCGCCCCAAGTTGATTGCGGGGATGGTGGCAATCGAACCCGGTGGCCCGCAAATCGGCAATGTGGATACTGCCAAGGTAGCGTACACGGGTAGGATTGGAAACGCGTGGGGCGTTACGAATATGCCCATGCACTATGATCCCCCGGTTAACAGCCCGGAGGATCTGAAAACTTATCTCGAAGAGAAATCAGAACGCCCGGATGAGGTTCCTTGCTATATGCAGAAGGAACCTGTCCACAAGCTTGTTGGGATGCAGAACATACGGATTCTCTCGATCTCCGCCGAGGGCACCTACCATCGTGTTTTTGACGCCTGCATCCCCAAGTGGTTCAACCAAGCAGGCGTGAAAGACGAATTTGTTCGCCTGGAAGACGTCGGCATACACGGCAACATGCATGAGATGTTCCTCGACAGGAACAGCGATGAGGTCATCAAGTTTATCGATGACTGGATCCGAAAGAATGTAAAATGAGCGCTTCGGCTCGCGAGCAAATAGGCAAAATAACCTTCAGCGGGCCGGAGATTTTTGGTTTTTGCGATCGCCGGAAGCAGCAGCGTTCTTCCCAGTGTCTGGCCTCGCATCGGGGATAAATCCGTCCTGGTTAGGCATGCGCACTTTTGGCAGGGATTCTTTACTCATGAGGTCATTGGCTTCGATGATCTTGTTCCGATTCAACAAAAATGCCGTGACGGCGTAGGTATCATCGGCCGACAGACTGCCTGGCTGATTGAGAGGCATCGCCCGATGGATGTAGTCCCACACGCTAGTCGCGTACGGCCAGAAGCTGCCGACGGTCCTGACGGGATTGTCCGATGCGAGTGACCCGATCCCGCCGACGAGTTGCGGACCTTGCGGCATGTTTCCCTCACCATTCGGGCCGTGGCAGGAAGCGCATTTGTCCCGATACACCGCTTCGCCTTGCGTTGCAGTTCCTTTGCCGTCCGGCAAGCCCGCGCCGTTCGGGAGCGTTGTAATGTCGCGCCGCTTCAGTTCCTCCGCGCTCACGGGCCGTCCCAATCCAGGTGACTTGGGTGCGGGCTCTGTTTGGAGCCCACCGGAACTTGACTGCGCGTGAAGACTTACCAAGGCGACGAAACTTAGCGCCCACAGCAGTAAATTTCTAGGCATAGGTCAGCTCGCCAGTTTTCTGCAATCGCCACCACTTGATTCCGTTATAGTGGAAACGCGCGTGAGTGCCTCGCGCCGCGATGATCTGTTCGTGCGTCGGCTGCACATACCCTGATTCGTCGGTGCATCGGGAGCCGATGACCGCTTCGTTGCCGTCCCAATCCCACGGCAAGCGGAATCGCACGGCCGCATTTTTCAAGACCGGCTGCTGGAGTTCCGCTTTTCGCCAATTTTTCCCGCCATCGGTTGAGATTTCCACGCCGGAGACGCGGGCCCTGCCTGACCACGCCAAGCCGGTGATCTCATAGGCTCCCGGCCCGTCAAGATGCTGCCCGCCTGCCGGACGCGTCACAATCGACTTCGCCTCCATCACGAAACTGAACCGATACGATTTCCCATTTGCTAACAGGTCATCGTAATCCGCTGCCTCGTCGCGAGTCATCGCCGGCTGATCGAGAACGTGCAAGCGTTGCAGCCACTTAACGTTGATGTTCCCTTCCCAGCCCGGCACGATCAGTCGAATCGGATATCCTTGCTCGGGCCGAACCGCTTCACCATTCTGTCCGTACGCTACAAGCACATCGTCCAAGGCCTTCTCGAGCGGAATGCTCCGTGCGTTCCGGCTGGCATCGCCTCCTTCTGCAAGGACCCATTTGGCGGTCGGCTTCACGCCAGCCTCTCTCAGGAGCGTGGAGAGCGGCACGCCCGTCCACTCACTGCAACTGAAGAGACCTGCCGTTTGTTGCGGCGTCGGAGCGGGGTCCCCTTGGTATTCGCCAGCGCTGCTGCCGGAACATTCGAGGAAGTGGATACGTGAAACCGATGGAAATCGTTTAATTTCCTCCATCTTGAAGACAACAGGTTTTTCCACCAGCCCGTGAATCAGGAGCTCGTGCTTGTCCGGATCGATCATCGGAACGCCCGAGTGGTGCCGCTCAAAGTGCAATGCAGAGGGAGTAATGATGCCGTAGAGGCTCTCCAGCGGCGTGAGCGTGGAACCTGTGCCCGCCAGCGGGCCGGGCCGGGAACTCTTGCGCGCCGCCTTTTCAAATGGTGAACGGTCGCCGTAGGGACGCATTGGCGAGCCGGGTTCGCGGCCTTCGTCTCCCCAGAGGTCGGTCAGGCCTCCGGCGACGGTTGCGGCCATCGCCGTAGTGGCTTGGAGAAACCGCCGCCGTCCGTGCGAATCCGCTCGCGAAGCATTTTCCTTCGCTCGATCGTTGGATTTGTCTTTCATGGTTTGCGCTCCGGGTTGGCGCCGCATTCCACGCCTCACTTGCTTTGCGATGCAAGTATCGTATCGCACTCTTCGGGGGGCCGCACACCCTTTGTTGAATTGAAGTTGTCAGGCCACAGCGCCGGCGAGATGGATATGGGAATCGCTCGCGTTTTGCGGTTGAGCACAAAGCGGTCCAGTACTATTGCCCTTTCTCGTGCCGATTGTTTTCATAGTGTTGTCATGTTCTCCGGCGAGGCGCCTTCACGCTCCACATCCCGGGAAGAGTCCTTCTGGCCGCGTAGTGGCCAGGTTGAGAGGCGTCAATGGTGGCTTTGGGCATCCACTATCGTCGTGACCTTGCTGCTGACCGCGGGGATGGCTTCCTTCTCGTATATTTTCGAGCAATCCGATCCGCATTATTCCTTCTACCTGCGCCAATCTGTGCGTGGCTTGGTTGCTCTGGTGTTCCTTTTCGACCTTTACACGATCTACCAGCAAGTCCTGATTCACCGAATCCGGCGCCAGCTGAGCGAGCGCGAAGAAATGTACCGCCTGATAAGTGAAAATGCGGAGGACTTGATTGCGGTCATTGGCGCGGACGGACACCGGCTTTACAACAGTCCCGGGTATATGAGGCTTTTTGGATATACGAACGAGGAGCTGCAGGGAGTTCCCATTGCGGATCAGGTCCATCCTGAAGACCGACAACGGGTCCTGCAGGCTAGGAAGGAAGCATTCGAGACAGGCGGGCGCTTCCGATTAGAGTATCGCTTCCGGCGAAAGGACGGGGAGTGGCGAATCCTGGAATCGACAGGCGGCGCTATACGAAATGCCCAAGGTAGAGCGGGAATGTTAGTCGCCGTCAGCCGGGACGTTACAGAGCGCAAGCATGCCGAAGAGATACTGCGGCAGCGCGAAGAGCAGCTCCGCCAAGCGCAAAAGATGGAAGCTGTTGGACGGCTATCCGGAGGGATCGCCCATGATTTCAACAATCTCTTGGGAGTCATCATTGGCTACAGCGAGGACATCGAGTCGCGCGTGGCGCAAGGCGATCCGCTCCGCAAGAGCGCGGAGGAAATCCGCAAGGCCGGGCAGCGCGCTGCTGCGTTGACTCAACAATTGCTCGCTTTCAGCCGGCAGCAGGTTCTCCAGCCGAACGTCTTGGCACTGAATCTTCTGGTGTCGGATATGGGGAAAATGCTGCAGCGGATGATTGGAGCGCACATCGAACTAAGTACCAATCTCGATCCGGAACTTGGCAGCATAAAAGCGGACCAAAGCCAGATCGAACAAGTCATTGTGAATCTTGTTGTGAATGCGCGCGACGCGATGCCAGATGGAGGAAAGCTGCTGATCGAAACCTCCAGCCTATTCCTGGATGTTGATAAGGCGAGTAGCTTACCATTTCTGTATCCTGGCCCTCACGCCCTTTTGACTGTGACTGATACTGGCGTCGGTATGGATGCGGAGACGCAAAAGCACATTTTTGAGCCTTTTTTCACAACCAAAGAGTGCGGCAAAGGGACAGGACTCGGACTCGCGACCGTATATGGAGTCGTAAAGCAGAGTGGAGGCGTTGTCGGCGTTCACTCCGAACCTGGGAAAGGCTCAACATTCAAGATTTACTTGCCGCAGGTTGATGCACAGTTCGGAACAAACAAAGAGGATTCCTCCGAATCCGCAATGCCCGCGGGTACTGAAACTGTTTTGGTCGTGGAAAATGAAGAAGCGCTACTGGAATTGACTTCCGATGTCCTGGCGAGAAGCGGCTATAGAGTCCTGTCTGCACGGGACGGAAACGAGGCCATCGAAATCGCCCGATCGTTTGATGGTTCGATTCACCTTCTGCTGACCGACATCATGATGGCGAAACTGAATGGCCCCGCTTTGGCAAGGCACGTGACTGTTCTTCATCCCGGAATCAGAGTGTTATTCATGAGTGGTCACGCGGAGCCCGATGCGATGCTGCAGGAGAACATCCCCCCAAACAGTGAATGTCTGCAAAAACCGTTCCATCGCGACGCCTTGATCCGCAAGGTGCGTCAGACTCTGGATCTCGCCGAATTGCAAGTTCGCGGGTGATACCGTATGGACTGCTTGATTTCACCCGGCCTCTGCGCGTTGATCGCACGCAATCTCAATTTTCGCGATACTACGCTCCCCAAGAGATTCTCCTAAGGGAATCTGGATTCTCACCGCGGCCCGTCTAAGACCACCCTCCTTCGCGGAGTTCGCATCCCTCGATCAATCGCACGTTTCTCTTCAATGCTCAGCGCGCGCGAGGCGCCCTTGGCCAGGTTGCCTAAGAAGAGAGGACCGACGGCCACACGCACCAGTCGCAGAACTTCGATGCCGGACAATTCCAGCATGCGCCGGATTTGGCGATTTTTCCCTTCGTCGAGCACGATTTCGAGCCACGTGTTCTTTTGTCCCGACCGCAGCACGCGTGCCTGCTTGGCGCGCAGGACTTCGCCATTTCCTGCCCGCACGCCTTTGGTCATTGCAGTTAGCAGTGTTTCATCGACCATCGCGCCCACTTGAACATCGTAAGTCTTGTCTAAATGCGTTTCGGGATCGGAAATTCGCGCAGCCCACTCGGAATCATTGGTCAGCAGCAGGAGACCTTCACTGGCTTTGTCCAGGCGGCCTACAGGCGCGACCCAAGGCAACCCTTCGCTCAGGCAGGAATAGACTGTTTCCCGCCCTTTCTCATCCGACGCGGTGGTGACTACGCCGCGCGGCTTGTTCAGCATCAGGTACACTTTCGCTTCCGCTCCGACGATGCGATGGTCCACTTCAATGCGATCGCGTTCCACACGCACGGGCGTTTCGGGATCGCGACGCGTCGTGCCGTTCAGCCGGACCTGGCCTGAGCGAATCAGTTCGGTGGCTTGTGAGCGCGAGCAATACCCTAGCTTCGAAAGCGCCCGCGCCAACCCTACTCGCCTTTCATTCCCGCTTGACCCCATTTCCCGATCCTAAATCACGCTGAGAAATTACTCCTAAACTCTTTTCTTCGCTTTTGTCATTGTCCACAGAGCGTTGCGACGAATTAGTTGTCGGCTGATTTTGAGGGAGAGCGATCCGGCCGCTGCCCCCTGATTGCCGCTTGATTGGTCTGGACTGCGCGGACGCGTAACATCGCTCGCGCATATCGTCTCTTGCGCGGCGCCTTGAAAACGTGGTTCCATTCCTTGCTGTGATTCTTTCCACGATTCCCTGGGATTTCATATTAATCCTGGTTGTCCTCGGCGTACTCGTTCCTTGGCGCGGCGCCGTCCGCGTTCGACGGCTTCTCGCTCAACCCTTGCTAACCACTTGCCATCGACTTTCACTCTACGCTTCCACGATCGCTTTTCAGGGGCTGATCGTTGGCGTTATTTCCTGGAGGTGGTTTTCGCGCCAGTTGAGTCCAAACGACTTGGGTCTGATCGTGTCCAATATTTGGCATACATTTTTGATTGCCATCGTCCTCACGGCGCTTCTGTGTCTGAATCAGTGGGCCGGCCTTCGAAAGATTGCACGGGTCCCTGCGAACCAGCGAGGATTCCTGTTTCAGTTCTCGCAAAAGATCATGCCGCAGACGTCGACCGAAGCACTCGCCTTTGTTGCGCTTGCATGCACTGCCGGGCTGTCGGAGGAGTTCGTGTATCGTGGCTTCGTATTCGCAGTCTTCTCTCGAGCCTTTGCCGACTCCGTCTCTCCCGTTTTCTTCGCGATGGCTATCTCCTCGGCCTGGTTTGCCATAGCGCATTTGTATCAGGGCCGTCGCGGTATTATAACTACATTCGTAGTTGGAATCCTGTTCTCTGCCGTCCGCGTCTGGAGCGGAAATGTTGTTCCTGCGATGGTCGCGCACATCGGGGTCGATTTGGTCGCGGGGTTGTGCGCTCCGCGATTGCTTCTCGCCAAGCGCGATCAAGGAGCCGCGGTGGCCTCCCTGGACCAGGAGCGTTAGGTTATTTAAGTGATATTGCTATACTTATAACTATGGGTGCAAAAGTTCAGTTTTCGCTTACCGAGGACCAGATTCTTTCCACACTTTCGCCGTTTCAAATTTCCATGTCGAACGACCAGATTTCGAAAATACGGGAGTACATTCGGCTCTTATTAATGTGGAATCAATCAGTTAGCTTGACATCGGTGGTGGATCCGGTAGAGATTTTGGTCCGGCACTTCGGAGAATCCATGTTTTTTAGCTGTTTAATTCCTGTGGAAAACTGTCGGCTCGCCGACTTAGGCTCGGGTGCTGGATTTCCTGGTTTGGCCCTAAAAATTGTCTGCCCTAGCCTACGTCTCATCCTAATTGAGTCTAATAGAAAGAAGTGTGCGTTTCTCCTAGAGGTTGTCAGATCGCTGCAATTGGAAGAAGTTGAAGTCTTGCCGATACGATTCGATCAAATTCGCGGAACCCATAACTCTGCGGAAATTATAACGGCCCGCGCCGTCGGTCAATTTGCAGACATACTCCGATGGGCCAGAGCAACGCTCGTGCGTCGCGGTCACCTAGCTCTTTGGCTTGGAGGCGAGGACAGCACAAAGGTCTCCTCCATGCCGGGCTGGATTTGGCAACCTGCGGTGAGGATTCCAGAGTCTCAACGCCGATTTGTGCTAATCGGGCGGCCGAATCCGGAAGAAAATTTGCAGCCTTCAAGCTAACGGACATTTTGTTCCACGTGGAACATGGTTGCTATCCAAATCTCTCTCGGGCTTATCCGCGCGGTGCATCCACGCCTCCGCCCACAAGTTCTAGTATTTTGAAATCATTTGCACGAACCGCTTCTTTATGCTCCACGTGGAACACTCTCACGCCACCAACTCCAAAATCCAGGGGCTTGGAGCATTCTCCGGACGCGAACGTTGATTGAGGTCCAATCCACCGATACCGCATTAGTCTAGATTTTATCGTGCAAGGCCAGATTTTTTATTGTTCCACGTGAAACAATTTGCATGTATGTGAGAAGCTGTGTTAGATTTCGCGACCTGAGGGAATGCACTTTGGGGCGTGTCATAGCTGTCGCCAATCAAAAGGGCGGAGTGGGAAAAACAACCACTGCCGTGAACCTTGCTGCGTCCTTGGCGATCTCTGAACGGTCGACTCTTTTGATTGATTGCGACCCCCAAGGCAATACGACCTCGGCTATTGGTTTTCCCAAAGACCCGGCCAGGAGAACTCTGTATCAAGCACTAATCCTCGGAGAGCAGCTCGATCGAATCATTCTCAAAACTCAAGTGGATGGGCTGGACCTCCTGCCTTCCGACAAGAACCTCGTCGGCGCGGCCGTCGAACTAGTTTCTACGGAGAGACGCGAATACCAATTGAAAGGCCTGCTCGAGCAAGTCAAGAACAACTACTCGTATGTAATCCTAGATTGTCCTCCCGCATTGGACTTGTTGACACTGAATGCGCTGACTGCAGCTGATTCAGTGCTCGTGCCGATCCAATGCGAGTATTTGGCCCTCGAGGGAGTCTCGGAGTTGCTCGACACTTTAATGCGAATCCGGAGGACCCTAAACCCTGACCTAGCTATCGAGGGTATCGTTCTGACGATGTACGATGAGCGAACTACGCTCTCCAAGCAGGTCGCTTCAGATCTCCGCAGCTTTTTCGGTGCGCAGGTCTTTCAATCCGTGATCCCACGGAATGTGCGTTTGGCGGAGGCACCCAGCCATGGAAAGCCAATCCATTTCTACGACATTCATAGTAAAGGCGCGGAAGCCTATATAAATCTAGCGAAGGAGGTAATCACCAGTGGCGAGAAACGCATTGGGAAAGGGGCTGGGAGCTCTGATTCGTGATGTCGAGGTAACCCCGCAGCCTACGCCGGCCGTTTCGACGACGGCGTCTGGAGCCGCGGTAGCGCCAGCGCTTGCAGTTGCAGGCGGACCTTTGCAACTCGATATTGACCTGCTTGATCCGAGCCCTTACCAGCCAAGAACCAGGTTTTCAGAGTCAGCACTGGAGGAATTGGCCCTGTCGATCCGCTCCAGCGGAATCATCCAGCCGCTTGTGGTGCGGAAAATCGGCACCCGCTACCAGTTGATTGCAGGCGAGCGGCGTTGGCGGGCGGCACAACGCGCGCAACTGCTGCGGGTCCCCGTTGTTCTGCGTGAGGCGGGCGACGAGCAGGCCCTCGAACTCACGCTCGTCGAGAACATTCAGCGCGAGGACCTGAATCCGGTCGAGCAGGCGCGCGCGTTCCAACGATTGATAGATCAATTTCATCTGACGCAGGACGAAGTTGCCACCCGCACAGGGAAAGATCGGGCGACCGTGGCTAACTCCGTAAGGCTCCTCACGCTGAACGAGAAATTCCTGGAGTGGATCGAGGAGGGGAAAATTAGCGCCGGCCACGGACGGGCACTGCTCGCCATCGAGGACCCGAAATTGAGGTTTGACCTTGCACAAAAGGCGTCCCGCGGTAAACTCACGGTCCGGCAGGTCGAAAGAATGGCAACGCGCCGAGCGCGCGGCAGGATGCAAAGCACGCACAACGAGGCTCACGACCCGAATCGCCAAGCCGCACTCGACGAACTGCAAAAGCACATTGGAACGCGTGTTTCCTTGCTGCTACCGGGCAAGGGGCGTGCAGGCCAGTTGGTCTTGGAGTTTTACGACGAGGAACAGTTGAATGGGCTCTATGAGCGGCTGATGAGATAATACTATATTCATAGTATTAAAGGTTCGTCGGCGATTGAAACTTCTGGATTCTTCAAAGTTGCGAAGCAGTTCCAGATTCCGGGAGTGGCTTCCCGGGTAATTGAGCAGAAATTAGGGATTCGCGTTCGGTCGCTTCAAGGTTAGGATTGCTGATCTCATCAAATTGTTCAAAGTTAGGAAAGTGACGTTGCACATTTGGGAGGCATCGTATGGCCTGGAGATCCAAAGGTCGTGACAAAAGTACCGAGATCGGGGAATTTACAGGGTTCCTCGATAAGGGCGTGCGCTTTGAAGGGATGCTCGAGGCGTCCGGGGTGTTTCGCATTGACGCTCAAATGAAGGGAAATCTGTTGTCGACCCACAGTTTGACACTCGGAGAGGGAGCGAGGGTCGAAGGCCAGATCGAAGGGAATCATGTGGTGATCGCGGGCAAATTTGACGGCGTGATTTTTGCCAAGGGCAGAGTGGAAATTCAGGCCAAGGGAGTCGTGACCGGGGAGATCCACACGCCTTGTCTGGTAATTGAGCCGGGAGGAATTTTCGATGGACGCTGCCATATGCTGGCGGCATCGGAATCCACGAAGCCGCTGACCATCCCGATCCGCGCGGCCCATCAGTAGCTAATAGAATAAATAACCAAGTTATTACTAAGGTCAGAATCGCTGGCATGCGCGACTGAGTTGAACCAGAATCAGTTGTTGTTGGAAGATAGCTTCCGCACACAATTCCCCGGCGTGACAAGTTGCGCTATTCTCTAATCTAGTTCAACGCAGGGAGTAAGCATCGCGGTTTCATGGACACGATCACGCACGGAATTGTGGGCGCGCTGGCGGGAAGAGCCTTCTTTGCCGGACGCGATGTCTCTGCAGGCTCCGCGGAGGGCGGGCGGCTCCGTTCCGAAAGCGCTCAAGTCGCGCGCGCCGCCGTTACAGCATGTACACTGGGCGCAATTTTTCCCGACATCGATGTTTTTGCGGGGCCGATGGCACGAAATCCGCTGGCCATCATGGAGTGGCATCGCAACATCACACATTCCCTCATCATGCTTCCCGTTTGGGCGCCGCTGCTGGCGGCGGTGTCTTTGCCGCTTGCACGGTGGGTGGGTTGGAAGCCGCCGTCGTTCGCAAAGCTCGTAGGCATCTATGCGTTTGGACTTGCCAGTCACGTATTTCTTGATGTCGCAACGAACTTCGGGACAATGGTATGGAGCCCGCTGAATTATTCGCGCGTGGCCTGGGACTGGCTGTTCATTCTGGATTTGGGATTTTCAGGGATGGCTCTCCTGCCGCAGTTCGCGGCATGGTGCTACCGCGAGCCGGCGAAATTCGCTCGACGTGCTGCGATCGTATGGGTTGCGCTGACTGGCGGGGCATTCGCGGCCTACAAGGTCGCGGACGCCGCTGGATTTGGATTTCAGCCCTGGGTCGTGGGTGCGGCGAGCGGTTTGATAGCCGCGGTACTTTTCATGCCTGCGTTGGGAAGCATGGGTTTCCTCTGGAAAAGGGCGAGTTGGTGCCGCGTGGGGATGGCTGCGCTTTGCGTTTACATAGCCGTTGCCGCCGCGGCGCACCGAAAGGCGTTTGCTTACACGGTAGATTTCGCCACCGCACACCATTTGCGCGTGGAAAATCTAGCGGCGCTCCCACTGCCTCCGACGCTGACGCATTGGACGGGTGTGATCACCACGCCCGAGGGCGTGTGGCGCACGACATTTCATCTCCCGAGCGGGACTCTCGAACGGACGCAACTTTATGCCGATGCCGGACCAGATCGTTATGTGGCTGAGGCGGAGCAACTGCGAGATGTCCAAGTCTATTTATGGTTTGCCAGATTTCCGATTTGGCAAGTCACACAACGTGAGGGACGAATTGTTGTTGAAGTCACGGACGTGCGGTTCTTCCGGGGCGAGAACAGCGAAGCAAGCAATGGCCCGCAACAGCCGGGGCGCGGCGCGGGAGCGCGCGCCAACGCCGCTGGATTCACGTTTGTCGTCGTTTTTGACTCCGTAGGGCATGTGATCTCCCACGGTTTCAAAAGACAGGAGTGACAGGCGGCGAGAATTCTGGTGCAGTTTATTTGTCAGCGGGGAACACGACGACCTGACGTTCCTCGCCAGCGCCTTCACTGGAAGTTCGCACGCCGGGTTCTCCCTTCAAAACAAGATGCAGGATGCGCCGTTCGCGCGCAGCCATGGCGTTGAATCGAAATGGCGAGTGAGTTTCGCGGACGCGGTCGGCGGCAACGCGGGCGGAGAGCTTCAACTCCTCGATGCGAATGGCGCGATAACCACCCGAGTCGAAACGGATGCGGCCGTAAAATTGGGGATCGAGCCACAGCCAACGGAGGGCAATGTGTTCGAGCGCCTTGAGTAATTCGGCGTTGCGCTCGAGTAAAAGGTCCTGATCGCGGCCGCGGAACACGACGAGCACTTCCGGATTTTCGAGCTCCGCGGCCGCGGCCGGTCCAGTGGTGCGAATCTCGTAAGCCAGCTCGAAACGCCCTTTGCGGAGTAGCGTGTCGATGCAGCGGCGAAGCTCCGCGGTTGTCGCGGCATGATCGAGCTTCCCATCAACGACCAGGTTGGGACGCGAGGCAGACATCGGCGATGCACTCCTTTTGTCCGAGGGTCGCGCTATTTCTTCTTGCCCGGTCCCCGCGAAGGCTTCGGCGGAGGCGGCATGGTCAGAGTGAGATACCACTGCTGCACCATCGCGACCAAATTGCTTGAAAGTATATACAACGTCAGGCCGCTGGGCGAAAGCGCGAACATTCCGCCCATCATCAACGGCATCAGGCCCATCATTTTTGCTTGCGCAGGATCCATGCCGGGAGTAGGCGTCATCTTTTGGACCAGAAACATTGTAGCGGCCACCACGATCGGCAGGATGTAGTACGGGTCGCGCGCCGAGAGGTCGTGGACCCACCCGATCCAGGGGGCGTGGCGCAATTCGATGGTGTTCGCAAGCATGCGGTAAAGGCCAAACCAGATGGGCATCTGGATGAGCATGGGCCAGCAACTCCCGAGCGGGTTGATGCCTTCGCGCGAATACACGGCCATGACTTCCTTGTTCATCTCGGCCTTCTTCGGATCGCGCATCGAATATTTCTTGTATCTCTCCTGGATGGACTTGATTTCCGGCGCGACTTTCTGCATTTTCTGCATCGCGCGCATACTCTTCACCTTGAGCGGGAACATCACCATGTTGATTCCGATGGTGATCAGCACAATGGCCCAGCCGTAGTTCGGAACGTAGTGGTACATCCAGCGAAGTCCGTAGAATAGGGGCTCGGCGACGAAACCCCACCAGCCGAACTGCACCATGCTGTTGAGCGGCGGGCGAACGGCTTTTAGCCCATCTATATTTTTTGGGCCAACATACATGCGAAAATCCAGCGGCCCCGGAGTGGCAAAGCCCGCAGCCATTTCAGGGACAGCTTCGGTTTCGATCTTTCCGTCTGTGCCCGTCGTTTCGTGCTGAGAGGTCCACCCGATGAGTGTAAATTCCGGCTGCAAAGGCGCAGGAGGCGACGGTGCAGCCGGCAAAAACGCCGCGGCGAAATAAAGGTCTTCAATGCCTGCGAAATCGAATGGCCCGGGGATGTTTGCTCGAAGTGTGGGTTGGCCGGATTTACCTAAATTCTTCGCTGCCAGCGTGTTCAATTTCCCGCCAGCGCTGTTGAACACCTGCATTTGTAAAGCGGCACGATACGCTGTGACGTCGCCGAAACCACCTCGCCAGGCAAGGCCGTATTGCTGCGGCTTGCCGTCCAGACTTACCGACGTCTGTACCTCGACGACATAGCTCTCATTGAATTTAAATCGTTTGGTGACTTCGAAGTGCCCGTCGCTCCATGTGAACGTGACATCGGCAGGGACGTGCAGAACGGCGCCTGCTTGTGGGGCACTCCCCGAAGATTTAATTTCAAAGAGCGCGTTGTTTACGGCGGATTCCTGTTGCGGGTCATCGAGGGTGAGCGAGAACGGCCAGCCTCCCTCTTGCTGCGCCGCGTCAGCGTGGACCAGATCGAGCGTTCGCGGCGGTGTATGATCGTCGGTAAACTTCGCGAGCTGCCAGCTGCGAACCACCGCGCCGCGATTGGAAATCTGAACGCTATAGAGATCGCTCTCGATCACGATCGAGCGTTCCTCACCGGCGGCGTGCATGGCCACGACCGGCGCAGGTTTTGTGGAAGGCTGCAAAGGCGTCGGCAAAGATGCAACGGGTGTTGGGGAAGCTGGGGCCGTAGTCACGGGACTGGGTTTTGTGATCGTGGGCTGAGGTGGTTTGTAGATAAGCGACCAGCCGGCGATCACCATAAGGCACAGCACGGCCGCAATCAAGGAGCGAGTTTCGGTCGACAGTTCCTTGCGCTCGCTCACGAATGAGCCTCGGTATTTTCGCTCATGGGCGTCTCGACGGCTGCGTGCGCGTCGCACGGAAATTCCGCGGCATCGGGAACCAAATCCACGCCGCCGCGCGTGAACGGATGGCAACGCGCAAGGCGCAGCAGGGCGAGCCATGATCCGCGGCGCGCGCCGTGGATTTGTACGGCATTGGCGGCGTACCGTGAGCAGGAAGGATAAAACTTGCAGGCGCTGGGCATCCACGCGGACAAAAACATCTGATACATGCGGATGGCCGCCAGCAGCACCCGCGCGCTCAGGCTCGGACTTTTAGGGTGATGCTGCGCAGCAAGCGGACGAGTTCCGCTTCCAGCGGCGCGAAGGGCGCCTGCGCCACCGAACTGCGCGGATGAATCACGATGTCCCATCCTGAAGGAATCTCCATTCTATTCCGCCGCAGGATTTCTCTGATGCGGCGTCGAATCCGATTCCGCACCACGGCGCCTCCCACGGTTTTCTTGACGCTGATGCCGAACCGGCTGACCGGGCTTGGCCCGTGGATCTCATTTACAGGGGCCCCGGCACTGGCGTGGCTCGCCGCAGGCTCTCGCGCTGAAGGTTCGCGCTGAAACTTTTGCTGCGCGCGGAAGAAAACTGCGAACTGAGGACTCGAGCGGCGTTGGCCCGCGCCATATACGGCTTCGTAGTCGGCGCGTCGCAACAGGCGCACGGCGCGTGGAAAATCCTGCCGCGGGCTAACCGAATCTCTAGACGGGCGTAAGACGATGACGTCCTTTTTTGCGGCGCGCCGCCAATACTTTACGGCCCCCTGCGGTCTTCATGCGCGTGCGAAAGCCGTGCGTTTTATGACGGCGGCGCACCTTCGGTTGAAATGTGCGTTTCGGCAAAGAATTCTCCCCCTCAGCCCCGCGAAGCGAACCAAGTCAAAATGTGTAGTGTAGTAGACGCAGTGGATGCGGTCAAGGAGAGGCGTGCATTGGGAGAGGCTAGTCACATTTTATCCCCCTTGGGAGGGTGCAGTGTTTGTCTCTCGGTGTGTGACGTGAGTGCTTTCTGAAACTTACTGGCGGGGAGTTTCCCGCAGGCATCGCAAATTCGGGGACTTTGCGCGTTGTGGCTGGGGGACAGCCAGATCATCGAAAATCGCTCCCAAACATTTGGCAAATGCTGCCCTCTCAAACATTGTGACACAATTTGTCAGCGTCCCACATTCAGACCTCCATTCTGCGTCACATTCCGACGCCAAAGTTGTTTCAAATCTAAACCGATGCCAAGCGGTGAGCCGCACTTGAACATCTATGTTGATGAAATTAATAGCGTTAGGAATTGTGCGCAAACGGATAACAGCCGCAACCCTCATGGAAAGGCGATTGCTCCATTGCGTGGCAGTACCTTGTGGCCAAGGTCAGCAAACAAATTTCGAATTACTTTGTCGGAGGACAAATGAAAAAGCAACAGAAGGGTTTCTCGTTGATTGAGTTGTTGATCGTGGTCGCGATTATTTTGATCATCGCCGCGATTGCAATTCCGAACTTGATGCGGTCCAAGATGGCGGCCAATGAAGCGTCCGCCGTTGCTGCACTGCGCACGCTAAACACGGCTTCGATTTCCTACTCGACCACCTGGGGACAATTTCCCGGAGCTCTGGCCAGTCTTGGACCCATGACGGGCACTAGTCCCACTTCCGCCACCGCGGACCTGATTGATTCCGTGTTGGCGGGCGGTACCAAGGCCGGATACACGATCACGTGGGCCGGTGGTGGGGGTACAACAGGGTACAGTATCACTGCCGCGCCGCTTACTGTGGGCGTCACCGGGCAACGCTACTTCTTCACGGACCAGAGTGGTGTGATCCGCGTCAATCCCAGCGGCGCAGCCACCTCGGCCAGCAGCCCGCTCAGCTAAACGGCTAGCCAGTTTCGTCGGAGACCGAAGGAGGAAGCATCCATTGCTTCCTCCTTTTTTTTGCTTTCGGACCGAAACATGACTGCGTGCAATCGGTAACTTCCCGGTTGTTTCAATCCGGGACAATTCGTGTCACTACCGTCCCACTGTCAAGAACCTGAAGTTATATCGCCACTGGCCGATGAGAGGGGAGATGAGGTGATTGAACCATGAGCAACTCCATCCACTCGCTCCAAACTGAAAACGCTCAGGCTCAGACCGAACAGACAGTCCAACCGCCTAAGAAACTGCAAATAGCGACCCAAACCTCGATACCGCAGGACAAAGTCACGATAAGCAAAGCGAGCCAGCAAGCCCAAGCGGGTAGCACTCAGGCGGCTGTTGGCGGCGATAAAGACCGCGACGGCGACAGCGCCTAGATCGTCACCCAAATCACACTCGTGGGCCTGCCCGCGGCGGTTGCATGCCAGGAGAGAAATGGCGTTTAGGGGGACTGGCGAACGTATTGATGTTTCACCCCGCAAGGAGTAGGCTGCGCCTCATGAGCCTACTCAACTGCCGTCTCTCGCGAAAGCGCATTGTGTGCCCGATCGTTCTTTTCGTATTCCTTCTGGGCATCGGTGTTCGCGAATACTTGGCGTCAACGGTCTTGGCGCGGCCCCAGGATTGGGAATCTTCGATTCGTAAGTTTGAGGACGGTGACAGAGTGAATCCGCCCAAACCGGGCGGCATTGTCTTCGCGGGCGCGTCAAGCATACGCCTGTGGGACACGCTCCTGGAGGAAATGAAGCCACTCGATGTGATAAATCGCGGTTTCGGCGGCTCACAATATTCTGACCTGAACGCGTACGCGAAAAGAATCGTCACGGTCTACCACCCAAGGGCGGTAGTGGCGTACGAGGGCGACAATGACTTGGCGGCGGGATCGCCCAAGACGCCGGAAATGGTCGCGAACGACGCCCGGGAATTTGTCAGAATCGTCCATTCGGAGCTGCCGGAAACCTGGATCTACGTCATGTCCATCAAGCCTTCCTATTTGAGGTGGAACGAGTGGCCGAAAATGAAGGCGGCAAACAAGTTGATCCAGGATTTCGTCAAGACACAGGAGCGTGTGCAGTACCTTGACGTCGCATCGCCAATGTTTTATGGGCAAGATAAACCTCCGCGCGATCTCTTCGTGGCAGACGGCTTGCATCCCACTGCGAAGTGCTACGCGCTATGGACTTCGATTATCAAACCTGAGCTTCTCCACCGATTTGGACCTCGGAATAATGTTTCCAGAGATGCCGTCGCACCATTGTGGTTCGAGTTCGGCGTTGAAAACGCAATGCCGTCCGTGCGCTAGGTAAAGGCAATCTTCAATCAACTGCAGCGTAACGCCCTCAGCAAGCCTTTAGGCATCCTGCTAGAATGGAACGCGGGTAAACTCGCAATTCTGGCAACATGGGTAGTGGGGACGCAACCGGATGTTTGAGAATCTGACAGACAAACTGCAGCGAGTCTTCAAGAATCTGCGTGGGCAGGGAAAGCTCACCCAGGAACACGTGGACGAGGCGCTGGCGGGCATTCGCGAGGCCCTTCTTGAAGGCGACGTCAACGTCGGCGTGACCGACGAGCTGCTGGAGCACATTCGCGAGAAAGCGCTGGGCTCCGAGGTGCTGCTGCAACTCTCACCCGATCAGCAGGTCATCAAGATCGTGCGCGATGAGTTGGCGCTGCTGCTCGGCAAGCATTCCAAGCCGCTGTTCTCTTCCCGCCCGCCGTCGGTCTGGCTGATCGTTGGGCTACAGGGTTCCGGCAAGACCACAACCACGGGCAAGCTGTCGAAATGGCTGGCCGCTCATGGTCACCGGCCGCTGGTGGTTTCCACCGACGTCTATCGCCCCGCGGCGCGCGAGCAACTGGCACAGGTGGCCAAAGCGGTCAACGCACCGTGCTGGCCCGGTGCGGGCACCGACAAGCCGCTCGAAATCGCACGCGGCGCGATCCGCGAGGCGAAACTTTCCGCACACGATGTGATCCTGGTGGACACCGCCGGTCGCCTGCATATTGATGACACGCTGATGGAAGAGCTGGGTATGCTAAAGCGCGAGCTCACGCCCGCGGAAATTCTTTTTGTAGCAGACGCGATGATCGGACAAGACGCAGTCCGCTCGGCAGGAGAATTTCACAAGAGGCTGGGCCTCACAGGCGTCGTACTAACCAAGTTGGACGGCGATGCACGCGGCGGCGCTGCGCTTTCCATCGGCAAAGTGACGGGCGCGCCGGTGAAGTTCGTGGGCACGGGTGAAAAATACGACGCGCTCGACGCTTTTTATCCGGAGCGCATAGTTTCACGCGTCCTCGGCATGGGCGATGTGCTCTCACTGATCGAGCGCGCCGAGCAGACTGTGGACCTGAAGCAGGCTGCAGAGCTGGAGCGGAAGCTGCGCCGCAGCGAGTTCACGCTCGAAGACTTCCGCGACCAGTTGCGCCAAATCCGTAAAATGGGGCCGCTCGAGCAAGTGCTCGGCATGCTGCCGAAAATTGGCCCGCTGGCGAACGTACCGAAGGATGTGCAGGTCGACGAATCGCGCTTGAAACGCATTGAGGCCATCGTCAATTCGATGACGACCTCCGAGCGGAACGATCACAGCGTGATTGACGGCAAACGGCGCAAACGAATCGCACGCGGCAGCGGCACTTCGGTGCAGGAAGTGAATCAGGTGCTGAAGCAGTACCTGCAGATGCGTCAGATGATGAAACAATACGGCGCGCTCGCCGCCAAGGGCCGCCTCAAGGGCCTGGGAAAACTCAGCGGCGCATCGTAATCCTCATCGCGGATGTAGAGCGCCGTCGGAGCCATCGGTTCGGGCTGCCCGGGGTGCCTCGCCCGCTTCATAATAATCGCGACAAGCGATTCTCAGAGCAACCCGCCTTTCGGGGGCGCCTTGGAGGCCGGTGTTTTCGTCGCGGGGGCAGCTGTCGACTGCTTTGCAATCACCATGCCCGCGATCTTGTCGTAGGTCGCTTGCGGAAGGATCTTCTTGCGCACGAGGTCGGTCTTCATCTTGTAGGGACGCCCATCAATTATTTTCTGAGAGTATGTGTCGCCGACCCCCGGCAGGGCCTGCAACTCTTCCTTAGTCGCGGAATTCAGGTCCAGAAGTTTTGCTTTCGCGGTGGAAGCCGCGGCGGGCGTTTTCGACGGCGCCTTGCTTGGCGTCTGGGCCATCGTCAGGGTCGCCAGTGCCAACAACGCGCCCGCTATCCAGAAACAAAATGCTGCCTTCCATTTTCGATTCATGAATGACCTCCTCAACGCAGGATTTGCCTTCGGCATTCAGGTGCATATCGATAGATGTGTTTGAGCGCCGTTCCCTTAGGCACGCGGCGCGCGCAAATTTTATCACTTATGCCCCAGGTCGATTCAAGCTGATAGATGCAAAGGCGTTCCTGCTACGTTGGGGCGGAAGAAACCTCTCGCCGCGGTGTAGCATCTGTTTATGTTGGGTTAAGTAAGGGCCACCATTTGGATGCAGGGTATCGCAAACGGACGGAACCAGCTATAATCTCCCACAGGAGGAAGTCTTCGTGCTGGCAATTCGTCTGGCTAGGATCGGCAAGAAAAAGCACCCGTTTTACCGCGTTGTGGTATTGGATAAACGCAAACCCCGCAACGGCAGGACTGTCGAGGTCGTAGGAACATACGACCCTCTGAAGAACCCGGCGGAAATCAAGCTGGACGCCGACCGCATCAAGTATTGGCTTGGATGCGGCGCCCAACCTAGCGACACGGTCCGAAGCTTCCTGCACGCCCAAAAAATCGCCTGAGCTCGCGCTTGATGGAAGCGCGGCAGCTCGGGTTAGATCCCGCTGGCCCACGGGACCTGTACACGTGAAAGTTCGATCTAAACCCGCGAATGCGAGTGGCGGAGGGCCCCATGAAGGACCTTGTAGAAGCGATTGCGAAGGCGCTGGTGGATCATCCTGAACTAGTTCAGGTACGCGCGGTTGAAGGCGAGCAGGTCACTGTGCTTGAATTGCGCGTACATCCCGAGGATCTCGGCAAGGTAATTGGCCGGCAGGGACGCACGGCGAAATCCATGCGCACCATCCTCGGTGCGGCGGGAATGAAACTGCGGAAGCGCCTTACACTCGAAATCCTCGAATAGAGTGCCCGCGGAAATCTTCATCGGAGTTACCCTGGCGAGAATTCTGCGCCCGCGCGGCCTGCGCGGCGAAGTGGCTGCGGAAATCCTGACTGATTTCCCTGAACGTTTGCCGAATCTGCGCGAAGTGTGGCTCGCGGATGGCCGCGGCGCCCCCCGCCGCACGAAGGTTCAGCGATGCTGGCTTTCGACCAGCCGCGGCGGACAAGCCGTCTTTCATTTTGATGGTGTTGAAAATGTGGAAGCCGCGGCGCGCTTGCGCGGATGCGAAGTGCAGATACCGCTCGAACAGCGCGCCAAGCTGGATCCCGGGAATTATTACGTCAGTGAGCTGATCGGATGCGAAGTCTGGGAAGTAGACGCCGCAGCGGCAATAGGCGCGGTTCGTGACGTCGAATTCCCCGGCGGCGTCCCGTTGTTGGCTGTTGACACGCGTGATGGCGAGATGTTGCTGCCCCTGGCCGCGGAGTTCTGCGTTCGCATCGACGTGAAAGCCAAGCGCATTGACGTTGCGCTACCTGATGGATTACGGGAATTGAATCGCGGCTGAATTCCGCTGCGGTACACTGTCCGAGCCATGCAGTTCGACGTCGTAACCATTTTTCCGGATTTTTTCGCCGGTCCGCTAGATTACGGAATCGTGCGCCGGGCGCGCGAAGCGCACCTCGTGGACGTTCGCGTGCACGACTTGCGCGCATACGCTCACGACCGCCATCGCACCGTGGACGACCGTCCGTTTGGCGGCGGCGAAGGCATGGTCCTGAAGCCCGAGCCGTTGTTCGAGGCAGTGGAATCAGTGTTGGGTCAGGGAGTTCACCACGGAAAACACGGAGAGCACGGAGAAGAGAGCGGAGGTGCTGAGGTTGTAGGGGCACGGCATGCCGTGCCCCTGCTTGATGCCACGACACCTTGTAGCGGTGATGGATCGGACGCCAACGAGACAAGGAGTGCCCGGCCAAGCACAGCGATCGTGCTTCTCTCCGCCTCCGGGAAATTGTTTCGTCAGGAAACAGCGCGCCGATTTGCGCAACTCAATCGAATCATCCTACTTTGCGGGCGCTACGAAGGCGTCGACGAGCGCGTGGCCGAGCATCTGGCTACCGATGAACTTTCGATTGGCGATTTCGTGCTTTCAGGCGGCGAACTGGGAGCCGCGCTCATCGTAGATGCCGTGACGCGCTTGCTTCCCGGCGCGCTCGGCAACGAAGATTCCTCCATCAACGAATCGTTTAGCGCGATCGAACCTTGCGCTGGAGAAGTGCCCCTCTTCACCAGTCACCAATCACCAGTCACCAGTCACCTTCTTCTCGATTTCCCCCACTACACGCGCCCCGCGGAATTCCGTGGCTGGCAGGTCCCCGAAGTCTTGCTCGGCGGCAATCACGAGGAAATTCGCCGCTGGCGCCGCGAGAGGGCGCTTGAGAAAACGCGGCGGAACCGCCCGGAGTTGTTATCGGGCGCACGATCGAACGAAAGGTAGCGGGTCAACTTCCGGGAATCTGAAATCTCGAGACTTGCCTATTGCCAACGCGGTAACCAGCGGGAAAATTCATACGGTTCTTACCTTCCGGTACAGGACGTGTCTTCTCAGAGGGTGATGCTCGGGCAGTTTCGGATGGTCGAAATCTCCTCGCGCGTCGTAGGTCATGCCGACTCTTTCCATGACCTGACGAGAGCGAAGATTGTTTGCTGTGGTAAAGGAAACGATTTCCTCAAGATGTAGTCTATCAAAACCAAAGGCGAGGGCTGCACGTACTCCTTCTTGGGCATATCCTTTACCCCAGTAATCGAATGCCAGCCTCCAACCAATTTCCACGCAAGGAGAAAACGGAAGCGGATAGCCTGGCACGTCAAGTCCAATAAACCCGATAAAGCCGGCTGTCGCCTTTAGTTCGGCAGCCCACAATCCGAAACCGTGTTGACTAAACTTTTCTTCGACACTTGAAATGATGGCTTCCGTCTCAGCGCGGCTGAACGTCGCCGGAAAGAATTGCATCACGCGAGGATCCGCGTTCAGATTGACAAACGGCTCGACATCGCTCGACTGCCATCGGCGGAGAATTAAGCGATCTGTCTCAATTTCCATGTCCGCAATCGAGGCCTCAAAACACCTCTTTGTCCCACCACGAATATGGCGGTCCCTCTTTCGTCAGCAAATGCATCTGGGCCTGTCGGAGATCCAGAACTCAGAGTCTTTTGCGGGGGAGTATAGCATTCCATTGCATGAAACAAACCAACCAATGCCCCTGAAGCAACGTAGCCGGGCCATGATAAACGCATTATTAGAAATTGGTCGTCAGCAGCTAAGCCTGGTTTCAATTGTTATTGTGCATTGCTCAGCGGCACGGCGTTCTGCGCCGAGTATGGAGACACGCTCTCATTGTCCTTATCGGGGTCGAAGAGCCATACATCGCGATTCCGGAAGTGTGTTAAAAGCGGAGTGAGGTCCAATCCGGGTATCTCGCGCGCCCAGACGGTCTTCGCGTGGTCGATGTCCGCATCGTTGTAGACATATTCTTCGCCGGAGTTGTGATCCATCGAGTATCGCACCAGGACAAGGTGTTGGCCCGGCGTCGCCGCAAGCTGCTGCTCGACAGGCTTCCGGAATGGTTCCTTCAAGTCATCCACTATAGGGTAATCGTCGGGATGGAGATTCCTCTCGATCACACAAGCTTGCAACAGGATCAAAAAAACGAGAAAGAATTCGATGGATGAAATGGCCCAAGATCTCCTAGCAGAAGGCACGGTGCGCATGGAAACCAACCTCACAATCAAAAGGGCGAAAACCGTGCCCGCCAAAACGAGCGCAAAGTGCCGGTGGAACCTATCGAAGATCGAATTTGATTCGGATACGGTCGTGTGGACGAAATAGACCGGCCCGATCAAAACGCTGTAAAGCACGACCAGCCGCGTCAATCCAACGCCGATGACCCATCCTCGGAATCGCCAGCCTCGTATTTGGCGCATTCCTTGCATCAATAGCAGACAAAGGGTTGCCACAATTGGAGCGGCGTAATGGGCGTGGTAAAACACGACGACCCAAAGGCCGATCGCCGAAAGCGCGAGTTGGAGAACTAATAGGCGAATGTAGCGGTCGCCGAGGAGCCAGGGAAGCGCCAGAAACGGAATTGAAAGCGCAGGCCCCAGAAAGAACTGCCAAAACTCCGTGGCCTTCCATTCCCATTGGCCCACCGCCGAATCCCAACTGGTCTGATAGAGGCTGGGCATGAAGTTGTTGTAAAAATCGTCGAACTGCGGGTTCGCGTAAGTGCGCGGCGGTTTTGCATGTTGCCACAGAAAAACGGGAGTCGTGATATACAAACGCTGCTCTATGAAGTGAGGAAAAACGATCGGGCTACCCGTGACGCGGGAGTTGTAGTATGCGACGAATCCGACGATGCACACCAGGATCGCGGCGACCGGCAAGAGTACACGTTTCGCGTTAGACGTGCGAACAGCACCGTTGCGACACACAGTCCACCACAAGAGCGCGGCCGCCAACGGAACGCAGAAAATGAATCCTTCAAATGGGCGGCTTGTCGCGAGGATTCCCGCGCCGAGCCCGGAAATGACGGCGTCACGCGGCCGCCGGAATTCAAGAATTCGCGGCAGCGCTCCCAGGACCAGTGCGCCGCCCGCTGCGGCCACGGCGCCTCCCCAATAGCTGTTCATCCAGTAGCTGAAAAGTCCGAGCCTCATAAAAACCAACACGCCGCCTAGCAACGCCCATTCAGCAGGCATCCAGCCCTGCAACATCCAGGTCATCGCCACGCACATCGCGGCTGTGCTCAGCAGCACGCCGATCCAGGGATGACCAAGCAATTGACCGATCGCCAGCACGGCGCCCTGCGCCGGGGGATACATCGACGCGTAGGTCGGGTGTTGGATGACGTGAAAGCTATCGAAGAAAATCCACAAAGGGTGCGGCGGATTTGCCAGACGCGCGTGGGCAAAAGTATCCCCCGCGAGCAGATAGCTAAATTCATCATGTATTTTCGGTTGCGGCACGGGCATCCACGGAAGCAGCAGGAGGCGTAGAATAATCGTTGCTGCCCCAATCGCCGCCAGACCGGCCCATTTATTTCTCGCGAATTGGGAACACTTTTTCTCGATCAGGCCGAGACAGGGATCGCCCAATCCTGGCATCGGCCAGGCCAGCCCGAGACAAATCGCAAGAACAATCCAATCTAATTTCTGCACGGGGAAATCGTCAGCTCGATCCCGGCGCCAGAGTAACACGAGGGCATCCTGGCTGACCGCTCGTTGGAAAGTGGAAATTGTAAGATTGACCTTTTATGAACCTTCTGATTCTCTCAGACAATTTCCTGTGCCGCTTTTCCTTTGCATTTTGCCATTTGTGCTTTACGGTCTTAAGTTTCGATGGTTGCGGGACATTCAACTATGTTCCAATTCGAGAATATCCTCTTTGCTCAGAAGGAGAGTTTGTCGGACATGTCTGATTTCCAATACATGGGTTCTGAGCTGGAGATCTTTGCTCACGCAAGACACTGGAAGTCGTACGTACATTCCCAACTGCGGCCTTACTTGATTGGCGACGTCTTGGAGGTGGGGGCAGGGATAGGCGGAACTACGCAGGCGCTCAACGACGGGACGCAACACCGATGGGTATGCTTGGAGCCCGACCCTGGTTTTGCGAAAAAGATCAGCTCTTTGCCTGACTTCCGAAATTGCGAAGTCCTCCTGGGCACGCTCCCGGATCTCGGCCCTCAGGAGATATTCGATGCAATTCTCTACATCGATGTGCTGGAACATATCAAGGAAGATAACGAAGAACTCGTTCTGGCCGCACGGCACTTGAAAACGAATGGAGTGATTGTCGTCCTCGCGCCCGCGTTCCCGTGGCTTTATACTCCGTTCGATGCCGCCATCGGCCATTTTCGCAGATACACCAAGAGTTCTCTGCGCGCCGTTGCCCCGCAGGGTTTGCGCGAGGAAAAATGCATCTACCTCGACGCGTTCGGTATCCTCGCTTCCGCTGGAAATCTTGTTTTTCTTCGGGCGTCCAAGGCGAGCGCGGGCCAAATGCGCTTCTGGGACAATTGCTTGGTGCCGATATCCCGGTTCATGGATCGTGTGTTGGCTTTTTCCGTGGGCAGGTCCGTCTTGGCGATCTGGCGGAAAACGCCTTGAAACACGGAGAGTTGTGAGGTGAGCGTCAGCCGAAGCAGCACGTCAACCTGGGAGTCTAAGACGAAACCAGATCGGTCCCGCTAGGCACAGGCAAGATGTGTTCCATTTCGCACAGACGCGCCACACTGCACGCGCTACTCTGTTCACGGATGAGCATTCTACGGCGTCCGCGTCTCCAGCCGCCAGCGAGTCGAAAATGGAAATCCTGGCTAAATTCCCGATGAAAGCCTTCTGGGTCATGCTAAAGGTCATTGAGCGCATGTGAAGTTCACCATGCCCATCCGTCGCAGAACCGGCCTGATCATTGTTGGCGTCGCCGCACTTCTCCTCGTCGCGGTTATTTTCTTTGGACCCTACCTTTTTGACGTGGATCGCTACCGGCCTCGCGTGATCTCCTATCTCCAGGAGAAAACTGGAAAGCAGGTCGAAATCGGACGACTGGGACTCACGTTTTCCCCATTGTTGATTCACATTGACGATTTCGGCGTGAAAAATCCTCCGCTCTTTCCGCCCGGCTATATCGTCAAGGTGGCGCGGATCGATGCTGAGCTTAGCGTTGCTGCACTCCTGCACCGTCAGGTGGTTATCAAGTCTTTGGTACTTGAGAATCCGATCATGAATCTGACTTCGGACCCGGATGGCCCGTGGAATTTCGAGAATCCTCAAGCGAAGGTTTCAGGAAGCACCTTGCCGCTGGGAGTGATTTCGAGAGTGCAAATCAAGCGGGGGCAACTGATCGCGTCGAATCTCCTGCCATCCGACGCGGCGGGTCCTACCTTCTTCGAAGCTCGCGAGATCTCGGGTGAAATGGAGCAGGTGAACCTTGTCGGAATTATTAATCCGTCTTCTTCGTCGATGGATGGCCAGGGCAGCTTGAAGGTAGGTCTTGTACGCTTCGGACCGGTCGAGGTAACAAATCTGGAATCTAAATTGCGGTTAGAGGCGAGGCGTGCTTTTTTCACAAATGCCAAAGCGGAAGTCTCTGGCGGAAGCGCCGCGGGCGATCTCATGTTTGACTTGTCCGGGAAGAACATAAGCTTTAAGACCAGTGCGCGCTTCAGCGGAATTAATGTGGCCCAGCTTCTGGCGGCCTTCCCAAGCGGGGGCGGACAAATGACCGGGAAGATGGAAGGAGACGTGAAGTTGTCAGGAGAAATCGCGCACTCACTCCGCCCGCTGGCGGGAGTCCACGGAGACGGACACGTGGCGGTGCGCAACGGCCAGGTACCAAGTCTCAAACTCAACGCGAATTTGATGAAGCTGGCGCACTTCAACGATCTTGGCCCGGCCAAAAACGATCCTTCCTCGTTTAACTTGATAACTACCGATTTAGAGCTTGCCAATCAACGGATTTCAAGCCGCGTTATCGACATCGACGGCTACGGAGTCGATGTCGATGGCTCAGGCAGTGTCAGCATTTCAGGCTCTGACGAGCTGAACTATCGCGGTTTGGCGGAGATTACCACCAAGGAGAGTTTCTTCACGAACGCAGTGGCCCGGCTCTCGGGAGCCGCATTGGTGGATGGGAAGTTGCAGTTTCCCTTCCGCATCGGCGGTACGATCGGTAGCCCAGTGTTCTCCAAGGGGAAGGGCGACAAGGACGTAGACGCTGTACAGAAATCTCGGTGACGGAAGCTACGTGAGTCTCGCTGCACGCCAGCGCGGCTCCAATAACTTTCACCAACACCTGTTACCGCCAATTCAATGCGTTTCCTATTCGAGTAACCCAAGAAAGTCTGACCGACCGGGTGTCCCTCACATTCCTTTGGCAAAAATCAAAATCACACAGGCTGTGCTACTCAAACCTTCGACGTCATTGAAATTTTCAATCCGGAAGAAGAAATAATCTGTCGGGAGCGAGTTCCACCTGCCAAGGCTGTGCGAGATTGCGGAAGGCTTCCCATTCCTGTTTGAAAACCTCCGCTTGAACGTGAAAATCTGCCGGATTTGCGGGCGGGCCGCCGATTCGCAGATCGAGCGTGACGCGGAAGGGTGTCTCAGTGATCGCTGCGAGCCAGCAGGGAAATAGGTTGTTGTGATTCTCTTGGGAGGCGTCCTGGGCGCGTACACGAATATGGTGTGCGCGAATCGCGACGTGCGCAGGCAGCTTTGCGAACTGTTGCGTTACACGAAGCGTGCAGCCCCAATCGAGCGCTTCGATCAGTCCGTATGCCGTGCGGCGGGCGCGGGAAAAATTCTTGCATCCCGTCAGACGCGCGACTTCCAGTGTCGGCGGCTGGCGAAATATTTCTTCCTTCGGACCTCGCGCCGCCACTCCACCGCGCGCCAGCACTACTAGCCCTTCGCAGACGCGGTAGGCCTCCTCGAGATTGTGGCTTACGAAAAGAGTCGATCCTCGATACGCCTCCAGCGTCTCGCGGAGCTGCCGTTCGAGCGCGCCGCGGAGATGCGTGTCGAGCGCGGAGAATGGCTCATCGAGAAGCAGGGCCGCCGGTTCCACGGCCAAAGCGCGCGCCAGCGCCACCCGCTGCTGTTCGCCGCCCGAGAGCGAGGCGGGATAGCGGCCCGCAAGATTGGTCAGATGCGTGGCGGCAAGTTGCTCTGCGACTCGGCGAGCCCGCTCAGGTCTCGCCACGGGGTGCAATCCAAACGCGATATTTTCGGCGACCGTCAGGTGCGGGAACAGCGCGTAGTTCTGAAAGACCAAACCGATGCGCCTCTCGCGCGCCGGCACGTTGATCTCGCGCTGAGAATCAAATAGCACGCGCCCGTGGAGCACGATGCGGCCGCGGTCGGGCTTCTCCAATCCCGCGATGGCGCGCAAGGTCATCGTCTTGCCCGAGCCCGACGGGCCGAGCAAGCCCAGCGGCGCGCCATCCGCCGTGAACTCCACGGCGAGCCGGAAACCGGACACTTGTTTTTCGATCGCGACTTCGAGCGGCATTTTGTTTTCGTGTGCCCGGTTCTACGGTTTTCGCCAAAGGCTCATCGCCCTGCGATTGGTCCCGTAAATGACGGAAAGGACCAGGAAGGAAAACAACAACAGAACCAGCGCCGTGCGATTCGCCGCGTCGTAATTGGCGGCCTGCACCTGATCGTAGATATCGATGGAGACGGTTCGCGTCACGCCGGGGATATTTCCGCCGACCATCAGCACCACGCCGAACTCGCCGATGGTGTGCGCGAAACTCAAGACGATTCCGGTGATCGCACCGGCCGCGGAGAGTGGCAGGATCACTCGAAAAAATGTTGCCGGCCGCGAAGCACCGAGCGTCCACGAGGCTTCGATCAACCTGCGGTCCACGGTCTCAAATCCGGCGGAAAACGGCTGCACCGCGAACGGCAGGCTGTAGAGCACGGAAGCAATTAACAAGCCCCCGAACGTGAACGGCAGTGTGTGGCCAAACCACGACTGCCACATTTTCCCGGCAAACGTTCGCGGACCGAGACCCACGAGGATGTAGTAGCCGAGCACGGTCGGGGGGAGAACGAGCGGGAGCGCCACCACGGCTTCGATCAGAAATTTCCACCGCCACCGCGAGAATGTCACCCAATACGCGATGGGCAGGCCCGCAACGAGCAAGATTCCCGCGACGGATACCGCCAACTTCAGCGACAGTGAAATCGCCTGCCAGTTCAAGGCTTCCCCTTCGCGGGCAGCACAAATCCGTAGCGCTCGAGCAATGCGGCGGTCGCAGCGCTTTTTATGTAGTCCAGGAACGCTCGGGCGCCTTGTGGATTCTGCGAGGCGCGGACCAACACCACGCCTTGCTGGATGGGCGCGTACAAATTCTCAGGAATGCGCCAGAAGCGGCCTTTTTCTTTCAGACCGGGCGAAAGAACTAGCGAAAGCGCGAGGATTCCGGCGTCGGCATTTCCCGATTCGACAAATTCTGCCGCCTGCGAAATATTTTCGCCGAGAACGAATCTGTCTTTTACCGCGTCGTACACCTCGCTTTTGCGCAACGCCTCTTCAGCTGCTCGCCCGTAGGGCGCATGCTGCGGATTTGCGATGGCTACTTTCTGAATGGATGGTTCACGCAGGGCCGCAAGGCCTTTACTGATATCCAGGCGGGAATCATTTCGTACCCACAGCACAATTTTGCCGACCGCGTACAGATAGGTGCTTCCCGGGACAGCGAGCCCTTCGGCTTCGAGTTTTTTTGGATACTCGATGTCGGCCGAGAAAAAAACGTCAAACGGCGCGCCATTTTCGATCTGCGAAAGGAAATTTCCGGAGGACCCCGTGCTCACGCGGACCGTGCAACCCGTCGCCTTCTCGAAATTCGCGGCGATTTCGTTCATCGCGTACGACAGGTCCGCTGCGGCGGCGACAGTAACCGTGCCGCATGGTTTTTGCGTAACTTGTGGCGCGGGGGCGGCATCTGCAACGCGCGGGACAACTACCGCCGCGAGAGCGAGCCCCGCGAGGGCCACCAATAGCGTAGTGTGAATTCGTGTCACGTGTCGGCCGCGGGAGATTAAACGCGCACGATCATGACTTCCGTGGACTTGATGAGGGCCGCGGCGGTCTGGCCTTTTTCCAGGCGCATTTCGCGCGCAGCGTCCGCGGTGATGATGGACGAGATGCGCTGTCCGCCGATCGAAAGTTTTACCTGCGCCAGCAATCCGCTGTAGCGCACTTCGACGATCCGGCCGACCAGTTGATTTCGCCCGCTGATGCGCCGGAAGCCGCGGCGTCCGGCCAGCGCGTCTTTTTCGTTGTTGCGCGGCAGAAAGCGCTCGATTTCGGACGCGGGAATGCGGTGGTGCCCTCCAGCGGTTTGGACGCTGCGCAGTTTCTTCTTATAAATCCATTGCTTGACCGTGGGATAGCTGATCCCCAATGCGCGCGCGGCATCGCGCGGATTGAGCAGTTCCTCCGAGCGCATGGACACCTCCAGAAGCTATATTTATAGTTGTTTTTATGTGATGCGTCAATACGGATTAATACGGTTTGTTGCCGAGCCACGATGAGCTCTATTGCAGCATAGCGGGAAATGTAGACTAATCTTCCGGGGCGAACGCCAGCAGCACGTTCCCGGGCATGCCGCCATTCCGCGGATATCCGGAATTAACGAATATCATTCCGTCGACGATGACAGGGCCGGCGCCATCGAGCGAGCCGCCCTTGGCCTGGACTCCATTTACCGTTGCGTATTCCTTCGCAGTGTCGAAATCCCACAAAACTTCGCCGTCTTCCGTCGCGTAGGCTCTCATGTGGCCGTCGAGCGAGCCGGAAAAGACGACGCCGGGGATCAGCGAGAGCGCGGCCGACTGGCCAGGGCTGCACCCGGGTCGCGGCGGATTGCACGGATGACTCGGCGCGAACCACGCTTTCTTGCCGTCTTCGAGGTGCAATGCGGTCAGTCCGCCGCCTTTCACGGGATCAAACGTGGCTCCGCCAACAGGGCCCGCGGTGTTCATAACTCCAGAAACGTCGGAGACAGCGGCGTAGACTTTTTGCTCGTCGCTGGCCATGCCCCACTGCACGCCTCCGTTGAGGCCTCCTGTCCCGACGCGCGTCTGCCAAAGGATTTTTCCTTTTGCATTCGGATCGAACGCATACACAACGCCGGACTTTTGCCCGGCGACGAGGATTTCCCTGCCATTCGGCGCGTGGACCAACATCGCGGACGATCCGAAGTCGTAATCGGGGCCGTTTTCCGAAGGACAATTGACGCCTTTGGCGCGGCAGGAGGACGTGTACGCGTCATTCGAGGTTGTCTGCTGAGTCCATACGATGCGTCCCGTTTTTATTTCCAGCGCCATCACGGCATCGCTGGTGTTGGTCGAGGGGGAAGAATAATTGTCGCCCGTGGTGACGTAGAGAAGTCCGCGTTTCGTATCAATCGTCGGGCTTGACCAAATTGGCGCGCCGGACGGCCCCCATTGCTCCGCTCCCACGCCGTTCACGCCTGTTTTCTGGGGTGCGTCCACCGTATAGGACTTCCAAACTTGCGATCCGTCGCTGACGCGGAGCGCCGTCAAGCTGCCTCGAAAGGTGCAGCACGCGTATTGCGGATCGGTGGAGCGAGTTTCCTCCCAAGAAGCCGCCGGGATGAACACGACTCCGTCCAGCGCTACAGGCGACCCTGTCAACCGCGCCGCCTCATGGTCCTCCACTCGCCGCTTCCAAAGCTGTTTGCCCGTTTTTGCGTCCAGCGAATAAACCCAGCCGATCAAGTCGCCAAACACCAGCGAGTACGTGGAACCATTTCCGACGGGAAGGATCGCTGCGCGAACAGGTCCGTTTGCCTGAAACGCCCAATGCAGACAACCCGTCTTGGCGTCCACCGCCTGCACGACGCCTCCAGCGCTGCCCACGATGAGCGTTCCGTTCAGAATGGTTGGCGCCGCAAACGCGGTGACGTCGCCGGGAAAGCCAAGAGCCCATTTCAGCTGCAGGTGCCGGACCTGCCGCATGGTGAGACCGGCCTGCTGAGCCGTCTGGTACCGCGTGTTGGATGGGGAGGGGCTCCAACCGGGCCAACTTTCCTTTGCAGCACCTTGCATAGGACCGATGCCCGCGGAACAGAAACTGCTCGCCGGCGGCTGCGGTTCTCCGCCTGGGGTCCCAAGATAGTTAGCGACAGCCTCGCGTTCATCGCGTTTCATCGGGTAGGCAATCCCCATCATCAATCCGAAATCCAGCGTCCGCAGGATGCGCACGGCTGGAATTTTCTGCAAAGAGTCGCGTGACGGCGCTCGGCCTCCCGGTTGGTCGTGGCACGTCGCGCAACGTTTCTGATATACATCCGCGCCGGAGACAGGTGCGGCGGTCTGAGCCAGGGCATGAGGAATTGCCGAAAGAAATAGAACGCAGACGGCCACGCGGAGAAGCAGGCTGGCGGAAATCCATGCAAGTCTCATCTGATTTTTTCCTCTATGGAATGCAATACTGGGGGCTCAACTGTTTCCGTCGCTAGCTGCCGGTGCGCGAATCCATGCGCGTTAAACGTGTGCCGCAGCTTCCTGTTCAAAGGCGTGGTACGAGGAACGCACCAGCGGTCCTGATTCCACGTGTGCGAAACCCATCTGCTCGCCGAGTCTTTTGTATTCGGCAAATTCATCGGGATGGACAAAGCGCACGACGGGCAAATGTTCGCGCGTCGGCTGCATGTACTGCCCGAGCGTGAGTATGTTCGTGCCTTGCGCGGCGAGATCCTGCATCGCGGCGAGCACTTCTGCGCGCGTCTCACCCAAGCCAAACATGAGTCCCGTCTTCGTGGGCATCTCCGGCGCCAGGAATTTCGCCCGGCGCAGAAGCTCGAGCGAACGCTCGTAAATCGCGCCCTTGCGCACCTCGCGATAGAGACGAGGAACTGTTTCCGTATTGTGGTTGAGCACGTCCGGCCGGGCGCGGACAACGGTCTCAAGCGCTCGCCAGTCCCCACGAAAATCCGGAATCAGCACTTCGACCTTGCAGCCCGGGACGCGTCCCCGAATTTCGGCGATGGTGCGCGCAAAAATAGCCGCGCCGCCATCGGGCTGATCGTCGCGGTTGACGGAAGTCACCACGGCATAGCGCAGACCCATGAGCTGTGCGGCTTCGGCTACGCGCTCCGGCTCCTGCTCGTCCGGAGGCGCAGTGGGCCTGCCAGAAGGCACGGCGCAAAAACCACAGGCGCGCGTGCAGATATTTCCCAGGATCATGAACGTCGCCGTGCGGTGTTCCCAGCATTCGCCCATGTTCGGACAGCGCGCGCTCTCGCACACGGTGTTGAGGCCGAGCGTGCGCATGATGCGCTTGAGGTCCTGATAATTTGGCCCGTTTAAAAATTTGACGCGCAGCCATTCCGGCCGCGGATGTCCGGCGGGATCGAGCGAAACCTCGGAAGCCGGGATCGGAACAGAATCCGAAATGATATGGAATGGGGTGGCCATTAGTTGAGTCTCAATCCTTCATTCTAAGCGCACAGTGAACAGGGATACAAGCGGCGATGGTATCAGGTAATGACTCAATTTGATTCTCGCCGGTATTTTCAACAGCAGAAATAGTGGAAGCAGCCTTTGGCTCCGCAATCGACTATTCTGTGCTCGTAAATGTCTATGGCAGTGATGCCGCAGCGGAAAAACGCTACAGCCCGGCATAGTGCATTCACTGCCAGCAAGTAGGGATTTGGGGAAATCCCAACCCTCGCTATATTTCAACCAGCCACGTTGACCGGCAGAATTTGACGATGCGAATGAACATGCAGCGCTTGCCTTGCCTAACAAACGCCTTCAGCAAGAGGGCGGAAAATCATGTTGCAGCCGCAACGCTGCACTACATGCACAATAACTTCTGTCGTGTTCACAAGGGTCTGCGCGTTACTCCGACCATGCAAGCTGCAATTGCAGAATATGCTTGCTGTTTGGAAGAATTAGTTGCATTTGCATTGTAGTTGGCGGTATCTATCATTGCAACTCGTCACCGCGTCAAACTTGTTGACATTGGAGCGTTAATGTCTATTATCTGTTCTTAGTGGTCGAACAAACGGCGAAGGATGGTGGTTGTTATGGCAGATCGGAAGCAATTTTTTGGTGAAATCAAGACTGATCCCGAACTGCTGAAAGTTTTAGAGGCGTCAAAGCAAAAGCTAGTAACGGAGCAGGAATTGCAAGAGCAACGAATTAGTTTTGCGTTCGGTAACGCCCCAGCCGACGCAAAGAATATCACCAAGGATAGCGTGCGTCACACGTCGCAACACATTCGGCTTCAGTCGTAGACTCTTGTAGGACTGGCTGTCAATGTCGGTTCGCGAAAAAGACAACCCAGCACTTTTCGCGAGAGTTCAAGAACAGAATCTCCTGCGCCAGTATGACCTCCTGTCAAATTGCCTAGAGATTGGTTTCAGTAAGGGGATCGAAGCCTTCGACAAATACACTCTTTGGGCCTTGAATTATGCGGCTGTTGCAAACATTGCTCAGTTTGGAGGTCGTTACCGCGAAGAACCAATCTACGTAGGGAATCACACCCCTCCCCATTTCAATGACGTACCAAACTTGATGGATCGATTCTTTTCGGTCGTCCACGAAAACTGGACAATAATTGACCACCCGACATGGCTCGCAGGTTATGCTCTATGGAGATTGAATTGGATTCATCCATTCGTGGAAGGGAATGGAAGGACGGCAAGGGCCGCTTGTTACTACCTGATTTGCATGAAATACGGCAAGTTGCTCCCGGGCAAGAAGATAGTGCCAGAACGCATACGCGAAAATCGAACTCCTTACTATGAAGCACTAAAGGCGGCTGATATAGCCTGGGATCAAGGCAAACTCGACGTTTCAGTGATGGCTAAATACCTAGAAGACTTGCTGAAGGGCCAACTGACCGAACCCTAAGAACCAAACTGAGACACTTCCTGATATCAACGTGCCACTACCTCGGCCTTCACGGCGCCTCAGGATGCAAGAGTCGCCGCGCGTTCATTCGATAGCTGAGGAGAGCCTGCGTCGCGCTTCTTCGAGGGAGACTGGTTTAACCTTCCTAGAATCGAGATCCTGCATGCGCCGGTAGATTTCCTCGTCCCACGCGGCTTTGACGGATTCATCTTCCGCTTCCTCCAGACTCTCAATTAAAGAGCCTGCCAGTTCCGCGCGCTCCGCCACAGGCAGAGTGAGAGCCTTCTTGAGGAGCTCGTTTGCTTCATTACCCATTGTTGGAATTATGCCTCGAAACCGCAAACACACAGGACGATTGGGGACTTGAAGTAGTCAGCCTTAATTTTGTTCAATATGGAAAGTACCTCCCGAGGCCCTTCGGACGGGAGTGGTTGAAATCCACCACCTGCTGCGTGAGAAACACCGGTTCCTTGGGGCGGCGGCGAAATGAACGTAAGCTCACTATCCCCAATCAATTGTAAACAAACAGCTTATCTAAATTTTGAAGCCTGGCCCAGTTTGGCAAGGCTCCTGCATTCACCCAACACGAGTGTAAGTGCATTAGGGCCTGAGCAGTCGTGGGAGGTTGGCCATGAAAAGTTTTATTGAGATTTCAATGACAGTTTTACTGGCCGTGGTCCTGGCTCTTGGAGTGACCACTTTGGCGGGCGCACAGGAAGCGCCGTCCGGGCCGGCTCAAGGTGACGCGGGCGCGGCGCGTGTCAGCTTCATTCACGGCGACCTCTCGACGCAGCACAGCGATTCCAGCGAATGGGTCGCAGCGACGCTGAACACTCCGGTCGTAAACGGAGACCACATTTCGACAGGCAAGCGTTCGCGCGCGGAGATTCAGCTCGATCACGCCAATGTCCTGCGCATGTCGGATGAATCCACGGCGAACGTCGTGAGCCTCTCGCGCACGCAGATGCAACTGCAGGTTGGCCAGGGGTTGGTCAATTACGATGTGTTAAGGGGCAACGAAGCAAACATTGAAATCGACACGCCCAACGTGGCCATCCGTCCGCAAATGAACGAGGGCAGTTACCGAATCATGGTTAATTCAGACGGCGAAACCATTGTGGACGTCCGCACGGGCTCCGCGGAAATCTCCACGCCGCAGGGCAGCACGCACGTTGACAGGGATCAGCGCATCACCATTCAGGGCAACGCGGACAACGCGCAATACAATGTGTCCGAGGCATCTCGCAAAGACGATTGGGACAAGTGGAACAGCGACCGCGATCACGTCATCCAGAGTGCGGATAGCTGGCGCCACACCGACCCTTACTATACGGGCAGCCATGACCTTGACTCCTATGGCCACTGGAGCGAGGTCCCCGACTACGGTAGCGTGTGGTTTCCGGCCGCAGGCCCCGACTGGGTTCCTTATCGCGATGGCCGCTGGGTGTATGAACCCTACTATGGTTGGACCTGGGTTTCCTATGAGCCCTGGGGCTGGGCGCCTTATCACTACGGCCGCTGGTTCGTCTATGGCGGGAACTGGGGCTGGTGGCCGGGACCGGTTTACGGCGGTTATTATCCAGTCTGGGCGCCGGCGTACGTCTCCTTCTTCGGCTTTGGAGGCGGAGGCTGGGGCGTTGGAGTTGGGTTTGGCTTTGGCGGCGGATTTGGCAGCGTTGGTTGGCTGCCCTGCGGCCCAGGCGACCGGTTCTTCCCGTGGTACGGCCGGGGTGGGAACCGAGTGAACGTCACCAACATCACGAATATTAATAACAATCGCGGCGGTTTTGGGCCGTTAAGGGAAGGGCCGCACGGCATCTCCAACGTCAATCGCGCGTTTTCGGATTCGCATGTGCGGGCCGGGATCAGTTCGATGGGGTCCGATCGATTTGGCCGCGAGCGCGTGCCGGCGCACCAAGAAAGGTTCGACGCGGGATCGCTCAAGCAAGCATCCGTAATTACAGCAGGCCACCCCGTGGCGCCCTCGCACGAGAGTTTCCGTCCGTCCGACAGGCAGGTGAGCCCAGGGGCTATTCCAAATCACGCAGCCGCGAACCAGCGCTTCTTCAGCACTGCTCGGCAGGGTGCAACGGTCCAAGCGGGAAGTCCACAAAGTGGCTTCAACCGCGGCGCAAGCCCGGCCAACAATCCGCCGCAGCAGAACGCAGGGGGGCGGCCCGGTGCGTCCAATTCTGGAGGCAACCAGCCCCAACAGGGCACACAGCGCCCAGGATTCCACAGCTTCGGTCCGAACAATTCCGGCAACACAAACAGCGCCCCGGCTCCAGCGCAGGCGAGCAGACCGCCGCAGGGGAACACGCAAAGCCCGCGCGGGTTTGTTCCGCCGTCGCCAGCGCAGCAAGCGCCTGCAAACCCATCAACGAGGCCTGGCTGGAGGCCGTTTAGTCCGCCCTCTCGCCCATCGCAACCCGATGCTGGTGCGCGGAATAATGGAGGACCAGGCGGATCGCAAGGACGTCCCAGCTTTTCGCCGCCTGCTGAATCACCGCGGCAGAATCAGAACAACCCGCGCGGAAACTCCGGCAGCAATGGTTATAGTCGGCCACCTATCAACATGCAGCAGCCAGTCGTGACACCACGAGGGGGTTCCAACTCTGCTCCTCGCAGCGCGCCCGGCGGTGGAAGTTACGGCGGCAGACCTTCCGGCGGCGGTGGATACCAAGGTGGTTCCCCGGGCGGCAATCGTGGCGGCAACTCCGGAGGTGGTTCGCGCGGTGGTTCCTCCGGTGGAGGCTCTCAGTCTTCAGGCGGCCGCTCTTCGTCGGGACACAACGGCCGTTGATTCTTCTCGCCCCGGCGCAACGCCGGCTTCCTCTCACCGTTCACCGTCAGGAGGTTCCGCACGGAGCCTCCTGCTCTCCATTGGAATGTAACCGCAGAGGAGAGAACTTATCCGTCGGGGGAGTGTTTTACAAATGAAGTATGCTGTTTTGAAGACAGAATGCAAGGTTGCCGTTAACGCTTCATGCTCAGGAAAGATTAGAATGAATAGTCAGCCATCAAGAACGCGAATGCAGAAGGGACAATTCACAATGAGAAAACCAACTTCATTTTTCCTGTTCCTTTTACTTGCTGCCAGTTTTCTTTCCGCCTTTTCGACTCCCGCTTCGGCGGACGATGATCCGCCTGGCCGGGTTGCGCGTTTGAATTACATTCAAGGTTCGGTGTCATTCCAACCAGGCGGCGAGACCGATTGGGTGCAGGCCAATCCCAACCGGCCCCTAACAACGGGTGACAATCTCTGGACCGACAAGAACGCGCGTGGCGAGCTGCACATTGGCAGCGCGGCGATCCGCCTTTCGGATGAAACCGGCATCACTTTCTTGAATCTCGACGACCGCACCGTGCAGGTTCAGCTTGCCCAGGGTTCGCTGAGCGTCCGCCTGCGGAGGCTCGACGGCGGCGATGCCTTCGAAATCGACACACCAAATCTTGCGTTCACAGTGCAGCGCCCCGGTGAATACCGCTTCGACGTTGATCCGAACGGCCAAACCACGAACATCACCGTTCGCGAAGGAGAGGGCGAGGCCACCGGAGGCGGCAGCAACTTCCATTTGGACTCGGGCGAGAGTGCGCGCGTTGCCGGAACGGACTCGCTGACGTTCGATGTGGGGCGCGCCGACCGTCCAGACGGATTCGACGAGTGGTGCGTTTCCCGCGATGATCGCGAAGAGCACGCCCAATCCGCCCGTTATGTTTCCCGCGACGTCATCGGCTACGAAGACCTCGATGATTACGGCGAGTGGAGAAGCGTACCGGAGTATGGCTCCGTGTGGTTTCCGGCGCACGTCGCAGGGGGCTGGGCCCCCTACCGATTCGGACATTGGGTGTGGATCGAGCCGTGGGGATGGACCTGGGTGGAAGACGAACCCTGGGGCTTCGCGCCCTTCCACTATGGCCGATGGGCCGTTGTCGGCGGAGGCTGGTGCTGGGTACCGGGTCCCGTCGTTGTGCGGCCGGTCTACGCGCCGGCACTTGTGGCGTTCGTGGGAGGGCCGCGATTCAATCTGTCGATCTCGATTGGAGGAGGAGGCGGCGGAGTGGCTTGGTTCCCGCTCGGGCCTCGCGAGGTCTATATGCCCGCCTATCGCGCCAGCCCGCGCTACGTGCAGAACGTCAATGTAACGAACACGACTGTGAACGTGACAAATGTAACTAATGTTTACAATAATGTAAACGTAAACAATGTCACTTACATGCACCAAAACAACGTCACCGCGGTCACCGCCGTTTCGCGCGACACGTTTGTGAATGCGCGGCCCGTGGGGGCTGCCACCGTTCGTGTCAATCCCCAGCAGCTCCAGGCGGGGCAAATCCAGCGCGGCGTCGCCATGGCGCCAGTGCGACAGAGCGTGGTTGGCTCGGGGGCTCCCTCGGCTGTCAAGCCTCCGCAAGCAGTCATGAACCGGCAGGTGGTCGTTAAGCAAACGCCCGCCGCCGCCCCTGTATCCTTCCAAACACGGCAGCAAGTGCTGGCCGCACAACCCGGGCGCGTTCCGTCACAGCAACAGATGGATCAATTGCGCGGACAACAGGCCAAACAACAGGCGCAACAACAGGCGCCCACTGGGAAATTTACGCCGTTTGCCCGTGGAAATCAGAATCCATCGCAACCTGGAAGCGTCCCAGCACAGCAGCAGACGGATCAACCGCGCGGATCGCAGGCGCAACAGCAACCGCCCGCCGGGAAATTTACTCCGCCCGCCCGGGGAACTCAGAACGCCTCGCAACCCGGAAGCGTCTCAGCGCCGCCACAGACCGATCAACAACGCGGGTCGCAAGTACAACAACAAACGCCCCCCGGGAGATTTACTCCGCCGGCTCGGGCAACACAGAACACACCGCAACCCGGGCGCGTCCCGCCGCAGCAACAAACGGAGCAGCAACGACCCCCCGTGAAATTTGCTCCCCCGGCGCGCGTGAATGAGGATACCTATCACCCGCATGCGTTCGAGAAACCCCAGAGCGCCGCCCCGCCCAAGAATGAAAATGTGGCTCCGCCCAGGACCGAAAAACCACCAGAGAGAGCGCCCGAACGCGGGCCAAGCGGCGCACAACCGCGCGGGCAGGAACCCAACAAGCCGGCAGCGAACGATCAGGAACGAAAGCAACGCTAAATCCAGGTTGCATAAAAAAGGGCGTGCCGCAGGAAACCGGGATCCAAGGTTTCCGCGGCGCGCCCTCTTCATTTGGATTGTTATTGTTTCTTCGGTTCTGGTGAAGCGGGTGTTTTCGCCTGGCCCGCCTTCTTGACCACCACAATATTTTCCAGCCAATTGTCATCGCCATTCACGACCACGTCGGCAGTGATCTGGTCTTCGGGCGAGAGCGGCTTGAGTAGATTCGTATCTTTTACCTGGTATCCCATGGCCATCGCCGGCATGAATCCCGGGATATCTTCAGCATCGACGGTCACCTGCTGCTTGGCGGCTTCAACGGAAACGACGCGTCCTTTAAGAGAATAACGGTGCGGACCTTGTTGCGTCGACTGCGAAGCTTGTTGCGCCGGCTTCGGCGAACTGCAGCCGATGAGCCAGACGGAGAGAGAAATCCCCGACGCTATGGTCGCTCCAAGAAAAATCGTGCGTGCACCAATCTTAATGCTCTTAATGTTGTTCCGCATGTGGTTTCTCCCAGCCTGCTGCGTTCAATCCTCGTGAAGCCATTTCACCCGTGTCTGCCAGATAAGAATACAGAAAAAGTCGCGCCATCTGCACTGCAAAAAAATCAGCGCCGCCCCGCCAGGCCTCTGCCGACAGTCGCGCGATTCATTCACCTGTGAAGGAATATGCAGCGATGGAAGACCGCCGGATAGAATATTGTCTGAATTTGAAGTTCACAATGTGCAATTGCGTGAACCGGAGGGCTGGCGTAAACTGCTGGAACATCAGCTTACTGCCGTTCCCCGGTAGCTCAACGGTAGAGCATTCGGCTGTTAACCGAAGGGTTGCAAGTTCGAATCTTGCCCGGGGAGCCAAATTCCTCATTTTCAAATACTTGAAATTTCATGACTGCCGATTTCTGGTCAAATTACATTCGCTACCACGGTCATACGATCGCTGGATATTATTTCACAGCTTGGTGAATAGAAAATACCATATTCAGTGCTGGTCTCGAGTATGGTATGATGAGATTCTATGCAGACAGCGCGTAAAATCACCGTGGAGGTGCCGCTCGAGCTTCTCAAGAAAGCGCGACAAGCCAGCGGTACCGGTATCACCCAGACCGTCCGTATCGGGCTGCAGCTAGTGGCGGCATCGCGCACTTACGCTCGCCTACGCCAACTTCGAGGCAAGGTTCGCTTCACACGCACTTTGGCAGAACTGAAAGCCGACCGATGATCGCGGTTGATACGAGCACATGGGTTGCCTTTTTAGAAGGCGGCGCAGGCGAAGATGCACAGCTACTCGATGAGGCGCTGGAAGACCGGCAGGTAGTTATGGTTCCCGTTGTGCTCACCGAGCTGTTAAGCGACCCGAAGCTCCCTACAGGCGTTGCCGAAACACTCTCAGAAGTACCTTTGATCGAGATCCGATCTGGCTATTGGCAACGAGCGGGAAAGTTGCGAGCGAAGGTGCTGGCGAAGCGCCGCAAGGCACGCCTCGACGACGCGCTGATTGCCCAAAGCTGCATCGACGGAGGGGTTCCTCTCCTCACGCGAAACCGGGACTTCCGACCTTTCGCCGAAGCTGCCCGCCTGTCACTCGTCACTCCTCAAATCCCCGCGTGATCCTAGGTACCCCTCACGCAGGCTTCCTTCTACCGAACTGTCGCCCTCGTAAATTGAGCTTTCGGAATAGCGAGATCGTCCACACGGGCCTGAAGAAGACCGGCAAAGGCGGATCGCACGCTATAGGCCACGAGTAGCCAAAGTATGATCACGACGGCGGCCCTCGGAAGGCCGGCAGTGTCCATGAATGCGTGATAGAAAAAGATATTTACGATCACGGGGCCGAGAAGAGTTAGCGCCAGAGGCACATAACGGTTAGCGATTAGCAGAATTCCGGCGACGAGTTGGATGAACATTATGGGGAGCAAATAATGGGACAACAAGAGCGCACCCACGTATTGGCCGGCGATACCTGTGAGTGGAGGCGCGGGAAGGAACTGCAGAAACCCATTGAGTCCGAAAAACACAAAGATGAGCCCCATAAGATAACGCGAAATTGTGCTGACGATCTTCATATCACTTCTCCTTTTCATGATTTGGAATTGAGCACTTCCCTCGTAATCGTGATCCCCGCGGAAACTGGGTGGCTTAGCTAAGCCGCCAGGTGTCCAATCTGTTCTGCCGCGGTCGCCAACGATGGACCTCCTTCGTCGCGAGCCTGATTCTCTGCGTGGATAAAGGTCACATCCGTGAGACCCACAAAGCCGAAAACGTGGCGCAAATAGGGTTCTTGAAAATCGAATTTCTCTCTGGGAGTGCCTTTTTCATAGGCGCCTCCACGCGCGGTGATGACAACAACCTTTTTGTTTCCGAGCAGTCCCTGGGGGCCTTGTGGCCCATACGCCACTGTCTTCCCGACTCGCACAATCTGGTCGATCCAGGCCTTGAGCAAGGAGGAGATCGCAAAGTTGTACATGGGCGCTCCAATGACGATGGTGTCCGCAGCCAGTACTTCCTCGATTAAAGCATCCGATGCAGAGAGGTAACTCCGCTGGGAGGGACTCACCTTTGAGGATTCCACCCGTGTCGCGCCCCAATCATCAGTAATGAGCGGCAGTGTGGTCGTCGAAAGGTCACGCCGGATGAGTTCACCGGTTGGGTGGCTCTTTCTCCATTCATCAGCGAACTTCGCTGTCAATCGCCGGGTTACAGAGCCGACCCGAGCGCTGGAATCAATTTGAAGCAGTTTCATGTGAGCCTCCTGGGCAGCCTCGTTATGCACTGTGCTAAGATAGATGTCCTAGCTTCTGGACGTGCACTGCTCTTTAGTCCATAATATTTGTCTAATCGTCCAAGATGGAGGCTCCTCGTGGACCCAATTTCGGATATGTTCAATACCATGCATGTGGCCAGCGTGGTGCACTCCAGGCTGGAGGCCACTGCGCCGTGGGGTCTTGTGCGTCAGGCGGAAGCAGGGAACGACGCTGCACTTCATTCGCCTGCTGCTGAGAATTCGCCGTCCCAGTTGGCGCACTTCGGTATGGTTTCCCGTGGAAATTGCTGGCTGAGCGTGGACGGGATATCGGATCCTCTGCCGCTCACCGGCGGCGATTGTTTCCTGCTAACACCGGGGAGCGCATACTCGCTGCGGGACGACCCACGCACACCCGCGCGCAGCTTTTGCGAGGTCGCACCCAGGAACAACAGTCAGGTGATCCATTACGGAGGCGGGGGTGTACCGACTACCATCGTCTCCGGATGGTTTCGGTTTGGCCCGATGAGCATCAAGCCCCTCAAACGTTTGCTTCCGGAGTTGATCTTAATCAAGGCCGACCAGGCGCGAACTTTCGCGCTTCACACGACTTTGCAGTTGCTCGCATCGGAAATGTCGGAACCAGCCCCCGGTGCGGAAGTGATGGTCAACCGGCTGGCGGATATCTTGTTCATCCAGTGTGTCCGCGCCCACTTGGCGTCGGGATCGGAATCCTGCAAAAGCGGATGGCTTCGCGCCATCTTCGATCCAAAAATTGGAGCGGCGCTCAAGGCCATGCATGAGAGAGTCGAGAATCCATGGACCGTGGAAGCGCTGGCAGCGGCAGCAGGCATGTCGCGTTCAGCTTTTGCATTGAGATTCAAAGAGCTGCTTGGGGAAACGCCCCTCGAGTATTTAACGAACTGGCGGATGTATAAGGCCACTGGAATCCTGCAGGAAGGTGACAAGAAACTTTTCGAGGTTGCAAAGTCAGTTGGCTACGACTCAGACGCGGCGTTTAGCAAGGCGTTCAAACGTGTCTTGGGTGTGGCGCCCAGGGAATATCGACGAAGTGCCACGGAGGCGAATTTAGGTTGAGGTTCGTTCGCACGTGGACGCGTACCCGGAAGTTAAAACCGCACTCCAGGTCAGGCGTTCGGCGTAAAGCCCTCCACGATCCTATTACTTCGCCAATTTGGCGGCGATAGCTTTCCCGACAATCTCTGTCGTGGCCTTCCCTCCGACGTCGGGCGTGCGAAATTCGGGCGTGGCCAGAACGTCCTCGATTGCTCTTTCAATTGCGTCCGCTGCTTCACCTTCGCCAAAATGGCGGAGCATCATCGCGCCGGACCAGATTTGCCCGATGGGATTGGCGATTCCTTTTCCGGCAATATCCGGAGCCGAGCCATGGACCGGCTCGAACATCGACGGGTACCTCCGTTCCGGATTCAAGTTGGCGGAAGGCGCAATCCCGATGGAACCGGCAACGGCTGGGCCGAGATCGGAAAGAATGTCGCCAAAGAGATTCGATCCCACGACCACGTCAAACCAGTCGGGATGGCGCACGAAATGAGCCGTCAAAATGTCGATATGGTATTGATCGGTCCGAACGTCCGGAAATTCCTTGCTGACCACGCTGAACCGTTCGTCCCAGAACGGCATGGTGTGAATGATGCCGTTGGACTTCGTGGCGGAGGTCACGTGTGATTTGCGTTTCCGGGCCAGTTCGAAGGCGTAGCGCAAAATTCGATCCACCCCGCGCCGTGTGAAGATGGTCTGCTGCATGGCCATCTCCTCCTCGCTGTCGCGGAAGATCCTGCCTCCCACGTCCGAGTACTCGCCTTCGTTGTTTTCGCGGACCACGCAAAAATCGATTTGCCCCGGCTCGACATTTCGGAGCGGCGATTGGATCCCCTTCAGCAGGCGCACCGGGCGCAAATTCACATACTGCTGAAAACTGCGCCGAATGGGAATCAGTAGTCCCCAAAGGGAAATGTGATCGGCGACGCCCGGATAGCCCACAGCTCCGAGAAAGATCGCGTCGAAGGGGCGAAGCTGCTCGAGCCCATCGTCAGGCATCATTTTCCCCGTTTTTACGTAGGTTTCGCAGCTCCAATCGAAATTCTTGCACGAGAATTTCAACTCGAAACGGCGCCCGGCCGCCTCGAGGACGCGCAAACCTTCGGGCACTACTTCTTTTCCGATTCCATCGCCTGGAATGACTGCAATTTTGAAAATTTTCATATGAATAGTGGACGTGCTCCTTTTTCCGGATTATTTCATTCCTATTCGATCTTTCCGACGCGCGCTTTCCACAGCTCCCAAGGGCGCGAAATCGAAGCCTTGGAATCAGTTTGCGCATCAGCCTTGACCGCTTCTTCGGGGCTCAGGAAAGTGATTGGGCCGAGCTTTGCGGCTTCCGCCTGAAGCCGTGCATTGACCTCCGTGTAAATCGCGCGATGCACCACCTGCAGGATCGAATCGCCCACCGCGACCGAACCGTGGCCGCGCATCAGTACGACGGCCCGGTCGCCGAGCGACTTGGCGAGAGCGTCACCCAGCTTATTGTCGCTGATCAGCATATTGGTCGCGCCCGCAGCATCGCGAATCTCGAAGACCGGCGCGCCGGCGCCAAGAAATGCGCTCATGTGATAGATGGGACGCAGGATCGTCCCGGTAACGCCGAATGGAATGACCGCGGGCGAGTGGCTATGAACGATAGCCATCACATCCGGCCGCGCGCGGTAGATCGCCGCGTGGATGAACCGTTCGAGATACACGGTACGGCCGTGCGCGTCGATCGGCTCGCCATCCCTGTTGAACTCCAGAATATCGCTTGTAGTCACGAGCGCTGGCGCAACGCTGCGCGCCAAAAGGAATCGGTTCGGATCCTTATCGTCGCGCGCGCTGACGTGGCCGAAAGCGTCCACCACGCCCTGGTCGGCAAGGATGCGGTTGGCGTAAACGAGGTCTTGGATGAGCTTCGGATCAGGCGCGCTCGCGGACGGGGCCGGCGATTGCGCCGCACGATTGGATCCGCTGAGAGCCACCGCCGCGCAGAGCGCCACAACGACGGCCATTTTGAATTTAAACATTTAGGTTTCTCCCCACGATAAGACGGTCCCATGGATTGCACCACGTGCGAAACGGCATACAACCGCGCGTGAATTGTACCAAGACAGAGGCATTTAACCAGAATCAATCTTGGTTACGGGTAGTGTCCTAATTTCGAAATTGTCGAAACGATTGTGGTCTTTAGGAGGTCGGGGCTTCAGCCCCGACGTTTACGTTCCCACCTCTCAGGGCCTTAGAGTCTGTGTGAGAACCTCCGAGCCCTTGTAGTTCCTAGGTTTAGCCAGCAAATGCATCTGCCGCACCTACGGCGCTCGACAATTTAGCTTGTCGTGTTCCCAGTGCTTCCGCACTGGGCCACAGTCTTTCGCGCCTCCGGCGCTGGGTCGCGAGCTATCGCCCACCTACAGAAATCGATCATAACAAAGCCCGAGCGCCGGAGGCGCGGCACAGGTTAGCCCAGCCCGGAAGGGCTGGGAATCGTGGCAATCGTAATTCTAAGCACCGTAGGTGCGACACATTGCGGCCCCGAAAACTAGATCTCACACAGACTCTTTAGCCCCTGAAGCTTCAGGGCCTAAAAGCCTTTTTCAGACCGGCCTGTATGTCGGGGCTGAAGCCCCGACCTCCTGAAATGCAAAATCAGAATGCTTTCAAATCGTTTCCGAAAATTAGGATATTCCCAGTTTGCGGGGCAGTTTCTGAGCGATGAGGGAGAATGTTTCAAAGTGGTGGAGGCAGCAACAATAAATTCAGGGAGCCCCGCCCTTGCTGGCTTCCTACTCGCTCAATGTGAAGTCGTACTCCACGACGTAGAATGGTTTGGACGAAACTTCTCCCGTGGGAGTTTTCCCGGCGGGATGCTTCTTGAATTCCGAGATGAGCTTTTCCTTCACGCCGAAAACCACATCCGAATCGATGTACCGTGCGTCCTTCTTAAACAAATGTGTGATCAGCGGCTGATAACCCCGCGCGGTAATATAGAAGTGAATATGCGCGGGCCGATAGTGCGAAATGTCCGTCGCCCTCATCAGGTCGCCGACCGTCCCGTCCATGGGAATGGAATAGCCCGGCGGCGCGATGGTTCGGAGAAGGTACTTGCCATCGGGCCCGGTACGGAAAACAGCGCGCAGGAACGGTTCCTCCAGTCCGAGTTGAGATTCGTACATACCATCCGCGTCGGCTTGCCAGACATCGAGCTTCGCCCCAGCGATGGGTTTCCCGTCGAGGTCGCGTATGGTGCCGACGACGTAGCAAGGCTCTCCCGCGATCCCCGCGGCCAGGTCCGTGCCCATCGGCAACTCGGGGGAACCCTCGATATGAAAGGGTCCCATCACAGTTGAAGGCGTTGCCCCGGTGGGAAACCGGTGGTTGATCGCATCCACCAGCATGCTGATGCCGAGCACGTCGGAGAGGAGAATGAATTCATGCCGCTTTTCCGAGGATAGTTGCCCCGTTTTCGCGAGCCAGTTCATGGCAGTCAGCCATTCGTCCTCCTTCAGATCTACTTCGTGGACGAAGCTGTGCAGATGCTTGACCAGCGACTGCATGATCTCGCGGAGACGCGGCGAATGGCATGCTTCCCAGCGTTCCAGGGCAAGATCGGTCAGATTTTCCTCGGTACCATACTGCATGGCGTCCTCCTCAAATTATTCTTCGCGGGATCCTGCGGGATCGCCTTTGCCTATCGGCGCAATCATACCAACAGGTGCGCCTCTCGCGTCCAATACTTTCTATGCCACTGAGCTGGTTGGCGGGGTCGAACGATCCCAAGAGGTATATGCCTGTGATTTCAAACTGAAAGTCTGCCCATCGTGTTGAAGAAGACTCTCAGGTTGACAAAAGCGGCCTCCACCACGCAGGCGGCGGAAACTCGGTGTCATGCTAGACTCGAAAGGGTTGGCGATTGAGTTGTCGCTCTGGACCTATGACCACGCAATCTTCCCAGGCGCCCCAAGCGTGCTCGCAGTGGGCGAATCGAATCCTGATTCTTTCTTTCATCGGTATCGTCTACCTGACCCTTTTTCCCTTCCGGCTCGATTTCGCGGCCCCGCAATCCCGCAGCACCTCTCCCTTTTTTCTGGGGCCGTCTTTGAAACATGGCGACCCCGTCGATTTTTTCTTGAATCTTCTCTTGTTCATTCCCTTCGGCTTTGGTTTTTCCGCCGAACTACGCAAGCGCGGCGTCAGCAGCGGGCGAGTTTTTGCCCTGGCCTTGGCCGCCGGGACGGTCACTTCCTATTGTGTGGAGTTTCTCCAATTCTACATCCCCACGCGCAGTTCGGCGTGGGATGACGTCACTCCAAATACCACGGGTGCGGTTTTGGGTTTCCTCCTGTTCGACCGCTGGGGCGAAATGCTGTTGAAACCCTTGTCCGCGTGGGGAGAAAGACTTGAGGCCTGGTTGTCCTTGCGGCGGGCCTGTATTTTCCTACTGGCCTACCTTGCTTTCTTCTTCCTCGTGTCGATTCCCTTGCAGAGAGAGACGCGCTTGAGCAACTGGGACACCACGGTTCCCATGTTTGTCGGCAGCGATGGGACGCCGCGGCACGCCTGGAAGGGCCAAATCGCCAAGCTGCAAGTGTGGAACCACGCTTTCTCTCAAGATTTGGCGCGGAAGATCACGGCCGGCGAAGCTGAACCAGACACGGACACCGGTTTGCTCGCCTCCTACGATTTCACCGGAGCCCCGCCCTATCACGACCAAGAGAAATCTCTTCCTCCGTTGGCTTTGATATCGTCTTCCGCGCCACGCGAATCGAATGTGCTCGACCTGAACGGGAGTTCCTGGCTCAGCACGAAAGATCACGTAACAAATTTGACGGTAGCATTGATGAGAACGAACCAATTTGCCGTGCGAGCCGTCTGTACGCCCGCGAACGTCGCGGATCTGGAACAACACATCGTTTCCATTTCGCACGTGTACGGAACGCCCGACCTATACCTTCGGCGGGAACAAGCCGATCTTGTGTTTTGGTTCCGGAATCCTCTCTCAACGTATCGGTCCTTGCTGGCCTGGCACGTGCGAGGCGTCTTCGCTTCCGGGCAGACCCGCGACATCCTCGTTTCTTACGACGGCTCAAATGTTTCGTTATATGTGGATGGAAAAAAAGAGACTCGAGTCTACTCCCTAGGCCCCGGCGCGGCCCTGGCGCACAAATTTATGCGAGTGCTGGCCGTCGATTTGAACGGCTATTCGGTTTCCTACGATGTATTGGTCTTCCTTCCAGCGGGATTGTTGCTGGGAATGATCGCCCGAAAAGACCCTTCCCGAAAATCTATGGGAAGGTTTTTGTTGCTCCTTGGGTTCCTGCTGCCATCTTTGTTTTACGAATTTATCCTAGTTTGGGTCAGCGGCAGGGCATTTTCTTGGTGGGAGATGATAGTGTGTCCTTTCTTGACCCTTCTGGGCGCCTGGCTGATCAACGCCGACCGCGGCGATGTAGCGTCGGCCTTCAGGCCGACATAGTTAAGTTCAAGCAGATGCCCCCCTGAAGGCGGGCGCTACATTGACCAATGCCAGGTACTCATGCAAGGTGTGAAGCTGGGTCTCCGAACTCAGTTAGCCGCAACGATTGCTGTTCCCCACTTGTCACGCAACGACGTCTCAAGTTTCTGAAATAAGATGACGTCCACCGCATATCCGATCCCGGCGATCAAGACCATGACAACAACGACTTGATTGATGTCATTTAAGTCCCGGCCCGCCACCAGGAGTTGACCGAGTCCCAGCGTAACGTAAAGCATTTCACCCTGGATTAAGGAACGCCATGCAAAGGCCCAGCCCTGCTTCAGTCCGTCCAGCAAATACGGCAAACTCGCTGGGAGCAGCACGTGCCAGAATAATTGCGGCCCCTTTGCCCCCAGGTTCCTGCCGGCCATGGACAGGATGCGGGGCACGTTGTCGAACCCGGCCTTGGTGGCCTGCGTGACTGCAAGCATGGAACCCATGACGGTCACGAATATGATCGCTGTTTCGCTCAAACCAAACCAAAGCAGCGCCAGCGGCACCCAGCAAATACTTGGCAAGCTCTGCAAGCTCAGAATCACGCCGCCCAGCGTGTCTTGCAGGAACCGGCTCCAGGTTAGAAGTACTCCCAGCAGTATGCCCAGAAACACGGAGATGGCGTACCCGATGGCGACTCTCCGCATGCTCACCGCGATCCCAATCCAGATGCTGTGATCGGCGAAGCCCGCCCAAAGCGATTCACCCACTCCCCGAGGCGTGGGGAACACGTATGGCGGCCAGAGTTTGAGCAGGGCGAGTCCCTCCCATAAAACCAGCACGCCTGCCGCAAAAATCAACTGGTTAACGCTTTTCTTCACGAGAATACTCCGCATTGAACGATCGATCGATCTCTTCCCGAAGCTGTCCGAGAATTTCCTTCGACAAGTAGGCCACGTCGGAATCCTCCACGTGCCTCGGCCGGTGCAGCTTCACCTGAAACTGGCTCTTGATACGCCCCGGTCGAAAACTCATCAGCAGCACGCGGTCACCCAGGCGCACCGCCTCGCGAACGTTGTGGGTGACGAAAACGATTGTCGGCGAAGTCTCCTTCCAGAGGCGTTCCAGCTCGTCATGCAGCATGTCGCGCGTCTGTGCGTCGAGCGCCGCGAACGGCTCGTCCATCAATAGAATTTTCGGCCGCAGCGCCAGCGACCGCGCCAGAGCCACCCTCTGCTTCATGCCGCCGGAAAGTTGATGAATGTAATGATCCTCAAAGTGGGAGAGGTGAACCATGCGCAAATAACGCCGGGCGCTGTCCCGCCGCTCGTCCCGCGATACGCCCGCCATCTTCAGACCGAATTCCACGTTTTGCCGCACCGTCAGCCACGGGAACAAACCCAGCTCCTGGAACAGCAGAATTCTGTCCGTCCCTGGACCTTGAACGGGATTCCCGTCCACGGTGATTTCTCCAGTCGTGGGCCTATCCAGTCCCGCCAACAAGTGAAGTAGCGTTGATTTTCCGCAGCCGGAAGGCCCGACGATGCATACGAATTCACCTTGCTCGATTTCGAGGTCGATATTCTGCAAGGCGGGCGTGAACGAGCCTCGTGAATTCGCGTAGCTTCGGAAAACTCCGCTCAGAGCGATGCTTTCTTTTCGCGAATCCGGCTGGGCCTGCGGAAGCGTGTCGCCCGCGGGAGGGTCTTTACGCGGTTTGATCTGCTCCGACACCTCGTCGCTTTCAGGCAACACCCGGCCTCCGGCGATGGAACGGCTGATCAAATCTAAAACGTAGTTGGTCATTGTACTGGTCTCGCCTTCTTTTCGCGAAGCACTTCATTGAGCAGAGTCAGGTCGTATAGGCCCGAGAGGTCCGGCTTTGTTCTGCCCAGGAAACCTTCATCAAATGCCTGCTGGGTGGATTTCAGTAGCGACGAACGAATCGGATCGTACGTCACCTGCATCCGTGAAAACGCGTCATCCAAAACTTCCTGTGGCAGCGGCTTGCCCGTTTCTTTTTGCAGTTGCTGATTCATTATTTGCTTGGCCTGCGCCGGATTTTTGTCGATCCACTCGGTGAGTTCCACGTGCGTCCGCAGGAAACCCTTCACCACGTCCGGATGGTCCTTAAGAAACTTGGGGTTGACGATGAGGTTGGTGATCACGAACTGATGATCCGGCCACAGATCGCGTTCATCGAGGAAAATGTGCCCGCCCCCTTCATGGACCAGCCGCGCCGCCCACGGCTCCGGCGCCCACGCCGCATCAAGCTGGCCCTTCAAGAAAAGAGTGAGTTGGTCGGGATTCGAAATGGGGATCACCTGAACGTCGCCGCCTTTTTCTCGCGCCTTTAGGCCGTTGGCTCGCATCCAGGATCGCAGCGCCACATCCTGCGTGTTCCCGAGTTGCGGCGTTGCAACTTTCTTGCCGTGAAAATCCGAAGCGTTGCGGATCCCCGCGTCCTTGCGCACCACCAGGGAAGCCCCGCCGCTCGCGGCTCCGGCGATCACGCGCACCGCTTCGCCTTGCGACCTGAAATATCCGGCCACCGTCGGATTCGGGCCCACGTACGTGAGGTCGATGGCATTGGCAAAAAGAGCTTCGATCGCCGACGGTCCCGCATTGAAGGCTTTCCATTCGACCTGCACGCTCGCTCCCAGGGCTTTCTCAAACTGCCCATTGGCGCGTCCCACCAGCGCCTGCGCATGCGTGATATTCGGGAAATAGCCCACGCGCAGGACGGTCGGTCTCTGCTGCGCGTGGATGGCGCACGCGGAGATCGCCAGAATTGCCGCCATTGCGCTGAAGCTCGTTTTCATCATTCTCCTCGTCGATCCGCGCGAATTCATGTCCGCCGCCTAGAATTTGTACGTCACGTCAAATTGCAGCCGCTCCCACAGAGGCTGCGCGGGCGGCGGGCTGCTGGCCGTCACCAACGGCCGGCCGATCAGAGCGTTCAGTTGCAGCGTCACGTTCCGAAAAAGTTGGTACATGATCTCGGAACGATGAATCTCCACATTGTTAGCTGGGAAGATTTCACTGTAATTGAACGCGCCTATGTTCGCTTCCCTCTCGATTACGATCCGGGTATAGCCGAATTGCCAGTCACCCTTCCTATCGGCTCTTCCGACGCGGCCCTCCAGCCAATACCCGTGACGAGCACGCGAGTCGCACGGCGCTGAGTAAACCGCGGCAACCGGGATGTTCCGCACGTTCTCGCAAGCCCGCGTATTCTGCGCGTAATCGCCCACCAAGGTTACCGGCCAGCGTTCATACGGAGTCTGGATATCAAATTGTGCGAGCGAATCGAGAATTCCAAACTTGGAGGCAAATTGCGCGGATGTAATTGTCTTGGCGCCCGTGGCCGCGTTGGTCACTGTCACGGTCGCGATCGAATTCTGCAACCCGTTGTTGTTCAGGGCCAGCAGTCCGTTGTCCGGGCTCGCGTTGTTTGCAGTGGCCACAGAAAGCGCTATGGAATCCGCATATTTCCAGTCGTAAAAGCTGGCGTAGGCGCTCAATTTGATCCTGCTCCCGAGCTGCCAGAACGTCTGCAACTGCTCTCCATAAACCATGGTGTTATAAAAGCTCTTGTCATTCGCGGCCGTGCGCTTGTTTTCCGCGAATGGCAACTGGAAACCCACAACGCTGAATTTCTTGAGAACAGGCGTTTTCACCTGGAACGCCAGCGTCTCGCCCGCTCCCTCCGGGTTCAAATCTTTGTCCCAGACGAGCTCAGTGTTAAACCACGGATAGGCGAATTTTCCGCCGGTCACAGTGAGCGGCCGGAACCAACTCGGGTTGTAGGTGGCGTACGCGCGGTCGATGGCCAGTGGTTTTCGCGTGGTGTACTGATTCGTGGTCTGGTTTGTGGATATCGGATTATTCAGGTCGCCGGACGCAAACGAGAAGCCGCCTTTGAGCTGGTCATTCAACTGCGCCTCCGCATTGAATCGCAGCCGTATCCGCTCCCGGAACCGATCCTGCGACCTGTCGACCGGCCCACCGAACGTGGGTTCCGCTCGCAACCGCAGGTCGCCGCTAAAGACAAACGGGCCGAATGTTTTCAATCTGCCTTCAAGTTCCGTCTGCGATTTTCCCAGAGCAGCTTCAAGCTTGGCGACCTTCTGCGCGAGATCTCCCTGAGTCGAGCTGGACGGGGAGATTGTCTGAGCTGCCGGAACCGTTTCCGTGGCGGCCTCCGCAACAGCAGGCCCGGCGCCGGTAGAATTGAGTTTAGCCTCGAGCCTTGCGGTCAACTCCTGCTGTTCACGCAGTGCCGCCCGCAGCATCTCGAGTTCCTGGCCTTGCTCTTGCAATAGCTCCATCACTTGCTCGAGCGAAGTACCGGAGGCTGAGCTGGCAGGGGTAGCGCCGGCATTCACAGTGGTCGGTGGTGCTGACTCTGACGCGGTCGCAGTCGTCGCTACATTTGCCGAAGGATCTGTGTCCGCCAATTTACGTGGGCTGTCATCCCCGCATAGCGCGGGGATGCTCACCGCAGCAAGAAATACAGCCGCAACGAGCTTCCAGATGCGAGTGCCGCTATTCCTAAAATTCATCGCGCCGCGCGCAGAACCTTGATCTCTTGGAGGGCCGGGCTTCACAGTCTGCGTGGCAACTCGAGAGAGTTTGTGGGTCGTGGCTTTAGCCACGACAAAACGCCGCAGAATCTGTGCGGCTTTAGCCGCTGAAGTTTTGCTTTTGCGGTTCTCCCATAGACTCTTCAGCCCGGCCGTAACATAGCTTTCAGGAATCGGCTTTACAAAGTGCGGAAAAAGTCGATTCAAAGCGGTTTCTAGTAGCACAGGCACTCTTGCCTGTGCGGGTTTTGCTACCTGTTTCATCGAAGCACAGCCAAGAGTGGCTGTGCGACTCAATTTTTTCCGCAGCCACTTTAGCCGCTGAAGCGAGCTTTGTTTGCGGCTCCGCCGCGCTCTATTGCTAAGAAATCGGACCATGGGGAATGTCTTCATCACGATTTATCCGGCCTCGTGCCTCAGCAAGCTCGTCGGATGGCCGTGCTCTCTCATTTCCGCCTGCCCCATTGGCAGGCTCCGTTCAGTTCCCGGATTTCGCCGCCTAAAAACAAAAATCCCACCGCCGGTCTCTTCCAGCGGTGGGATCCTAGAATTGCTCGTTATGATTCTAGTGTATTAGCCCCCGGCGCCAGAAGACGCACACATACAGCAGGTACAACAGAGGCAGGCCTGCTTAGTCTTCTGGACGTCAGAAATCATGCAACTAAGATACCGAATGATGCCATCGAAGTCAACGGGCCAATTGCTCCAGAAGTGGGTCAATTCCGTGTTATCGATAGTCCCGGAGGGACGTCACACAACGTAGCCCACAGCGGAAGCTGTGGGAAACAACGTCCGCCATAACAGGAAAGCCCCGACAGGGGCGGCACTTCGGGCCCATGCGCACGATTGTCGCCCATTACGATTGCGCCGCTTCCCTTTATGCCGGACGGGTAAATTAGGCGCCTCCCAAGCCTTGAAATTTCAGCGGCGTTAAGGACCATCGAGGGACTCACCCTGGCCCAACGGACAGTGGAAACCCGGCCCAACGGTCAGTAGCAAGGGGGATTTATCCAACGTACTCTACTTTAACTTGGGAACTCCTCAAAAATAGAGGAGGGGGTCAAATGAAGCGCACGCTGTCGTTCCTGTTTTTTTTGTCCGTCACATCTGTGACGTTCACTGCTGCAACACCCGGTTTCGGGCAGGCGGCTCCACAAACGAAACGCCCCCAGGGATATTACAAGGTCATTCCGCTACGCGGCGCCACGGTTAACGAGGCTCGAATTTCGGCCGCAGCTGCCACCACCATTCCCCTGTGGGACTTCAGCATCACCTCACCGGTCGATAACCTTTCGTATACAGGCATGATGGTGGGCCGGAGTCCTTTTTTCCACGGGGCCAGGACGACGAACGTCCCCACGATTATTGTTCCGATTAAGCTCGTCATGCCCGATGGAGGCGTCTTCGATCCCACGGCAGCCGACCCTGCCTGCTCACCTTCAGGGACTGCCCTCACCCTGGTACAGGCATCGCCAATATTGCAATCGGCTACCTTCACAATGGGCGGAACTGCTGTCGGCACAACGCAATATACCGATGCCTACCAGCGCAGCAACTTTTGGACGAATGTGTCAGTCACCGGAGATCGGTACCATACCATGCTCAGTCCTGTGACTACCGTCGGAGTGGTAACTGTCACCGTGCCAAAGGGCAGCGGTACGACCAATACCTCCGGCGGTTGCGGGAAAATCGGGGTTATGGACATCAATTGGTGGCAACCTCAAGTGGAAGGCACGATCATCCCCTCGCTGGCTGCGCAAGGGGTTAACCCCGCTACTCTGCCGATCTTTCTTTTTTACAACGTGGTTATGACCCAGGGTACGCCCACTCTTACCGGAGCCACTTGTTGCATTCTCGGTTACCACACCGCCTTCGGTCAAATCCAAACTTATTCCGTATCTGATTTTGACACCACTACGATTTTCGGTCCGACGACTGCGGCCATTGCCGCGATGAGTCATGAAGTTGGCGAATGGATGGACGACCCGCTCGGCAGCAACCTTACCCCTGCTTGGGGAAACATCGGACAAGTTACTACTTGTCAGTTACCTTCTAACCTCGAAGTGGGTGACCCATTGAGCGGAACTTTTATGCCGCCGGTGGCAATGCCTAACGGCGTTTCCTACACCCCCCAAGAGTTGGCGTTTTACTCGTGGTTCTTCCGCCAGTCTCCTTCCATTGGGGTCAATGGCTGGTATTCCGACAACGGCACCTTCACCACAGGAGCAGGGCCGGTCTGCCACTAGGCGCACTCAATGAAATGGGATCGAGGGATGGGAAGATCCGCGTCGCCGCGGATTTCAGAAACGCCGAAGAAGAACGAAAGACGCAACATGACTTCCTTCAATGCGAGCGCCAGGATTTCACACATGCACAGAGGCTTCTATGATTAGAAGTTCTGGGCTGCCAACGCTATACGTTTTGATTTTCTTGGCTTTGTTCTCAACGACCGCAGCCTGGGCGGATTCCTTGACCCTTGTTACAAGCCAGGCCGGGCAGGGGTCGAATGATTCCGTGCAATGGTCGCAACTCGGCGCCGATGGGACGACACTCGGAACCACCGCATCCGCGACGTCAGTAAGAGGGACCACGGTAACGCTCGGTCTGGCCGGCCCGAGTAGCCTTGTTTCGGTCGTGTGTCCGGCGTCTCCGTGCAGTTGGGCCGGGACGGGTTTGACCGCTACAGACAGCCTCATTTGGACGTCGGACACTGGAAACGGTGGAAATGGACCGCTGACGTTGACCTTCAGCAGGGGCATCTCGGGAGTCGGTGCCCTGATTCAGGCAGACAGCCCGGGGCAATTCACCGCGCAAATTGAGGTTTTCAACGGAGCGACCTCCCTTGGTTCGTTTACTCAAGCCAGCAACGCGAATGGCGACGCCACGTATATCGGAGTCCTCGACCAATCTGGCGCGAACATCACCTCGGTCGTCTTTAGTCTCACAACCTGCGCAGCAACTTGCACTACCACCGATTTCGCGATTGACACTGTGAATTTGGTTACCGCGCCAGCGACTCAAGTATCGCTGCTCTCCTCCCCGAATCCGTCTGGCTTGGGACAATCGGTGACGTTCACGGCCACCGTGACGCCAGCCGTCGGCTCCGGAACTCCCACAGGCACGGTAACCTTCAACGATGGCGCCACTGTCCTGGGCACGGGCACGCTCAACGGTGGAATCGCCACATTCATGACTTCCGGGCTGGGAGCAGGGGTGCATTCAATCACAGCACTCTACGGCGGCGATGCGAACTTCGGGGGTGGGGCTTCGCTGGCCCTGACGCAGACCGTGAACAAGGCCGCGAGCTCCACTTCTGTCACCTCTTCGAATAATTCATCGAATCGTGGAGCCCCTGTCACCTTCACCGCCACAGTGACGTCGTCAGCCACCGGCACCCCCACCGGGACGGTCACATTCCAAGACGGCGGCTCTCAGATTGGCACAGGCACGTTGAGCAGCGGAAGGGCGACGTTCACCACCTCGGCGCTTCTGACAGGCCCGCATTCGATCACCGCGGTCTACGGCGGTGATGCGAGCTTCACCGGCAGCACTTCGGTGGCTCTCACGGAAACGATTGGCAAGGCGGCTAGTTCCGCTTCCGTCAGCTCTTCGAGCAATCCCTCCGTGATTGGAGTTGCTGTGACTTTCACCGCCTCGGTGACTTCGCCGGTCGGGGGCGCTCCCACCGGGACGGTCACGTTCCATGACGGCGCCTCTCTAATTGGCCCTGGCACGCTGAACGGTGGAACGGCGGCAATTACCACTTCCGCGCTGATGGCGGGAGCGCATTCGATCACCGCTGTTTACGGCGGCGATCCAAACTACGCTGGCGGCACTTCACCGATCCTCACGCAAACGGTGAACAAGGAGGCTGACTCCACTTCCGTCGCCTCATCGAATACTTCCTCCATCTTTGGAGCCGCCGTGACTTTCACCGCCACAGTTACGCATTCAGCGGCAGGCTCACCTACGGGGATGGTGTCGTTTCAGGATGGCTCTGCCACGCTGGGAACGGGCACGCTGAGCGGCGTTACCGCTACATTCACCACTGCGGGACTTACCGGAGGAGTACATTCGATCACCGCGGTCTACGGCGGCGATACGAACTTCGCCGGCAGCACTTCGCCAGCCTTGACGCAAACGGTAGCGGATTTCTCGCTTGCAGCCTCCCCGGCCACTACAACAGTCACTGCCGGATCAACGGCGACGTACGTGATCACGGTCAATCCCACGGGTGGTTTCAACCAGCCGATTTCGTTTAACTGTAGCGGCGCTCCGATGACGACTGTTTGCACGGCCCCTGCGTCGGTGAGCGCTACAGGAGGATCCTACGCTCCGTTCAATGTGACGGTGAAGACGATTGCTAATTCGCTGGCGCCCCCAGGCGTGGCGTTCCCCTTTTCAGGGAGCGGCTCGCGAATCATGCTGGAGTGGCTTATGGCGCTTGCGGCTTGCGGAATCCTCAGCGGCGTTGCCGCATCCGGACGAAGTCGTGGCTGGCGTGTCTCCAGTGTCGCCATGCTTGTCTTGTTAGTTTGTGCTGGCTGCGCCACCACTCGAAACGGAACTAATTCCCCCCCCAATTCAGGGACTACGCCGGGGACCTATAATCTAAATCTCGCTGGGAGCTCCGGCTCGTTGAGCAACAGCACTATGCTGTCACTGACAGTGAAATAGCCATGGCCGTGCGCCGTGGGATGAGAGTTTAGGTATAGCTTTCACGGCCATCTCAGCCTGTTTGGAACTTGCAGCAAACCATCAGTGCAAATGGAAAAGTAACTGCCTCGCGCGAAGTACACCATTCCATCACTTCCCAGCTTCTGTTTTGATCTGCGTACCCATGTGAAGCATGCGCGCGGGTTCCATTCTGATGAATTGGGGATAATCCCTAACCGGGGAGGGCCACCCTCCTTGTGATTGAGAGTGGCCAAAAGAGGTCACATTGGCGAATTTGAGGGCGTTGTGTCGTATCCTGAAGCGTTCAGCGCACCTGGCTCGACCAAGTGGGAGTCCAGTGCCGCCGGCTGCGTGCTCAGCGAAGCCACGGGATAGAGAACTACAGGTGTTAGTCCCTTCCCAACATAGTCTAAACGCTCCGCCGCTGCCTCGGACAGGTCGATGATGCGATTCAGGCGGAGGTTCGGACCGCGGTCGGTGATGGTCACGACCACAGATTCCCCATTACGTATGTTAACCACCCGGATCATTGTCCCGAGCGGGAAGTACCAGCTCGCCGCCGTTAATTTGTGGCGGTCAAAACGCTTGCCGTTCGCCATTTTCAGCCCTTGGTGCTGTTTTCCATACCAGGACGCAGTTCCTACATACCGCAGTTTCAAGGTTTTAGCTGCCTTAGGCGCATTTGCCTTAATTGGTGCCGCGGGTGTGGAGTAAGTCCACATCACGTTTGCTACGACCAGCAAGCCGAAGATTCGTAGTTTAGTTAGCAAGAATGCATCTCCTTTTCGTCTGTTCTCTCGAACGGTGCTTTGTAAGTTTTCGTCGATATCACCTCCATTGTTTCGGCGCGTTTGGTGTCATCCTCTCGCTGGCTTCTCATATCCTAGTCCCTACTTAACTGCATGAAACGGAATTGGTTGCCGCCTGACCGCTCACCGATCCTGATGTTGCCTGGGCATTGCCCGGATTGAACGAATCCACTGCCTCCGACTCACAGCCTTCACATCGGCCATGCCTATCCAGGTCCACTGCGGATCGACAATCCATACACCACCAACGATTCATAATTGCTAGCCTCCTAAAGTAAAACTTGATGTTCTTGAGTGTTTACATTCTGGACGAGCCCAGCGATCCCGGCCATAGGCTGAAAGCGCCAATCTCGTGGGTACGGCCGTACCGGGTAGTTTCTACCCAACTTCGAATGAGGGCCAACTTGAGGGTAGGTGGCAGGCAACCCCCGAAATGCAATTTAAGTAGCAGAATACATTCGAATTACTGTAGTTTTGGGGTCAATCTAGGCATCGAGGCTAGGCCTCTCTCACTGTGCTCTAAACTAATGGTACCGAAATTAGGACTCAATTGCCGGGGGATAGAGGGGGAAAGACAAAGGCTTCGATGAGGGTTGAGGCTACCGGTCTCCCGTCAAGAGTGGCCGCTTGAAAGCGCCATTTGTTTGTGGCACTTAGCGCGAACTGGGTGAAGGGAGGCAGGTCCCGCACGACCTTCAAGTGTTGAATGGCACTCGACTTACCGACCGTAACCTGGATGACGACTGTACCGGGGGCTGCGGCGTTTATTGGGTATTCAGGATAGGTAACGGAAACGATGCCTGGGGAGACATAGCTTTGATCTACGTGATTCGGGCCTACTGCCGAATCTACGGCTGTGAAGGAAGGGTCTGCCGCAAAATAGGAGCGGGGCCGGAAAGCCACTGCAATTCTCATTGTGGAAGGTTCCGGCATTCCTAGTTCTGTGGCGGGACTGAATTTCCAGTTTCGAATCGCTGACGTCGCCGGCGACGTCAGAGACGGAACGTCGCGCACGACGGTGGCTCCCGTGACCGCACCTTTGGCATCGATTGATGCATCAACAACAACAATACCATCCGCGATACTCTGGATCGGAAATAGGATGTCGGAAGCTGTTATGACTTGGGGAGGCTTGAACGGAGCCTGTGCAAAATTGTGGATTGCGAAGGATAACACCATGACAGCCGCAACCCCCGCATCGACGCTGATCTTTTTCATGACGATTCGCCCACTCTCCTCCTAGATGCTTGCAAACTGTACCAGGGGCGCACAAGTAGAGAACTTCTTTGCACCGGCGAGAGGTACGCGGTGCATCAGACCATTGTGGGAATTGGAATCCGACAGGGAGAGAAAATGATTGCATCCCCATTGGCTGACTAATATCGCCATTCAACCCCTTCTAGACCCCATTCGGCGCATCTCGCTAGACGCCCCGGGGGGGTTATAGGCAAACTATACACGGGGAAGGGTTTATCTGGACGCCAGGGGACAGCATTTGTAGAGTGATCGGGCATCAGGGGCCGTTTTCAAAAACTGGGGGCTCCCGTTTGGTTCCGAGTAGCTAATTTTTAATCGAATCGTTGCGTGGAGGATTGTGAAAATGCCTCAAACTGTTGGGACGCGTGCATGGAAGGCGATGGATTATGTGCTTTGTAAGACCGCGGGCGTGGCCTTCGATACGATTCACTTTTTCAACAAATACAATCCGAATCCTTCATTCACTCCAAAATGGTCCGACAAACCGCTGCTGAAGTCTTGGGAGAAGTCGAAGCCCACACTCGGCTGGCCGAGGCAAACGGATTCCTTGTGCCCGGGCTGCGTCAAAGATGCTCGCGAGGCGATCTTCGAGGGAAAGAAAGACTGGCGCGACCTGATGTCCGAGAAAGTCGGCGAAATCAAGGCGCAAATCATCGAACGGGATGGCGAAGTCTGGATGGTGAAGGAATGCCCCATCCACGGCAAATACGAAGACATGATGGCCATTGACGCCAAGTTCCTTAATTGGATCGAGCAGAATTTCCCGGGCCGCGACATTCCAGCGCACAATGACGAGGATCTGCACAAGCACGGTTCGAGCACGGTTCGCTACGGCCGCGGCTCCGTCCTCACGGTGGACCTCACTAATCGCTGCAACATGATGTGCGATCCGTGTTTCATGGATGCAAACCAGGTCGGTTACGTCCACGAGCTTTCCTGGGAAGAGATACAGGAAATCCTGGACAACGCGCTGAGGATTAAGCCGAGGCGGCAGATGTCCGTGCAGTTCTCGGGAGGCGAACCGACGATGCACCCGCGGTTTTTCGACGCCATCCGCTACGCCCGCAAGATCGGCTACAACAGCGTGCAGGCCGCGACCAACGGCATCGAGTTCGCCAAGAGCAAGGAATACTGCAAGGGCGCGTTTGAGGCTGGTCTGCGTTACGCCTACCTGCAATTCGACGGCATCGGGAACGATGCGAACAGCCATCGCCAGGTAGGCAATCTTTTCGACGTGAAACTGCGCGCGATCGACAATATGCACGCGGCCGGAATCGAAATCATTCTGGTTACGACGATCGTCAACAACCTGAACAACGACCAGGTGGGCGCGATCGTAAAGTTCGCAATGCAAAATCCCGGAAAGGTCGCGTTCGTGGCCTTTCAACCCGTGTCCTTCACCGGCCGCGATGAAGACATCACGCCCGAGCGGCGTATGAAACAGCGCTACACGCTCTCGCATCTGGCCAAGGACGTCAGCAGCCAGATCGGAAAAATCGAGCCGACGCGGGACTGGTTTCCGATCTCGTTGCTTAGTACGTTCTCCGCCTTCGCCGATCTCTCGCATGGGCCTGAAGCGCAGTGGGGCACGGTGAGTTGCGGCTGCCACCCCAATTGTGGTGTTGGTACCGGCGTGTTGATCAATAAAGAGACGAAGGAATGGGCGCCCGTGCCTTCGTTTTTGAATGTGCCGCAACTCGTCGAGGACATCAAAAAAGTCACTGACGCTGCTCGCAGCAAAAACTTTTCCAATCTGACGTTCGCGCTGGCAATGCTCAAGAATTACAACCCCTATCGGGCGCCCGGCACGTTCCGCCTGATCGATTTGCTCAGGAAAATGGACAAGTCCTGGGGGCTGACTCCGAACCAGCGCCAGAAATACGGCACTGCGGGCCCGGACCGCACTTACGAGGACGCCATCAAGCGCCGAAAGACGGACCCCTGGAATTTCCTGATGATTGCAGGAATGTGGTTCCAGGATCTCTTCAACTACGATTTCCGCCGCACCGAGATGTGCATCATTCCGTACGCCACGCAGCAGGGCGAAATTTCTTTCTGCGCGTACAACACGGGCATCGGCTGGCGGAAAATCATCGAGAACATGTACAAGAACGCGACCGTCGCGCAGTGGTACAAGGAGCACGGCAAACACGATATCTATGCAAAGGGCAGAGCCGTGAACCTCGATACCTACGAGCATTCGCTGGTGATTGACGCGCAAGACGCGGCGCGCGTCCGCAGCGTGGATCACGACGTGCCGACCACCGCCGCCGAAGAAAACCGCGCACGGCGCCGCGCCGAATTCCTCAAGGAAGAAGCCCGCGTCCGCAAGATCTACGAGGAACTTGTCCTGAAACAGGCGCAGCCGGAAGTCGTGCAGATCGGCTCGCTCACCGACATCAAAAGGGCCACTCCCAGCACGGCTCCAGTGACAATCAGCAACGCGAATAAAATCGGCAACGGAAACGGCAACGGTGCCGCGAAGCCTCAGGTAGCCGAGCCCGTTGCAGGGGACTAGATCCGTCCCAGCCCCTCAATCGTCCCCAACTGCCCCCGGTTCACCGGGGGCAGTTGGTTTTTAATTGAAGATTTCTTTGCTCGACAATCTGATTACAGCATACGATTGAGAGGTAATACTTAAAGGGAGACGGACAATGCCGATCTACGAATACGTTTGCAACGACTGCGAGACGCTCTATGAGCGACTGGTGATGTCTGCTAGCCAGAAAATTGAGTGCCCGAAATGCGCGAGCGGGCGCCACACCTTGCAACTCTCGGTCTTTAGCGCGGGGAAGTCCTCGAATGGCTCCGCATCGGCAAGTGCGTCTTCCGCTTCGGGTGGCTGTGCCTGCACGCCCAGCACATGCGGCTGTAATTGAGGCGATCTGGAGGACTGCATGTCTGCTCGTGGAGTGACCATCACCCCGGCGACGCTTCGATTCTTCCGCGATCTTAGCCGTCACAACCGCAAGGAGTGGATGGACGCGAACCGCGAGCGTTACCGCTCGGAAGTGGTGCAGCCGTTGCGGGCGCTGCTTGCGGCGCTGGCCCCGGCCGCGCTCAAGCTTCACCCGGGCTTTGATACCTCGGGCCGCACGGGCGTGAATTTTTCACGTATCAATCGCGACACACGCTTCGCTAACGACAAAACTCCCTACCGCACGCAGATGTATCTGACGTTTCGCGATCCCGGTGCGGGCGATGAGGGAACCACGCAGCTCTACGTAGGAATTTCGGCCGACGCGGTGACGGCTGGTTTTCGTGCGTATGCGATGGGGAGCGCGAAGAAATCACGGCTCGCACAAGTGGTTCAGCCGCGTGTGGCGTCGCACCCAGAGTGGCTCGTGAGGCAGAAGAAACGCCTGGGCCGGCGCTACGAGAGTTATTGGTATTCGACCGAAAAGAGTGAGTGGACCAAGCACGCCGGTTGGCCGCTCGAAGCCACGGAGTGGAAGAAGCTTAAGGGATGGGTGGTGCGACGGAAATTTCCCCCGAGTGCGGCGGCTCGCCCGACGTTCGTAGCTGACATTGGTCGCCTATTTCGCGATGTATATCCGCTTTTTACGTTTGTGTCTTCGCCGCAGTGGAAGTCCTGAGCTTTGTTGGGATGCGTTTTCATCTGGATGTCGCCGGCCTACGGGTAAGGGGTCAGTTTGCGATCATCCGACGCCAAATAAAAGGGTGTTGATAACCCGACCAGCGAACAAATCAGGTCCGGGGATAACTTCCGGGTTGCCGACCACACGGACATCGCGCAATACAAGCGCGTTTCTCGGCACTAATCCGGTGGACAAACCGATAACTTCCGGATTGCCCGTGATCCGCTCGCAATCGTCCGAGGATGATGCTTTGCGGCAGATCTTGAAGTGCATGGAATCAGGCAGTGGGACTATAATTCGCGAATGGCATCCATGGGGAAAAGTACCGGGCAGGTTCGGCAGGCGCAAGATGTTGACGCGATTCCTACCGAAGGCGCAGATCACATCGCAGTAATCGCCATCGAGGGAGAGCGATCACAGGAAGCATTGAGAAGCGCCTCTGAGGAGATCCGCAACTCGGAAGCGAGACTCCTGAAGATCATCGACACGATCCCGACGCACGCATGGTGTACTTTGCCGGATGGTACGGGAATATTTTGGAACCGGCGATGGCTCGAATATACGGGCTTATCTCTTGAAGTGGTTCGCGGCTGGGGCTGGCAGAATGCCATTCACCCGGAAGACTTGAAGA